>JAEEGK010019049.1_pt1 | contig 14768 bp, 8 predicted proteins | sample 8958771 | NCBI WGS metagenome assembly JAEEGK01 (sample SAMN16246547, study PRJNA631951) | gut metagenome | biome: gut microbiome; feature: rumen; material: SC-attached | host: Bos | place: Iran: Karaj | collected 2018-10 | reverse complement strand
GACGAGCGTTGGCGACCTGAGTTCATGCACGTCCATCGGAGGCTCTACTTTCTCTGGTTGCAGCAACCTGACGAGCGTTGGCGACCTGAGTGCATGCACGTCCATTGGAAACAGTGCTTTCTATAATTGCAGTAGCCTAACGAGCGTAGGCGACCTGAGTGCTTGCACGACCATTGGAAACAATGCTTTCAATGGCTGCAGCAGCATGAACACAATTACTATCACATCATCCACAATTCCCACCATTACAAGTAGCATTGCTGACGTGAGTGTTGTATTGGTGCCACAAAACATGTTAACCGACTATCGCACTGCTGATGTTTGGAAAGACCTGACCTACGTGCTTCCTATTGGAACACAAACCGAATACGACGTGACTATCAGTGCACAGGATGCTTCATCGGCACTACATGCAGCTATCGGCGAAAACAACCTGCCGGGTGTAATGAAACTGAAAATAACCGGTTCGTTCAACAGCTACGATGTAATGATTATGCGCAACAAGATGATTAACCTTCATCAACTTGACTTGACTGATGCCAATGTGGTGGCTAACGACTATGAATACTACAGCGGTTGCCATAGTGAGGACAACATTATTGGCAATAACATGTTCCGCGAACTGAAACTGACATCTGTTAATCTACCAAAAAACATCACGAAGATAGGGCGGTCCGCCTTCGAGGGGTGTAACATTCTGAAAGAGGTAATGATGCATGAAGGACTGAAAGAATTGGGGCAATATGCATTTAATGGCTGTAACAGTCTCGCAGATGTTTCCTTACCTGATGGAATGGAGGAAATCGGTAGTAATGCGTTCGTTGGTTGTCCCATTAAAGAAATCACAATTCCTGAAGGTATTAAAAGACTGAGGACATATACATTCGGATATATTAATCCTTGTTCGCTGGAACGAATCCACTTACCATCCACTTTGGAAGTGATGGAGGGTTCTTGTTTTACCTACAGTGGTTATAGTAATAATCTCACCGAACTTATTCTCCCAACAGGACTGAAGAGAATAGAAGGCACATTAGGCAATAATAATAAAGCCACCACCGTCCATATTCCTCCGATGATGGAATATATTGCCGATGGGGCATTCTCCGGGTGGTCAGCTGTGAAGGACTATTACGTCTATGTGGTGGATCCCATCAGCGTAAACATGAATACCTTTGCCAACTACACCACAGCAACACTGCACGTGCCGACGCAGAGCTACTATAACTATTACTGGAACACGCAGTGGAGCAAGTTCCTGTCACTGGTGGAGTTTGACGAGCCTTACGAGCGTTTCTACCTTAACAACGACTTCACGCTGGCCGAAGACAAACGCTTCAACGGCGTGCCCAGTGCCGACTTTAAGAAGAACTCGGGCTTCATCGTGGAAGGCAATGCCAGCCAAGCCCTCAACGAGGTGCACGTGATGAGCGACGGCACCGATGCAGCCAGCATAATCGACGCTGGCAATATCAACATCAACAAACTCTGTTACGACATCACCATAAGTGCCAACAAATGGTATTTCTTCAGCTTCCCGTTCCGCGTGAAGTGCAGCGACATCGTTGCGCCCGGTTATTATGCTCTGCGTTATTATGACGGCGAAGAGCGAGCCGCCAACGGTTCGGGCGGATGGAAGGACTACACAGGCGAATACCTGGAGCCCGGCGTGGGATATATCATCCAGTGCAACACCGCCGGAACGCTGAGCATCCCCGTGTCCAATCCTGCATTCAACGGACAGGACAAGGAGACTGAGCTGACCATGCATTATGCTGAAAACAGCCAGCATGCCTCGTGGAACTTCATCGGCAACCCTTGTAACAGCTACTACAACATCGACGACTGTGGATACGACGCGCCGCTGACCATCTGGAACGGTAGCGGATACGATGCCTACCGTCCCGGCGACGACGAATACCTGCTGCATCCCTTTCAGGCATTCTTTACCCAGAAACCAGAGGACAGCAGCCGCCTGCAGTTCGAAAGTGACAGCCGCTGCACCTACCAGCAAGGACAGAAACAGCAGAGCAATGCAAAGGCCGCGCGCATGATGAAGGGTATTAATCCCAAACGACTCTTCATTAACCTGACCATAAGCGACGGCACAAACAGCGACCGCACACGCGTGGTGTTCAACGACGCGAAAGCCGACGCATACGAGCTGGGAACGGATGCCGCCAAGTTCCTGACCAACAGCATACCGCAAATCTACTCCACAGACGGAACCAACGTACGCTATGCCATCAACGAGCGTCAGCAGGGCGAGGTGAAACTGGGCTTCAACGCTCCTAAAGCTGGCACCTACACCATAGCCGCCGTGCGCATGGACATGCCGATGAAGCTGCGCGACCTGGAAACGGGTACCGTAGTCAGCCTGACAGACAAAGATTATTCCTTCGACTCGAAGGCCGGCACGTTCGACGACCGCTTTATGCTTGAGATTGACAACAGCGCTACTGGCATTGCCCAGCTGAACAAGGAAACGGGCGCCAGCGTCATCAGTGCAGGCAACGGTCTCTACGTCAGTGGACTGAACGGCACTCAAGCCACCATATACAACACATCAGGTGCCATCGTTGCACAAAATGTGGGCAACGGCTTCACGCCACTCGCCACCGGCATCTATATCGTGAAAGTGAATGGCAAGAGCGCCAAGGTGGGCGTAAGATGATAACAGAACACACATAATCATGATGAGAAAAAATCGTGAGATAATATGGATGCTGTTGCTTCTCTGCTGGGGAAGCATCAGCACCTTTGCGCAAACCGGCGGCTTCGACCCCGTGAATCCGCCCGAACCGATGCTGCAATACAAGGTGACGGTGAACAGCACCCCTAGTAATGTGGCATACACATCGGGAGGGGGAAAATATAATGGGGGAACAACGATAACCATCGGAACGTCGTCGAGTAACACAAACTATGTGTTCGACCATTGGTTGAAAGACGGTGAGAGAATAGACGAGAGCGCCAGCTTCAGCTATGTGGTGGAAGCAAAGAACGTTGTATTCACAGCGGTGTACAGATTTAACCCTACCAGCCCGCCCGAACCGACGGTAAGCAACAAATACCGGCTCTATTTGGTGCCGTCGCCGCAAGGCATCTGCTCGTTTAACATGACCAGCGGCTTAAAGAAAGAGGCTGGCAGCAGGTTTCAGCTACGGGCGAATGGCAGCCAGGGATTTGTGTTCTCAGGCTGGTATGACGGTGAGGAACTGGTGAGCAACCAGTCGAGTTTCTACTACATCATGCCCGCACGCGACGTGACGCTGACCGCTAAATACACCTACGATCCCGACAATCCCGGTGAGCCCGAAGGAAATCAGGAGAACGTGGACAACTATCTGCTGGGGGACGTGAATAACGACGGCTACATCAACCTGACGGATGCCGACTGGGTTGTAAAACATTTCGTAGGAAGGACACCCGACGGATTTAATTATCGCGCTGCTGATGTGGATGAAGACGGGAATATCAACCTGACGGATGCCAGGCTTATCGTAAACATGTTTATTGGTAGAAATTAGAAAAATCTATATGAAAATGAAAAAAATCTATTTAGCTGTTTTAGCCATACTCTTTACAACAGCCTCTGCATCAGCGCAGGTACTGAAAGTGGACGACATTGAAGCCTTGGCAGGAGAAACGGTCTCCTTTACACTTCAGCTGGACTGTGCTGGTGGCAGTTATACGGGTATGGAATTTGACATTCAGTTCCCCAACGACTATTTCACCACTACCCGGCAGGCCACCACTGCCGGAGGATGGGATGGCGCGTTTAGTATTGGTGACGTCGGCGCATTTGGTGAGAATCTTTCCAGATCGGGTGTACTCTCATATTCTGACACACCGATACCTGGCACAGGCATGAACGACCTGGGCAGCGTTGAAGTAAATGTGGACGCACTCACTCCGCTCGGTGAATATGACGTGACCATAACAGGTGTAACCATGATTGGAGAGCAGCGAATACCTGTAGCCGATGCCTCTTTTAAGATAAAAGTCGTTGAGCGTCATACGGTAATTCTTGACGAGACCTCAACCACAATGCCTGATGCTGCAACCGATGTGATAGCCGTCGTGAAGCGCACTATTAAGGCCAACGAGTGGAGCACCATCTGCCTGCCTTTTGCCATGACCGAGGAACAGACGAAGGCTGCCTTTGGGGAGGATGTGGAGATAAATGATTTCACAGGTTGTGAGACCACGGAAAACGACGACGAGGAGATTACTGCGATATTGGTGAAGTTTGCTCCTGTCACCGAAATGGAAGCTAACCATCCATACGTAATAAAAGTGGCAGAGCCTATATCGGAATTCACCGTGGAAGGAGTGGATATAGAACCCGAGGAAGAGGTATCCCTCGATTTGGATGAATTACGATTAGGTTCAGGAACCAAGAAAGACCCGTATCGTTATTACTATAACAGCTTTATTGGCACATACGTTGCAAATACTGAAGTACCGGAGAATACGCTGTTTATCAGCGAGAACAAGTTCTGGTACTCTACGGGAAGTGCCAGGATGAAGGCATTCAGAGGCTACTTTGACTTCTATGACGTTCTTACCGATGTGGAAAATGCTCAGGCCAAAATCAGTTTCTCTTTTGTAGACAGTAGCGTAGACTCGATTAGGGGGACTGTTGCAGGAGATAGCCGCTCAGAAGATGAGATATATACCATTGATGGCGTTTTAGTGGGGAAAGGTATCTCAACGAAGCAGCTGCCCAAAGGCGTTTATATTATAAAAGGTAAGAAACTGGTGATAAAATAGAATGTCCGACAGATTATGAAAAAAGAATATTTACGCCCACGGGTAATGACAATAATATGTATAGGCGAGGATTTCATTCTCGGCTCAAAAGGTGTTACCGGTAATAACGGCATAGAATATGGTGGCGTGGATGACGGAACGCATGACCCCTCTGCCAAAGAATCCGATTCGGAGAGCATTTGGGAAGAAGAGGCTGTCTCTACGAGAAATAACCTGTGGGACGAATAGAAGACACGAATGGAAAAATCACTTGAGGAGTAATTAGAAACTCGCCACACAGTGTATCTAAAGCATTGTGTGGCGAGTTTTGTTGACATTACATAGTAAAAAGCTAAAGGAAGGAATGTTTTAATAATATTATGAAGTATGTTTTAGAATATTTCCTGATTTTTGAAAAGTATACTGAAAAATTCTCTCACTTGTTGCAGATAAAAAGTTTTTCTCAAAAAAAATGTCACTTTGCCACTTGCCCTGTGTTTATCGGGGCTAAGGCGGTGGCATTATGGTGAAAAGGCGATGATTTTTCCATGAATTGTTTCCTCAATACAACAGGCCGACAAGCCATAAAGGTAGCTTTTTGCCAACAGGGAATTCCATGGAGTCGGCCAAGATAAAATGGTTATTGTAATAACCAAATTTTGAGCGAAAAAGGTTACTGCAACAACCTATTATTAACAATTTTGGTGATTCAACTAAGCGTTGTATTTTGTTTTGTGATTATTTTCATTTGATCAACGATTACATAGCATCTTCCTGCGCGCAGCAGCCTTCGCGCGCGTATAAAAAGTTTTTTCTCGAAAAGAAATGCCACTTTGCCACTTGCCCTGTGTTTATCGGGGCTGAGGCGGTGGCATTATGGTGGCATTAGTGGCATTTTCGGGCGATTTCTTATCATTTTTATGCGCAAAAATAAGCTGAAAGGGAAGATTTTTGCTAGATTTTTGTTTTAGATTTATGCCAAATGGCTGATGGGCGGATTGATTAGTGCAGATGCCTTGCACCGTTAGTGCCAATGGGCGGCACTGTTAGTGCTGATAGGCGGCACTGTTATAAAGTAAGAAACTAAAGCTCAATTCTACACACATATCTCTTGCAATCTTTTAACCCGATTAAAAATTTGCATAAAATTCTTTGCAATCTTTTAATATTTTATTATCTTTGCAGCGATAAAACGAATAACACATGATGATAGAAAGAACTCTATCCGAGAAATTGCTGCAGTTGTCCAGCCAATATCCCATTGTGACGCTGACAGGCCCCAGGCAGTCAGGTAAATCTACTTTGTTGAGAAACGCTTTCCCTGAGTACACTTACTTATCGCTAGAAGACTTGGACATCCGAGAATTTGCCAGTGCAGACCCACGTGGTTTTTTGTCTACTTACAGCAATAAGGTCATCATAGATGAGGTTCAAAGAGTCCCCGCCTTGTTCTCCTATCTGCAGACCCACGTTGATAAAGCCGGAGAAACGGGGATGTTCATGCTGGCAGGCTCACAGAATTTCCAACTGATGGAAAGTATCAACCAATCTTTGGCGGGGCGCACAGCAGTCTTACGTCTGCTTCCTTTTTCACGTCAAGAACTTCTCCCAACAGGACTTCTACCGACAAACATCAACACAGAGATCTTTACAGGTAGCTACCCACGTATCTACGACAAAAGCATAGCCCCCACTGACTATTATCCTTACTATATCCAAACGTATGTGGAGCGTGATGTGCGCCAACTGAAGAACATTGGAGACTTGAGTAAATTTGTGCGTTTCCTCAAACTTTGTGCCGGACGTATAGGACAACTTCTCAACCTGTCATCACTGGCCAATGAATGCGGTATTTCCGTTGCAACCGCCTCTTCGTGGGTTTCAGTACTTGAAGCCAGCTATATTTGCTATCTGCTACGTCCTGACTGGAACAACTTTTCCAAACGTCTAGTAAAAACTCCAAAGTTGTATTTCTACGACACTGGGCTTGCCTGCTCACTACTTGACATCAAGTCTGCAGAACAGGTGGACAGTCATTATCTCAGAGGCGGTCTGTTTGAGAACATGGTCATCAATGCGTTCATCAAGGAAGAATGGCATCACGGACAAGAACCTGACCTCCGTTTCTGGCGCGATAGTCAGGGCCACGAAGTCGACCTGTTGGTCTATGATGGCGAGACGCCGCGGGCTTATGAGATAAAGTCAGGTGCGACTTTCTCCACCGATTTCTTTAAAGGACTCTCCAAATGGGCGACTTTCGCAGGTATTTCAGAAGACAGGTTAAACGTTATCTATGGGGGAGAGACTAGCCTAAATACCTCAAAAGGCCAACTCCTTGCTTGGAGTAAGTTCGGATTATAACAATAGTTGAGCGTAAGCGAAACTTCAATTACCTAACTATAAATAACACGATAACAGGATATGAAAATAGTGAAAGCAGTAACCTTTGTGATGATGGGATGCGTGCTCGTTGGCCTAACAGCCTGCGACGGAGAGAGATGGACGGAGAAGCAAGTGGATTCTTTCATGCTGGTCACCCAGAAGGGAGGGCCTGCATTAGGATATTCGCCGCAGTCGGGCGTCAAAATCCTGACTGTTGACGGCTATGCCTTCAAGGACCTGAACCGGAACGACTCACTGGATGCCTACGAGGACTGGAGACTGACGGCACAGGAAAGGGCTGCCGACCTGGCATCGAAACTATCGGTGGAGGAGATTGCCGGACTGATGCTCTACAGCAGTCATCAGTCGGTGCCGATGGTTTCGCACATGGGGTTCGGAGAATCGACCTACGGCGGCAAGTCGTTTGAAGAAAGCGGTGCCAAGCCCTCCGACTTATCCGACGACCAAAAGAAATTCCTGCGCGACGACCATCTTCGGGCAGTCCTGATGACGGGCGTGGAGAGTCCCGAGGTAGCTGCCCGGTGGAACAACAACATGCAGGCCTACGTTGAAGCACTCGACCACGGCATTCCAGCCAATACCAGTTCGGACCCACGCCATGAGGCCAAGGCAACCACCGAATACAATGCGGGCGCTGGCGGTCAGATTTCGCTCTGGCCCACTTCGCTCGGACTGGCGGCAACCTTCGACCCGCAATTGGTTTATCGCTTCGGCGAGATAGCATCCGAGGAATATCGCGCACTGGGCATCGCCACCGCCCTTTCGCCACAGGTGGACATCGCCACCGATCCACGCTGGACCCGTTTCAGCGGCACCTTCGGAGAAGACCCACAGCTGGCTACCGATATGGCACAAGCCTACTGCGATGCCTTCCAGACAACACCCGACGCCAAAGGATGGGGACTGAAGAGCGTCAATGCGATGGTGAAACACTGGTATGGATACGGAGCACAGGAGGGCGGCCGCGACTCTCACCTTGCCTCCGGAAAATATGCGGTCTATCCCGGCAAGAACCTGGCCATGCACAAGCGTTCGTTTGTGGAGGGAGCGTTTCATCTGAAAGGCGGCACCGAGATGGCCTCTGCCGTGATGCCCATCTATAGCATCCTTTGGAATCAGGACCCCTCGGGCGAGAACATGGGCGGCAGCTATAGCCGCTGGCTCATCCAGCAGCAGCTCCGCGACGAAGCAAAGTTCGAGGGAGTGGTTTGCACCGACTGGGGCATCACAAAAGACATGAAAGTACTCGACAGTCCGAGGGGCGGCAAGCCCTGGGGCGCAGAATCGCTCACCGAGACCGAGCGCCACTATAAGATTCTGCAGGCAGGAGTAGACCAGTTCGGTGGCAACAACGAGATTGGTCCCGTGCTCGAGGCCTATCAGATGTGGGCAAAGGAACAGGGCGAGGCAAGCGCCCGCGAGCGTTTCGAACTGTCGGCACGCCGGTTGCTGCTCAATGTGTTCCGCGTCGGACTGTTTGAGAATCCATACTTAGACCCCGCCGAGTCGCAGAAGATTGTGGGCAATCCGGATTTTATGAAAGAAGGATATGAGGCACAGCTGAAGTCGGTTGTGATGCTGAAAAACCACGCCAACCAGACGCTTCCCGTGAAAGAGAAGAAAAAGGTCTATGTACCCAAGCGCCACTTCCCCGCCATCCCAGGACTTTGGGGCGGCATCTCTGAGGAAAAGACGGTGGAGCCCATCGACCTCGCCTTGGTGGCCAAGTATTTCGAAGTGGTGAAGGAACCTGAACAGGCCGACTTTGCCATCTGCCTGATTGAAGAGCCCAGCGCAGGTTTCGGTTACAGCACGAATGATGTGAAGAGCGGCGGCAATGGTTACGTCCCGTATAGTCTGCAATACGATGACTACACAGCCACCTATGCCCGTAGCGTGAGCATTGCCGGCGGCGACCCCATGGAGAAATTCACCAACCGGAGTTTCAAGGGAAAGACGGTAAAGACCTATAACCGCGACGACATGCTGCTGGTGACGAATACGAAAAAGGAGATGGGAGAAAAGCCCGTCATCGTCGTTCTGGAGACGGGCCGCCCCGTAGTTCTTTCGGAAATAGAACCCTTTGCCGATGCCATTCTGGTCTCGTTCAACGTGCAACATCAGGCATTGCTCGACATCATCAGCGGAAAGGCAGAGCCTTCAGCCCTGCTGCCCATGCAGATGCCTGCCGACATGAAGACGGTGGAAGAACAACTGGAGGACGTGCCCCGCGACATGCGCTGCTATCAGGATGCCGACGGCCACACCTACGACTTCGCCTTCGGCATGAACTGGCAAGGCGTCATTAACGACGAACGAGTGAAGAAATACGGGAAATGATTAACGGCCACCGCCGCCGCCACCGCCGGAGTATCCGCCGCCACCATCAAGTGACGACCATACACCATGACCATCGCTGCCGGAACTCTTCCGGTGGAACAGCATCGCAATGGCATCGTTGGCAGAACTGTAGATGGCATCGCTGAACATGTATACCACATCTTCTTTAGCCTCGGCAACATCAATGCTCTGTGCCAGCTTCGACATCTCCAGGTATTCGGGGCATATTTCCTTCATGTCCTTTCTCACCTGGTCGGCAATACCGAAGAACTCGGCATAGACCATATACTTGTCCCAAAGCTTCACCTCCATCATCTTGCGCTCGTTGAGCAGAGAGAAATCCTTTAAGAACGCCTTCAGACCGTAAAGGTCGGCGGCGTTTTTCTCGATATATTTCTTGTCTGGCTTGGTCTCCAGCAGGTTCATGAAGTCCTTCACCTTGGCAACGTTGTCCTTCTTCTTGCACCACGACTTGAACTCGGTGGGCTGCAAGACGAGGTCTTTGCCCGAGGCCATGGTCAGCAGACGCAGCACATGCTGGCACAAGCGGTCGTCGCCCTTGGTTTCCTGGTCAATCTTCTCGATAGGATTCAATATCTTGAGCATATCCTGCAACTCATCGTTATACTTCTCGCGGGTGATGGTCAGGTCGCCGCGCGACATCAGTTTCAGCAGCAGCGCTCCTATCACGTGCTGTTCGTCCATACCCGAGAAATAGCTCAGATCATCGACCAGCATCTTATTCATCGGCAGCGTCCAATCCTTCTTCACATCGCGGAAGTAGCGACCATCCGCGATGCCCAACTTCCGGCGGCGCAGCTTGGTGCGTAACGGAGAAAGTGAGAATATCCAGAACAAGACTGAACATATACCGAGGAGGAGATATCCGAAGAACGTCAAGATGGGCCATACAAAGAAATACAGCAAGACGCATACAAGCACTATGCCGATAGCCAGCACCCATTCCCAGAAACTTAGGTCGTCGGTTTCGTAGTCGCTGCCCTCGAGGGCACGTTTCTTCTTGTCGGCCCAAGGCTCATTGGCCTTGGCGGCAGGCTGGAACAATCCTTTGTCGAACTCAAGCAAGAGAATCATGCGCTTCGAGGAAGAGAGCTTGCCCTGCGAGTCAGCCACCAGACAGCTGTCGCCGATGAACTCAAAACGGCCTTCGTAGCCGAATGCCCAGTGCCGGGTATTGCTTTCCGACAACTGGATAGAATCTTCGGCGGTGATGGTCACGTTGGCCTGCTTGATGGTACAGTCCATATCAACGAAGCAATGGTTGAAACCGTCGTTCGTGTCGTACGATTTAACCAGATTGGTCAGCGTATAACTGACCACATATTCATGACGGCCATAGTCGCCGAAACCCCAGCAGATTTCCTGACCATTTTTATACAAACCGCACTTACCGGCCTTCTCCTTACGGCTGGCATCAGCGTCCCACGAACTTAAGGTCTGATAGGGCTGAAGTCCCTCTTTACCAGGGATATAGCCTTTCATTGACAACTGCTCGATTCGCATGTCGCCAAGTCCGCGATGAGCCACGAACCACTCTGTTTGGGCATCATCGTCGTCAACGTCGATATCCCATCGCTCCACTATGGCGGCATTTCCGTTACTATAGAGTTTGACCTTGATGTCAAGGCTGTTCACTTTACTTGCCAGAACATCTGTCACAAACATGCTGATAATCAGCAGCAGTCCTAACGTTATCTTTCTTGTCATAAGTTGCAAGGGTTGTTTTTTCGCATGCAAAGATAGTCATTATCCGCGAAACCTACAAATTTATCAGTATCGTATTATCTTCCACATACTATTTTTATTACAAATAAATTTTGATATTCCACTCATTTAAATAAATTTTTCACGCTCAAGAAACCAAATTCATTCGCTTTCTCTTCGCTTAATCAAAATTTTGTACTATCTTTTCATTAGAAAAGGCTGCACTCGGGAATTCAAATCAAAAAAAACATTTTTTGTTTTGATATTCCACTCATTTGCATTATCTTTGCAAACAAATCACAGAATTAATAACAACTACTTTTAATTATGAACAACATCAAACTTGACATCACAAAGGCTGCCTGCTTCCTGGAGGCTGGAGCCGTGAAGGCTTTTGAACCACAGGTGAAAGCCGCTCAGAAAGCTTTGGAAGAGGGCACCTGCCCAGGTAATGACTTCTTAGGATGGCTCCATCTGCCGACGAGCATCACGACTGAATTCCTCGCTGAGGTGGAGGCTTCTGCCCAGGTACTGCGCGAGAACTGCGAGGCCGTGGTGGTGGCCGGTATCGGAGGAAGCTATCTCGGAGCAAAGGCCGTGATTGAGGCGCTGAGCAATTCGTTCCAGTGGCTCGTGGGCGACAAGAGCAATCCCACCATCCTGTTTGCCGGAAACAACATCGGCGAGGACTATCTGGCCGAATTGACCGACTACCTGAAGGGAAAGAAATTCGGTGTCATCAATATCTCGAAGAGTGGAACCACCACCGAGACTGCCCTGACCTTCCGTCTGCTGAAGAAGCAATGCGAGGACCAGTGCGGCAAAGAGTTCGCCAAGAAGGTTATCGTGGCCGTGACGGATGCCAAGCGTGGTGCTGCCCGCACCTGTGCTGACAAGGAAGGCTACAAGAGCTTTATCATTCCCGACAACGTGGGCGGACGTTTCTCTGTGCTCACTCCGGTAGGTCTGCTGCCCATCGCCGTTGCAGGATTCGACATCAAGCAACTGGTGGCCGGTGCACAGGATATGGAGAAAGCCTGCGGTCAGGACGTAGCTTTCGAGGAGAACCCCGCAGCCCAGTATGCTGCCGTTCGTAACGGTCTGTATCAGGCTGGCAAGAAGATTGAGATTATGGTGAACTACCAGCCCAAGCTGCACTTCATGAGCGAATGGTGGAAACAGCTCTACGGCGAGAGCGAGGGTAAGGACCACAAGGGTATCTTCCCCGCCAGCGTTGACTTCACCACCGACCTGCACTCTATGGGACAGTGGATTCAGGACGGTGAGCGCACCATCTTCGAGACCGTGATTTCGGTTGAGCAGCCCAACAAGAAGGTGCTCTTCCCCAACGATGAGGAGAACCTCGACGGACTGAACTTCCTTGCCGGCAAGCGTGTGGACGAAGTGAACAAGATGGCAGAACTGGGAACCCGCCTGGCTCATGTAGATGGTGGTGTGCCCAACATCCGCATCTCCGTTCCCGAACTGAACGCCTACTACATCGGACAACTCATCTATTTCTTCGAGATTGCCTGCGGCATCAGCGGCAATGTGCTCGGTGTGAATCCATTCAACCAGCCTGGTGTGGAGGCTTACAAGAAGAACATGTTCGCCCTGCTCGACAAGCCCGGCTATGAAGCTGACTCAAAGGCTATCAAGGAGCGACTGGCAAAAGAGAAGTAAAAAAGTGAAGAGTGAAGAATGAAGAGTGAAGAATCAACTCGTAAGCTCATCAACTCGTCATCTTTTCAACAAGCAAAAAGAAAGTATTTAGAGAGGACTGGCTTTGAGGCGTTTACGCCCAAAGCCGTTCTCTTTGATATGGACGGGGTGCTGATGAACTCCATGCCCAACCACGCTATTGCCTGGCAGCGGTCGATGGCTTCCTTCGGTCTGAAGATGACCGAAGCGGATGCCTATGCCACCGAGGGAGCACGCGGCATCGACACCATCCGTAATCTGATGAAAGCTCAGACGGGAAAGGATATCACGCTGGAAGAAGCACAACGGATGTACGACGAGAAGACACGCCAGTTCGGACTGCTGCCCAAAGCACAGGTGATGGAAGGAGCCTTGGAACTGCACGAGAAGATTCATCACGACGGCCTGACCATCTGCATCGTGACGGGAAGCGGCCAGCGCCCACTCATCAACCGATTGCTCACGGAGTTTCCACGTGTAACCGAAGAACGTCTGGTAACGGCCTACGATGTAAAGAAAGGCAAACCCCTACCCGACCCCTACCTGATGGGTATGGAGAAATGTGGCGTAAAGCCGTGGGAAACCATTGTGGTGGAGAATGCTCCGCTGGGCGTTAAGTCAGGCAATGCCGCCAAAGCCTTTACCATAGCTATTAACACAGGAATCCTTCCCGATGAAATACTATGGGATGCCGGTGCCGACATCGTATTGAGCGGCATGCCGGAACTCTGCGAAAGATGGAGGGAGTTTAAACCGTTATTTCTCCCGACCCGAAACAGCGGTGATGCTCCTTGTCATAGATGACACAGAACTGACCGGGAGCAACGCCCTGAATCAGATAATCAGAAAAGACCGTATAGCAGCCTTCGGCCGTCTTCTCCAGACGGGCATGATGGAACTCTGGCGTATGGCGGATCTTGAAGGTAACCTCCGTGGGCAGCTCGGCTGGCGTGAGATGATGGAAATCATGGAACTTAAACTCCTTGCTCCATGCTTTCTTCGGTTCGTAGCCTTTCGTCACATAGAGCACATTATTAGCCATATCCTTCTTGACCACATTCCACGGACCGCCGCCGAAGCCTAAGCCATGACGCTGACCGATGGTATGGAACCACAAGCCCTTGTGCTCGCCAATTTTCTTGCCGGTCTCCAGTTCCAGCACATCGCCGGGGTTCTCGCCGAGATACCTCTTTATATAATCATTATACTTAATCTTGCCCAGGAAGCAGATGCCCTGCGAATCCTTGCGCTTGGCATTCACCAAGTGCTCACGCTCGGCTATCTGCCGCACCTCATCCTTCATGTAATGACCGATGGGAAAGAGCGCCTTGCGCAACTGCCAATCATAGATCTGTGCCAGGAAATCCGTCTGGTCCTTCACGGGGTCGGGACTCGTGGTGAGCCATTTCTGTCCGTCAATCCATTCCGTCTGGGCATAATGTCCCGTGGCAATGAGGTCGTAGTTGTGCCCCATCTTTTCATCGAAGGCACCAAACTTAATCAATCGGTTGCACATCACGTCGGGATTGGGCGTGAATCCGGCCCGCACCTTGTCCATGGTGTATTTCGTCACCTGACTCCAGTATTCCTGATGGCAGTCCACCACCTCCAACCGGCAGCCAAAGCGATGGGCCACCGCCGTCGCCATCTCAAGGTCTTCCTCCGAAGAGCAGTCCCATTCTTCCTCCTCTTCCGGCCCAATCTTGATATAGAAACAATCGGGATGCAGTCCGCGACTGGCCAGTTCATAGACCACCACCGAACTATCCACGCCGCCCGAGAGCAGCACCGCAATTCGCTTGTCTTGAAGTTCTTCGTCTTTCATGCGGGCAAAGTTAGTGCAA
>JAEEGK010019046.1_pt1 | contig 14770 bp, 18 predicted proteins | sample 8958771 | NCBI WGS metagenome assembly JAEEGK01 (sample SAMN16246547, study PRJNA631951) | gut metagenome | biome: gut microbiome; feature: rumen; material: SC-attached | host: Bos | place: Iran: Karaj | collected 2018-10 | reverse complement strand
CCGTCATCATTCACGCGGCATTGCTCGTTCAGGGTTTCCCCCATTGACGAATATTCCTAACTGCTGTCTCCCGTAGGAGTTTGGGCCGTGTCTCAGTCCCAATGTGGCCGATCAACCTCTCAGTTCGGCTACGCATCGTCGTCTTGGTGAGCCATTACCTCACCAACTAACTAATACGCCACAGGCCCATCCAAAAGTGAAGCTTTAAAGGCTCCTTTCAACGTATAAACGAATATACGTGTTATCCGGTATTAACTATCGTTTCCAATAGGTATCCCAGTCTTAAGGGTAGGTCACCCATGTGTTACTCACCCGTCCGCCACTAGGTGGAAAATCCAAAGCCAAATGAATCAGAAATCAGTGCAAGCACTTCAAACGTCATCAAATATTTTTGGGCCACCTCGTTCGACTTGCATGTCTTAGGCATGCCGCCAGCGTTCATCCTGAGCCAGGATCAAACTCTCAATAAAAAAAAGTTATTTCAAATTTAATTCCTGACTACTCAAATAAATTGACTTATATTTTTTTGCTCAGTTTTCAAAGATCATTTTTGCGCCTTTTCCTTTATAAAATAAAGGACTTTTTCTCACAAAGCGCAAATTAATTCTAACACATTCAATATACGGTGTCAACACTTTTTTTAACTTTTTTTAAAAAATTTGTAAATTATTTAAAATTGTTAATTTTTATGCGTTAAATCCGCAATCGAATGAATAATATTATACGCCAAAAATAAAAAAAGAAAAGCATTTTTTTGCATTTTTTTTATTTTTTTTCAAAAACATTATTTTTGCCTTATTTTATATACAAAAAAAAGAGTATTTAATTACTCTTTTTAACATATTTATACCAATATTCATCAAAAGTTATATTCTTATTATGTATTAATGTTGCATTTTTTACACCAACATATCTAATATGCCAGTCTTCTGCTGCATATTTTGTTATATCTTCTTTACCTTTTTTATATCTCATTATAAATCCATATTTATAACAATTCTTTCTAATCCATTCATACTCTTCATCCCCCTCTTCTATATACCAAACATTAGATAAGTCAATTGCAGTACCTAATTCATGTTCAGAATATCCTGGACGAGCTGCATATTTATCAGTTTCTTCTCTAGTATGTTCATATGAATAATTGTTATATATAGTCTCTTGATCATCAAAAGATCTATATGTAGTCTCTGCTACAAACTCAATCCCTTGACTATTAGCATCATCAACCATCTCTTTAAAATGTTCATATGCTTCACTTCTTAATTTATTAACTCCATAATAATTATTTGAATACTTATCATCCATTTCTACTAAATCACTTGGTTCATAATTCTTATTTATATATCTATGTCTATTAACATATGCTAATAATGAATCTGGATCTTCTATTTCTTCTGCATCTTCATAATTATCTAAATCTATTTTTAATTCTACTCTAAGAATTATATCTTCTTTCTTTAAATTTTTATGTTTCTTTTGGTAAGCTACATATCTATCATACTTATCATAATCAAAATCTTCTATCTTTATATATTCTTCTAAATCTTCATCATATTTTTTACTAATTAATTTAGTTATCTCACTTCTATTTAGATGTATCAATAAATAATTAATACTTTCTTTAGAATAACCCTTACCTTTTAATTCTATAATAAAGTCATAACGTATTTCATTTAGCTGTTTATTTTTCTTTAATACTTCCATCAAATTTCTGACTTCATCATTAGTAAAATCTGCACCATATAATGAATTAACTATATCCTTATATTCTCTATATTTATATAATGTAGGTATATGACTAATCTTTGCACTATTAATAATAAGGATAGGAATAAGTATAATTAATATTAATACTATTAATGCTACTCTTCTTCTTAATTTATAATTAGGTTTCTTTTTCATATCATCACCTAATATAATTATACAAAAAAAAAGAAAATATTAAAAGGTTAAATCCTCTATATTATTTTCTTTTTTATATTGTTCCCAATCTTTATCTATTTCTTCTTTGATTTTTTCTCTATCTATTCTTTTTTGATATCTTTCTTCTTCACTAAATACACATCCGCAATATTTTTGCATATAGATACCTATTCTTCTAGCTTCTTCTTGCCCTTCTTTATAATAAGGTCTAAAGTCATAGTAATAAAAATCTATACCAATTTCTTTAGATATCTTTTCTGCTACTTCTTTTATCTTATCATGATCTTGATAAATGCTATAAAGCATACAAGTACAAAAAGCATCATATCCATTTTCTTTAGCATATTTAGCAGTTTCTAGTAATCTATCTGTATAACAATAATTACATCTCTTATCTATATTATTGCTAACAGACTTTACAAATTTATCTAGTCCATATTCATCCTTATATATAACATCTAAATCAATCATTTTAGAATACTGTCTTACAGCATCTCTTCTTGCTCTATATTCCATATATGGATGAATATTTGGATTATACCAAAAACCAGTTACGTCAATAGATTCTTCTCTTAATTTTTTAATGCACATTATACTACAAGGTGCACAACATATATGAAGTAATAATTTCATATTATTTACCTCCTAGTATTTCTTTTTCTTTTTTTCTTATTTCTGCTCTTTCTGCGCTACTAAATCTTTTTGGCATCATTGGAGAAAGATATAATCTTTTAACTTTGTTTTTTCTTTGTTCTTTGTTCATGAAAATCACCTAGATGTATTATAACACAAAAAAAGTATTTAAAGTTAAATACTTTCAAGTGCTAATATTGTCATTTGATCTAATGACTTTTGTCTTTCTTCTGCAGATAATACTTCTTTTTTATAATGAGAATCTGCTACTGTTAATAAACAAGATGCTTGTTTTTTAAATTTATATGCTAAATAGAAAAGTGCAAATGATTCCATTTCTGCTACTTCTAGATCTAATTCTTTCGGAAGTCTACTAAGGAATTTATTAAAATCATCTACATACCAATCGAATACATCAGAACATAGACAATTACATTTACTAATTTCTATATTATTATTTTTAGCAACTTCTCCTATTTTTGAATTTAATTCTTTAGAGGATGATACACAATTAATATTTGATTCGTCTAATTGATATGCAAATCTACTTTCTGTATAACTTTTTTCTACTAATATTATATCAAGTAATTTATGTCTTTCATCAAATGCACCACATGAACCTAATCTAATTATTTTTTCTACATCATATTCATTAAATAATTCATATGCATATATGCCCATACTAGGTATACCCATTCCATGAGCCATTACTGTTACTTCTTTTCCTTTATAAGTACCAGTATATGCATATATATTTCTAATAGAATTAACTAATTTATAATTATCTAAATACTTTTCAGCGATAGCTTTTATTCTTAGTGGATCTCCACTCATAATAACTGTTTTTGCTATATCACCTTTATTTGCACTATTATGTACTGTAGCCATAGTTCCCTCCTATTCTAATAAAATTATATCATATAAAAAATAAAAAAAGAAGATTACTCTCCTTTCATTGTCAAGGCAACCTTCTCTTTTTCTTTAAATATATCTTTTACATATACTGTAACTATATCTCCAACTGATAATACATCACTTGGATGTTTAATATAATCATCACTTATTTCAGATATATGAACTAATCCATCATTATGAAGACCTATATCTATAAATGCTCCAAAGTCTACTACATTTCTAACAGTACCTTCAAGTTTCATACCCTTTTCTAAATCATCAATAGTAAGAATATCACTCTTTAATATAGGAGCTTTAATACTATCTCTTGGATCTCTATTAGGTTTCTTTAAATCTTCAATTATATCTTCTAAAGTATATATATCAATATTAATTTCTTTAGATATAGAATTAATATCTAAAGTATCTAGTTTATTAACTAATTCTTCTTTACCTAAATCATTTATAGTAAAACCTAAATTATTTAATAATTTAATAGTTTCATCATAACTCTCTGGATGGATACTAGTTTTATCAAGCGGATTAGATCCATTAGTTATTCTAAGGAAACCAATTGCTTGTTCATATGTTTTATCAGTAAGAACTTTCTTTTTCTTTATTTCCTCTCTTGATGTAAACATACCATTCTTTTCTCTATATTCAATTATTTTATCTATAGATTTTTTAGTTAAGCCTGAAATATATTTAAGTATTGAAGTACTAGCAGTATTAATATTTACTCCTACTTCATTAACACATTTACTTGTTACAAAGTCTAGATTTTCTTTTAATTTACTTTCTTTAACATCATGTTGATATAGACCTACTCCTATTCCTTCAGGTGGTATCTTAACTAGTTCAGAAAGTGGATCTTGAAGTCTTCTTCCAATTGAAACTGCACTTCTTTCATTAGGACTTAAATTAGGGAATTCTTCAATAGCAACATCCTCCACTGAATAGATTGATGCTCCTGCTTCAGATACAATTATATATTTAACATCTAAATTATTATCTTTGATTAAATTAGATATAAATTTTTCACTTTCTCTAGAAGCAGTACCATTACCTATTGCAATAATATCTACTTTAAATCTATTTATTAAATCAAGTAATATATCTTTAGCTTTATTTTCATCTTTAAAAGGATATAAAACTGTACTAAATAAATATTTACCTGTTTTATCTACTATTGCTATCTTACATCCATTAGAAAATCCTGGGTCAAAACCTAATACTACTTTTTCTTTAATTGGAGGTGTAAGAAGTAAACTCTCTAAGTTCTTACCAAAATTAATAATAGCAGAATCATCTGCAGTATCAGTTAGTTCACTTCTTATTTCTCTTTCTACTGAAGGTAGTATTAATCTTTTTAGAGAATCCTCAATTGCTTCACAAACATATTTACCACATTCATTATCTTTTTTAACTAATTTACTTTTTAAATAATCAGTTATAAATTCAGTACTATAATCAATAGATACTGTTACTACTTTTTCTTTTTCTGCTCTATTAACTGCAAGTACTCTATGAGGTTTAATTTTATTTATCTCTTCACTATAGTCATAATACATTTCATATGTCTTATTAGGGTCTTCAGCATCTTTTTTAACTTTAGTTTTAATCTTACCATGATTAAATATATTATTTCTTATATATTTTCTATAATATGCATTATCTGATATATACTCTGCAATTATATATTTAGCTCCTTCAATTGCATCTTCCTTAGTCTTAACATTTTCATTAATAAATTTATCTACAAATAAAGTATCTGGGAAAGATAATATTATTTTAGCAAGTGGTTCTAAACCAAATTTAATTGCTTCAGTAGCTTTAGTCTTCTTCTTTTCTTTATATGGTCTATATAAATCTTCTACTTCTACTAATTTAGTAGCACTTAATATTTGATTTTTTAATTCTTCAGTAAGTAATCCTTTTTCATCAATTAATCTTATTACATCTTCTTTTCTTTCTAATAAGTTTAATTCATATTTGTATCTATCTGATATATTTTTAATTTGTTCTTCATCTAAATTACCTGTCACATCTTTTCTATATCTTGCTATAAAAGGAATAGTATCTCCTTCTTCAAGTAAAGCTAATGTTTTAGTAATTTGTTCCTCTTTAATATTATTTTCTAACGCTAATTGTTTTATTATGCTTTCATTCATTTTAATCACCTATATCATTATACCATAAAAAAAAGCATTATTAATTAATGCTTTTTTAGATTATTCTTAATAACTCCTGCTCCTGGTATGAGACTATTAAGACGGCTTTCTACTTCATCATCATCGCTTTTTCTTAATTCCTCAGTGCTTTTATGGCCTCTCATAGCATCTTCTTCTTTATTAGCTAATGGTGAAGCCATTGCTTTATAATCACCTTTATTAAGTTCTAACACAAATCTTAGTACTGAATGATCAGGATCATCGACAAATATTCCATCGCCTTTACCTACTTGATAATCAGCTTCTACAAATACAGGATGTAAGTTACTATCTAAAATCATTGATCTAGTTTCTGAATATAATTTTACTAATTCTTTTTTCAAATCAGCTACTTTAGATTTATCTATTACAAATTCTAAACCAGTATATCCCTTAACTTTATCTATTTCGTCTTTAAATTCTCCGATTAATACAAATCCCTCATCGACTTTCTTCTCAGAATTTGCATAAATTTCACATACTTTATCTCTTGTTTCATTAAGAGCATCTATTTGTTCTTGTTTTTCTGGTGTCATGTTACATCCCTCCTTTATTATTATAGCATAATTATTTATCTGTGTTAACTAAACTTGCTTTGTGTACAATATCTTTACCTAATTTATTATTTATATTATCCAATAACTTATCTATTTCTTTATCTTTTAATACTTTTTCATTCTCTTCAAACAAAGATAATTGAATATCATTATTTGTAGATAAATCAGTAACTCTAAGTCCTATTAATCTAACCGGTTCTAGATTCCATAATTTATTAAATAGTTCTTTACTATATTTATATATTTCTTCCTTACTATTAATATTATTTTTTAATTTAATCTGATGATTATAAGTCTTAAAGTCTCTATATCTAATAGTTACTATTATTACTCCACAGTATTTATTCTTTCTTTTTAAATAATTTGATATATCTTCAGAAAAATTATTTAAATACTCAAACAATATTTTCTTGTCTTCAGTATCTTCAGATAAAGTTCTAGAAAAACCTATTCCTTTTCTTTCAATATGTCTATACTCTACTTTAGAATTATCTATACCATTAGCATATTCATAAAGCATAGTACCCATAGATTTCATATAATAATGTAATTTATTTTGATCATAATTTGCAAGTTCTCCAATTGTATTAATACCAAGTCTTCTTAATCTTGCGCAAGATGATTTGCCTGCCATAAATAAATCTGATATATCAAGTGGCCACATCTTTTCTTTAATTTCAGAAGTATATAAAGTATGCACCTTATCTGGTTTTTCAAAGTCACTCGCCATCTTAGCAAGTAATTTATTGTTACCGATTCCGATATTAACCGTGAAACCAAATTTCCTCTTAATGGTATCTTTTAATTTATATGCAAATTTTACTTCATCTCCATACATTCTTTTACTTGGAGTATACTCTACAAAACATTCATCTATAGAGAATTGTTCTACTTCCTCAAACAAAGATCTAATATAATCAAATAATTTTTTTGAACATTCTGCGTAGAAATAATAATCTGGATGTACTACTATAATATCTCTATATATTTTTCTTGCATCTCTTAAATTCATAGGTGCTCTTATGCCCTTCTTTTTCGCAGGTATAGAACTAGCTACTATTATTCCGTTTCTAGTAGATTCTCTACCAGATACTACAGATATTTCTTTTCTAATATCTTTTTTAGATCCTTCTTTTAATAATTTTAAAGCTGACCATGATAAAAAAGCGCTATTAACATCTATATGTAATACTATTCTTTCCATCATAATCACCCATCTTAATTATATCATACAAACATTCGATAAAACAATCGAACAAAAAAAGAAGATTATTTATCTTCTTTTTTTCCCATTAATTCTTCCTTTTTCATATATTTAGTTTCTTGTTTTTCATAACCATATTTGAATTCTTTATCAACAACTCCATCTATATCAATATCTAATATACTAGAGTTATCTTCTTCTACATTTTTATTCTTTTTAGTTTTTGAAGTTACAAGTAATATAATTGCTACTATAAGTACTAATACTCCTAAACCTATACAAATATATAAACCATAATTATCAATAATTTCTTTCATATATAATCTCCATATCATTAATAATGATACCACAAACGCCCTCCGATTTCAATTGATTTTTACCCCCTGATTGTATATAATATGTAATAAGGAGGTAGAAAATGATTTTTGGTTTAATAGGTATTATTTTATTTATTATATTAATTTCAATTAGACAAGTATCTGAATATGAAAGAGGTATTAAATTTAGATTTGGTAAATTTAAAAAAATAATGAAACCAGGTTGGAATATAGTACTACCAATAATTGAATCATATAGAAAAGTAGATATCAGAACAAAAGCAGTTGATGTTCCTGAACAAGACGCAATTACTAAAGATAATGTATCTATTAGAATTAATGCAGTTATCTATTATAAAGTATTTGATGCTTCTAAAGCTATATTAGCAGTTGAAAGATATCAATATGCTGTTGGACAACTTGCACAAACTACTATGAGAAATGCAGTTGGTGCTATTTCATTAGATGAATTACTTTCTGAAAGAGATAAAATATCTACTGAAATTTGTAAAGTAATCGATGAAGCTACTGATCCTTGGGGAATCAAAGTAGAAAATGTTGAATTAAAAGATGTAAAATTACCAGAAGAAATGCAAAGAGTTATTGCTAAAGTTGCAGAAGCTGAAAGAGAAAAACAAGCAGTTATTACTAAAGCTGCTGGTGAAAAAGAAGCTGCTGATAACTTAGCAGAAGCAGCTACTAAATTAAGTGGTTCTCCTGGAGCATTACATTTAAGAACATTAGCTACTTTAAATGATTTATCTTCAGATCAATCTAATACTATAATATTTGCTATTCCAATAGAAGTACTTAGTGCTTTTGGACAAAGTAATGTTACAGACGTAGTAAATAAAGTAAAAAACATAAGTAAAAAAGACTAATTAATTAGTCTTTTTTAATTTATTAACTATTTCTATATCTGCACCTAACCAATCAACAGAATCTATTTCATCAATAGATAACCATTTCATAGACTCATGTTCTAATCTTTCTTCATCATGATATAAAAGTTCTAAATTATCATTTAATAATGAACAATAATAAGTGTGCATTGTTAAATGGAAATTTGGATAATCATATTCTACTGTACATATATAATCATTTACTTCTATATCTGCATTTAATTCTTCTTTTATTTCTCTTTTTAATGCTTCTTCTTTTGTTTCATTAGCTTCAGGTTTTCCACCAGGGAATTCCCATCCACCTTTGAATTCTCCATACCCTCTTTGTGTTGCTAATATTTTATTATCTTTAACTATAACTGCTGCTACTACTTCTACTCTTTTCATATTATCCCTCATAACTAAGTCTTAATAATTTCTTTTGTTGATTTGTTTCTAATCTAGTTGCTCTTTTTATTTGGCTATTAATTGTTTTTCTATAAAATTTTCTTGCAGGTCTAGAAATTTCTTCATGTTCGACATAAGATTTCATTTCATGATATGGATCTCCTAAAACAGGTTCTTTATCCGCTTTCATATCAAGTGATAAAAGATTTTTTAGGAACTCTAATTCTTTTTCAGATAATTTTACTAGTGCATGTTGTAATTCTATTTGATGTACATTATTTGGTTTTTCTATTCTTTCTCTTTGTTCACATATAGCAAGGGCCTCTGCATATGCATCATTTAACATTTCCCAATCATCATTACAATTTACAAATGAATCTAATATTGTGTCACTAATTAAGTCTAATCCATATAGTCCTATTTTTTTGAATGTTATTTCCATTTCTTTTTTTGTTAATCCTAAATATGTATTCTTTGAAACCATATTAAACCTCCCTTAATTCGTCTTCTTTTACAAGAACACCTTTAGAGTTTTCTTTATAAACTCTATTTTTATTTTTTTCTATTTTTAATTCTATTTCTTTACCTAAATCTATATTAAGTATTTCTGCTATACCTAATAAATATATAGCTGCATCTGCAAGTTCTTCTCCTACATCATCTTGTTTTTTTAACCATGCTATATAAGCTTCACTAAGTTCTCCATGTGCTAAACAAAATTCCATGTTTAAATCTGTTACATTAAATCCATGTCTAACTTTGTTTTCATAAACTTCTTTTTGCAATTTCTTAGTATCCATAAACATCCTACTTTCTTGATTCTTCTAATGCTTTCTTAATTAAGAATTTAGATAATATTACATCTGCATCGCATAAATCATAATCTAATAATTCTTCTATATTAACCCATTTATATTCTGAATGAATACTTAAATCAAATTCTCCACTTATATAATCACATTCATAGATTTTTAAATCTACTATGTGACCTGGATATTCACATATACTATGTGTTAAATAATCATTGATATTTGTTTTAATTTTAAATAATTCAGTGAATGCTCTTTCCAAAGTCTTCTTTTCATCTTCAAGACCTTGTCTTCTTCCTCCAGGGAATTCCCATTTGCCTTTTAAATGATCTTCTTTATTTCTTCTTGCAATTAAGCATTTACCATCTTTCATAATAAGTCCACATACTACATCTAGTATTTTTTTATTTTCTACTACATTAGTAACTTCAAATGGTAATCCATTCTTTTTAATAACTTGTTTTAAGAATAAATTGATTGCAGAACTCATTGATAGTCCTAAATCTGTAAGAACCATAGTGGCATCTTTCTTAACATTACTATCTATTTGTATGTTAATAGCACTTGTTTTATTCTCCATATTTCTCACCTCTGGAAATAATATAACACCAAAAAAATACCGTGTCAACAAAAAAACTACAAAAATACTACAATTTTACTACATTGGCATTTTTGATAAAAAATAAAAGATAACTATGTTATCTTTTTATTCTTCTAAATAATCAATTATTCTATTATATATTTTTTCATGTCCTTCTTTTGTAGGATGTAATCCATCGATTAGATCTTCTGGTTTTAATACATCAAACATAGGAATATAATCAATTTCATTATCTTTAGCAAATTTTTCTAGAGCATTATCATACTCTATTATAGAATCATTAATATAGTCTTCATCATTAACTGGCATTAATCCAAGAAGTATTAATCCTACCCCTTGTTTACTAATATAATCTGTTATACAAGTTATATTTGATATATATTCTTCAACACTATTTTCTCCACTTGCTTCATATTCGTATACATCATTAATACCAATAGATAATATTACTACATCATCAAAACCATCATAACGATATATTCTATAAATATCATCTATTTTATCTAATATGTCTTTACTAGTTGCTCCTGGGAAACCTACTACATGAACAAAATTCCTACACATATCTGTTCCATCTCTATTAACGATATCTCTCTTTAGCATAGTTGCCCATCCTAAAGTTTCAAAATCTCCTATTCCATATGTAATACTGTCTCCAATAACAATAAAGTTTTTATTCATATTACTCTCCTATAATATTCTTTATTTTATCTATTAATTCTTCTTTTTGATCTACAGTATAATATCCTTCTATTTTACCTAGAAGCTTACCTTCTTTAAAAAATAATAACGAAGGTAATTCAGATATATTATATTTATCTAATATTTTATTGTCTTTTACTTCTAGTTTTCTATATCTTGTTTCTTTATCAAAAGCATCTGCTATATCTTTTACTTTAATACTTTTTAATAAGCACATTATTGAATCTTCATTAAAAAGTTCTACAATTAATGGTTTTGATTTATTATCTAATTTAACATCTAATTCATCTGCAGTTGCTTCCATAGCAGCATCAAGTATTTTTCCACCATATCTCTCTACTAATAAGTCATTTATAGTTCTAGGGTCTTCTGCAATCTCTTTTTGTATTCTCTCTAAGTCCTCTAATGTTTTAGCTACTTTAATAGCATTTACCATACAAGCTTTTTCACATGCGCCACAACTAATACATTTGCTATTATCTATTTCTAGTGTTTGCTTTTCTTCATTCCATGAAAATACACCCATAGGGCAAACTGCCATACCTGAGCATGCTTTATCATTATCACAAATTTTAAAGTTTATTGCTACCGCCATTATAATTTCCTCCCACTTTTAGGGTGTTCTATTTCTTTATCAAGAAAAATAGAGCCTTCTTTATTTCTGCCTTTTCTTCTCTTTCCTTGAATTAATGTAGTTTCTTCACCATATTCTTTTAAATATGATAAATACCATTTATCATATTTTCTTACTACCTTTATTTTCAAAGGTGGTAATTGTTCTTCCTCAATTTCATCCCATACAAATTCAACAGAACCCGCATTTTTAATTATATAATCCGCATGATCTTTCCAAAAACCAATTGCAGAATCTGAAATTTCTATATTTTTCGAATAGTCATTTCTAGAAGCATTTATTTTTTTTCTAAAATCCGACATTAAAGCATCTGCAGGGCAATCATCATTTCCTGCTGGTGCTGTTACTATTTTTCTTGTATTCATTATTTCTCCGTTATCTCCTTAGTATTTTTATAGCATCTATCAATTTCTTGATAAATTCATCTATTTCTTCTTTAGTAGTATATTTACCTAAACTAACTCTTATTGGACTATATTCTTCTAAATTAGCATGACATGCAGTTAATACATGTGATGGTACTGCAAGTTCTGAATTACATGCAGATCCTGTTGATACTAATACTCCAAACGATTCAAGTACTAACATTAATTCATCTGCTTTAACATTTTTAAAAGCAATACTTGATGTATTTGGAGTTCTATTATCTAAATCTCCATATATAAATACATCTTCTATATTCTTTTTAATTTCAGATTCCATATAGTCTCTTAATACTTTTTCTTCTTCTGATTTTTTATAATTATCATTTATTATCATTTCACATGATTTACCAAGACCTATTATATATGGAACATTTTCTGTTCCACCTCTTCTATTTTTTTCTTGATGTCCAAATATTAAAGGAATAAATTTTTTATCTCTTACATAAAGGATTCCTATTCCTTTAGGAACATTTATTTTATGTCCTGATATAGATAACATATCTACATCTAAATCTTCTACATCTATTTTTATTTTACCTGCTGCTTGTACAGCATCAGTATGCATTATAATATTATTTTCTTTTGCTATTTTAGCTATTTCTTTTATTGGATATATATTACCTATTTCATTATTAGCCATCATTACAGATATTAAACATGTATCTGGAGTTATTTCTTTTTTTAATTCTTCTAGATCTAATCTACCTTTATCATCTACTTCAAGAAAAGTTATTTCATATCCTTCTCTTTCTAGATAACCCATAGTTTCTATTATGGAAGCATGTTCTACTTTAGTAGTTATAATATGTTTTTTATTTGGATTTAATTTAATAGCATTCATAATAGCAGTTGCATTACTTTCGCTACCACAGCTAGTAAATATAATATTATCTGGATTACAATTTAATAATCTTGCTACATTATTTCTAGCTTCATTAACTTTCTCTTTAATATCTTTACCAAAGCTATATGTACTACTAGGATTACCATATTCTTCTTTTAAATATGGAAGCATAGCATTTAATACTTCTTCATCTACTTTAGTAGTAGCATTATTATCTAAATAAATCATGTAAAATCACCTAAATAAATTATATCATTTAATCAAATAAAAAACTAGTCATAGACTAGTTTAAAACCCATAGAGTTACAATAATTCCATCACCATAACATGTATACATAATTAAATCTGAATCCATGTCAAAGAATGAATTACCCGCAGTATCTACTAAATCTGGTCCTGTATTATATCCAAATTCTTTTCTTATCATTCTATAGCTAATTGAGTTCCCATCTGAAAATTTAATATATGCAGTACTTCCATCATATAAGTCATATAGAACATTAAATCCATGAGTACTGTGATCTGCTATAACTAATCTACCATGACTAGCATAATAAGCAGCACTATCATAATTATCTACTATTTCTTGTAATGATAAACTAGATTCTGTATAAACATTATAGTCATATAGTGCAGCCTCATACCATGATAGATATAATCTACCATAAGTACCATAGTTTATACTATAAGTCTCATAAGTGTCATAGTTTTCATAGCTATCATAACTCTCAGTATAAGTATCAGTTTGTTCAACATATTCTTCAACCGAAGAAGTTTCCACAGTAGAATCTTCTGTTTCTTCTATTGTTGCAGTCTCTGCTTCTGGTTCATATTCTACTAATACGCTACTCTCTAATTTTTTAGTATTATCAATAATATTAGTATTAGTAGCACTAATATTATTAACTAAGAATAAATATGTACATAATAGTACAGTTAAGTATTTTTTCATAACAAACCCCTTGAATAGCGATATATTTAAGCATAAAAGGTTATGTTTGTCAAATTTTACCACAAAAAAACTAGTCATTGACTAGTCTTATTTTTTAATGGAGCAGATGAGCGGAATCGAACCGCCGTCTAAGCCTTGGCAAGGCCTCATACTAACCTCTGTACTACATCTGCAAATATATTTGGAGGACCCAGTCGGATTTGAACCAACGATCAGGGAGTTGCAGTCCCGTGCCTTACCACTTGGCTATGGGTCCAAGCAAGAATAATTATAGCAAAATATTATTCTTGTTTCAATATATATTTATTAAATAGTATCATTTTTTGGTTTAATTTCAAGAATATATTCAGAAAGATTAGTTTCTATTTCTACTAATGCTTTTGAATCTATATTAGATAATCTAATTACTTCTTTAACTGTATCTATATCTAATTTACCAAATATTAATCCTTTAGATAATTCAAAATCATTAAACATATCTGGTGTTATAGAAGTCATATTATATCCCCAAAGAACTCTTTTTTGCGCTAATAATATTCTCTTATTTGTTAATGCAATTAAGCATGTAGAAAATATATTTAATGAATCTGGATTCTTTTGCGCTGGAAAAACATAATATACGTCTTCATCTTTATTTAAGTGTTTGCTTATAACTTTTGAATGTTGTCTTATTCTCCAAGCTAAAGTCATTGGATATCTTTTTAGATATTCACTAGCTTCTTTATAAATTCCATCTTCTGTGGATATTACTTTTTTAGTCATAATAATACCTC
>JAEEGK010019044.1_pt1 | contig 14773 bp, 13 predicted proteins | sample 8958771 | NCBI WGS metagenome assembly JAEEGK01 (sample SAMN16246547, study PRJNA631951) | gut metagenome | biome: gut microbiome; feature: rumen; material: SC-attached | host: Bos | place: Iran: Karaj | collected 2018-10 | reverse complement strand
GAAACAAGCCGTCATAATGGTCCGCGGAGGGCGCAGTGAAAGCTGCGACGTGGAGGCATACGTCAGTTGCCGGGGATATGATGGTATCCCGCTGAGCGCACGGGCAAGTCCCGTGAATCAAGGTGGCACCGCGGATTTATTTTCGCCCTTGACAGAAGCAGATTTCTGTCAAGGGCGTTTTTCGTTGCGGTGAGAAAGGAGAAGAGCATGACGAATCCGGCGGGAAGATTCGGCGTCCACGGCGGGCAGTATATCCCGGAGACGCTGATGAACGCGGTGATCGAACTGGAAAAGGCGTACAACTTTTACAAGGAGGACCCGGCCTTCAACGCGGAGCTCACGGAGCTGCTGAATGAATATGCCGGGCGGCCCTCCCGGCTGTATTATGCCCGGCGGCTGACGGAGAAGCTGGGCGGCGCGAAGATCTATCTCAAGCGGGAGGACCTGAACCACACGGGGGCCCATAAAATAAACAACGTGCTGGGCCAGGCGCTGCTGGCGAAGAAAATGGGCAAGACCAGGCTGATCGCGGAGACCGGAGCGGGGCAGCACGGCGTCGCCACCGCCACGGCGGCGGCCCTCATGGACATGGAATGTGTGGTCTTCATGGGCCGGGAGGACACGATCCGCCAGGCGCTGAACGTCTACCGCATGCGGCTCCTGGGCGCGGAGGTGATCCCCGTCACCACCGGAACCGCCACCCTGAAGGACGCGGTGAGCGAGGCCATGCGGGAGTGGACCAAGCGCATATCCGACACCCACTACTGCCTGGGCTCCGTCATGGGTCCCCATCCCTTTCCCACCATCGTGCGGGATTTCCAGGCGGTGATCTCCCGGGAGATAAAAGCCCAGCTGCTGGAAAGGGAAGGGCGCCTGCCGGATGCGGTGCTGGCCTGCGTGGGCGGCGGCTCCAATGCCATCGGCAGCTTCTACCATTTCATCGGGGACGAGAGCGTAAGGCTCATCGGCTGCGAGGCGGCGGGCCGGGGCGTGGACACGGCGGAAACGGCGGCCACCATCGCCACGGGACGCCTGGGCATCTTCCACGGCATGAAATCCTATTTCTGCCAGGATGAATTCGGCCAGATCGCCCCGGTCTACTCCATCTCCGCCGGGCTGGACTATCCCGGCGTCGGCCCGGAGCATGCGTATCTCCACGATATAGGCCGGGCGGAATATGTGGCCGTGACGGACGACGAGGCGGTGGAGGCCTTTGAATTCCTCTCCCGCACGGAGGGCATCATCCCCGCCATCGAATCCGCCCATGCCGTGGCCCACGCCATGAAGCTGGCCCCCGCCATGGACAGGGACAGGATCATCGTCGTCACCGTCTCCGGGCGGGGGGATAAGGACTGCGCCGCCATCGCCCGTTAGAGAGGGGAGGATATCCATGAGTAAGATCCATGAGGCATTTGAGAGGGGAAAGGCCTTCATCGCCTTTCTCACCTGCGGGGACCCGGACCTGGAGACCACGGCGGCAGCCGTCCGCGCGGCGGCGAAGGGCGGCGCGGATCTCATCGAGCTGGGCATCCCCTTCTCCGACCCCACCGCCGAGGGTCCGGTGATCCAGGGGGCGAACCTGCGGGCCCTGAAGGGCGGCGTCACCACGGACAAGGTCTTTCAGCTGGTGGGGGAGCTGCGGAAGGACGTGACCATCCCCCTGGTGTTCATGACCTACGCCAACGTGATCTTCTCCTACGGGGCGGAGCGATTCCTTCGTAACTGCGCGGAGGCGGGGATCGACGGCCTCATCCTGCCGGACCTGCCCTTTGAGGAGAAGGAGGAATTCCTGGCGCCCTGCCGGAAATACGGGGTGGACCTCATCTCCATGATCGCCCCCACCTCGGCGTCCCGGGTGGCCATGATCGCCCGGGAGGCGGAGGGCTTCCTCTATCTGGTCTCCAGCCTGGGGGTCACGGGGGAGCGCAGCGAGATCAGCACAGACCTGGCCGCCATCATGAAGACCGTGCGGGAAAACACCGCCATCCCCTGCGCCGTGGGCTTCGGCATCTCCACGCCGGAGCAGGCCAGGGCCATGGCCGCCCTCTCCGACGGGGCCATCGTGGGCAGCGCCATCGTGCGCATCGTGGAGGAATACGGAAAAGAAGCGCCCGAACGGGTGGGAAGATATGTCAGGGCCATGAAAGCGGCCATCGCGGACCTTAGCTAAGGAGGCTTAACCATGTATAAAGAAGTATTGACGAAGATCACCACAGGCCAGAAGCTCAGCGAGGAGGAGATTTTCCAGCTCATCGCCGCCATCAACAAGGACGAGATCACCGACGTGCAGATCGCGGGCTTCCAGGTGGGCCTGCTGATGAAGGGCACCAGCCTGGAAGAACTGGCCGCCTTTGCCAAGGCCATGCGCCATAACTGCGTCCCCCTGCGGCCCAGGGTCAGCGCCGAGCTGATGGACACCTGCGGCACCGGAGGCGGCCTCTCCACCTTCAACATCTCCACCGCCACGGCCCTGGTGGCCGCCGCGGCGGGCATCCCCATCGCCAAGCACGGCAGCCGCTCCATCTCCAGCCTCTCCGGCAGCGCCGACGTGCTGGAGGCCCTGGGGGTGAATATCGAGCTGACCCCCGCCCAGGCGGAGAAGCTCATCGAGGACATCGGCATCGCCTTCATCTATGCGCCCCTGTTCCACCCTGTCATGTGCAAGGTGCTGCCCCCGGAGGCGGAGCTGGGCATCAAGACCATTTTCTACACCATCATCGGGCCCCTGATCAACCCCGCCTTCGCCCCCCGGCACCTGCTGGGCGTCTATAAGCCGGATATTCTGGACACCGTGACCTATGTGGCCAAGGAGCTGGGCTATACCACGGCCATGTTCGTCTACGGCGTGGACGGGCTGGATGAGATCTCCCTCCTGGGCAAGACCCGGATCAACGAACTGCGAAACGGCGAAGTGCGCAGCTATGAGATCGCCCCGGAGGATTTCGGCCTGGAGCGCTGCACCATCGACGACATCAAGACCGGCACGCCGGAGGAGAACGCCGCCGTGATCCGGGGCGTTTTCAGCGGCGAGATCACCGGCCACCGGAAAAATGCCATCGTCCTCAATGCGGCGGGGGCCCTCATGGTGGGGGACAAGGCCGCATCCTTCCCCGAGGGCATCGCCCTGGCCCGGGAGATCATCGACAGCGGCAAGGCCATGGCGAAGCTGGAAGCTCTGGTGGCCCATTCCAACGCCTTCAAGAACGCAGAAGCATGAGCGCCTTTCTCGACGCCCTGCGGACCCGGGCCGGGGCGGGCTACGTCCCGGTGATCCCGGACCTCAAGATGATCTCCCCGGCGGAAGGCCCCCTGTTTGCCCGGCGGGATCCGGCGGAAGCGGCTCTGGGCCTGGTGAAGGCCGGGGCCCCCGTCCTGAGCGTGGTGACGGAGGAAAAGCATTTCGGAGGCTCCTTGGCGCTTTTGCGGCGTATCGCGGAGGCAGCGGGGGTGCCGGTGCTGCGCAAGGATTTCCTGCAAAGCGCATCGGATGTGGAGGTGTCGGCAGCCTGGGGCGCTTCCGCGGTGCTGCTGATCTGCGCCGCCATGCCGGAGGGCCTTCTGCGGGAGTGTTTCGCCTCTGCCCGGGACCTGGGGCTGGATGCCCTGGTGGAGGCCCACACCGCTTCCGAGCTGCGCTTTGCCGCTTCCCTTGGCTGCCCGCTGCTGGGCGTCAACAACCGGGATATCCTGGCTTTGGAGAAGGACGGGGGCACGGTGGCGCGCACGGCGGAGCTGGCCGCCCTGAAGCCGCCCGGCGCCTTCCTCGTCAGCGAGAGCGGGCTGCGAAGCCGGGCCGATGTGCGCCGGGCGGTCCGCAGCGGGGCCGACGGCGTTCTGGTGGGCACCGCCATCTGGCGCGCGGAGGACCCCTTCGCCTTCTACGACGCCCTCTCCCGGGCGGAGGCGGAAGCATGAGACCGCTGCTGAAGATCTGCGGCCTCATGACGGAGGAGGACGTGGCCCTGTGCTGCCGCAAGGGGGTGGAGATCTGCGGCTTCGTCACGGAATACCCCGTGCCGGTGCCCTGGAACCTGAGCCGGGACCGCTGCGCGGAGCTGCTGCCCCTGACCAGGGGAAAGGCGAAAAGCTGCCTCGTCACCGGCGGCGAGGCGGACAAGCTCCGCTCCCTGGCCCTCCGCCTCCGGCCCGACCTCATCCAGCTCCACGCTGGCGAAAGCCTGGAGCTGACCGCTGCCCTGGCGGCGGACCTGGCCCCGCTGGGCATCGGGGTGATCAAAACCGTGCCTGCTGCCCCGGAAGCCCGGCTGCGGGAATTCGGGACGGCGGACCCCGCCGCCTGCGGGGAAAAGCTGTCCCGGGCGGGGGTTTATGCCGCCCTGGTGGACGCCCGGGGGCCGGAAAACGCCGCCTCTGCGGGCCTGCACGCGGACCCGGTCCTGTTCCGGGCGGTGCGGGATGCCGCCCGCTGCCTCACCATCCTGGGGGGCGGCGTGAAGCCGGATAACTGCGAAGAGATCATCCGGGAGCTGGATCCCGCCGCGCTGGATGTGATGAGCGGCGTGGAGCGCGCGCCCGGCAGGAAGTCCGAAGCCCTGCTGGATTCCCTCCTGGCCGCCATGGAGCATTGACCCCGGCGAAAAAGGACGCCCCCGCGCCGGTGCGTCCGCCGGCCCGGAATAATGACCGTATCCTGCGACGAAAAAAGGAGCTGCGGCATGCAGCTCCTTCTTTCTGACTTCTTTGGACCTTTTTCGGACTCTTTCGGATAATTCCTCCGTTCAGCCCATGTTGGCGAAGCGCTCGATGGTCTTGGTGAATTTCGCCAGGGTCTCGTCCACGTCTCCGTTCTGCAGACCTTCCAGAACGCAGTGGCGGATGTGCCCCTCCAGCACCACCTGACCGGCCTTGTGGAGGGCGCTTTTGGCGGCGTTGATGAGCGCCAGCACGTCCTCGCAGGGGACATCCTCGTCGATCATGCGGTCGATGGCGTTGACCTGCCCGACGATCTTCTTGAGCCGGGCGTGGAGCTTGTCGCTGTCCATGCACTGTACCATGTTCAGACCTCCTTGCTGTATCGCGGCGTGTGCTTCCTTGTTCCTTCGCCCATTATACCGCAATCTCCGGAGATTTGCATCCCTGATTATTCGGCGGCGACGTATTGGGTCTCCTCCGGGATCATCTCCGTCATATTGCGCAGGCAGAGGGCGATGGTGGAGGTGTTGTGCAGCAGAGCCGCGGTGCCGGGGGTGACCAGGCCCAGGATGCCCGCCAGGAGGATGGCTCCGTTGGCGGCGATGCCCAGGGCGCCGGTGGACTTCATGCGCAGCATGAGCTTGTCGCTGAGTTCCTTGAGGGCGATGAGCTGCTCCAGGTCGGAGCCGGACAGGGTGATGTCCGCGATCTCCCGGGCGATGTCCGCCCCTTCCTTCATGGCGATGCCCACGTCCGCGGCGGAGAGGGCGGGGGAGTCGTTGATGCCGTCTCCGATCATGATGACCCGGTGGCCGGCCTCCTTCTCCTGTTCCACGAAATGGGCCTTGTCCTCCGGGAGCACCTCGCTGTACCAGCGGTCGATGCCCGCTTCGGCGGCGATGGCGGCGGCGGTGCGTTCGCTGTCCCCCGTCATCATGACGATGTTGGTGAGCCCGGCGGCCTTCAGCCGCCGCACCACGTTCCTCGTCTCCGGCTTGATGGGGTCGTCGATGCCGATGATGGCGGCCAGCACCCCGTCGATGGCCATGTAGAGCTGGCTGTACCGCAGGGGCAGGGCGTGGAGCTTCGCTTCGTCCTCCGGCCGGACCAGAGTCTTTTCGTCGTCGAAGACGAAGTGGTGGCTGCCGATGACTACCCGCTGCCCCGCTGCGATGGAGACGATGCCGTGGGCCACGATGTACTCCGGCTTGGAGTGGGGCACCCCGTAGTCCAGACCCCGATCCCGGGCCGCCTGGACAACGGCGGACGCCAGAGAGTGGGGAAAATGGGCCTCCAGGTCGGCGGCCAGGGCCAGCATCTCATTCTCGTCCCGCCCGGACATGGGCACCACGGCCTCCACCGTGGGCACGCTGCGGGTGAGGGTGCCGGTCTTGTCGAATACCACCGTGTCCGCCGCGGCGATGTGCTCCAGGAATTTGCCGCCCTTGACGGTGATGTGGTGGGCCCCCGCCTCCCGCATGGCGGAGAGGACGGAGATGGGCATGGCCACCTCGATGGCGCAGGAGAAATCCACCATGAGCACGCTGGCGGCCTTGGTGACGTTCCTTGTCAGCAGCCAGGTGAGGGCCGCGGTGCCGAAGGTATAGGGGATGAGCCTGCTCACCAGCTTTTCCGCCTGGCTCTGGGTCACGGCCACCATGCTCTCGCTCTGCTCGATGAACTTCACGATGTTGTCGTAGCGGGTCTGGCCGGAGGTCTCCTTGACCTCGATGATGAGGTCGCCCTCGTCGATGACGGTCCCGGCGTAGACGGTGATGCCCGGCTCCTTGTGGACGGGGATGCTCTCCCCGGTGAGGGCGGACTGGTTCACCATGGCCTCCCCCTCGGAGACGATGCCGTCCAGGGGGATGACGCTGCCCATGTAGACGTGGATGCGGTCGCCCACCTTGACCTGGCTGAGATTCACGAGCTCGGTGGTCTCGCCCTCCACCTTCCAGACATTGGTGACGTTGAGGGCCAGGCTCCGCGCCAGGTCCTCCACGGACTTCTTGTAGGTCCACTCCTCCAGGATCTCGCCCAGCTTCGTCAGGAAGATGATGCTGCCCGCGGTGGGGAAGTCCCCGGTGAGCAGGGAAGCCAGGATGGCGGAGGCGTGGACGATCTCAGCGCTGAATTTCTTTTGTATGAGGTCCTTCAGCCCCGCCCGGATGAAGGGGAGGCCGTTCCAGATCGTCCAGGCATAGCGGATGGGGGCGGGGAGCAGGAGCCGCTTGGCCACCCTCGTCATGATGAGGGTGCCGATCTCCTCCTTGTACTGCTCGCTGGTGGCCCGGGCCGAAACGGCGGGCACCAGTTTCTGCATTTCCGGATCCTCCGGGGAAAAGCCGCGGAGGAACTTAAGTGTTTCCGCCGGGGCGTCGGCGCGGCAGGGGTCGAAGCGCAGCAGCAGCTGGGCTGTGCGGGGGAGTACGGTGACGCTGCGGATGCCGGGGTGCTCCGTCAGCGCGTAGTAGAGGACGTCCGCCTCCTCCGGCTTCAGCCGCCGCAGCCCCAGGCCGATCTGCATCTGCCCCTTGGCGCGGTGTAATACGGTTACTTTCAAGCTAGGCAGCCTCCTTACTCAGGCTTCCCCGCCCTTGGCTTCCTCTTCGGCCTTCTCCGCTTCGTATTCCTTGTCCAGCTTCTGATAATACTGCTCGGTGATCTCCTTGGCCTCGGCGCTGATGTTGCTGACCGCGGCCTGCACCTTCTCACTGTCGGCCATGATGCGGTCCCGGGCGATCATCGCGCCGGCGAACACATACTTATAGCCCTTCATCACCAGCTTGCTGGTCAGCACGCTGAGGCCCACGGACCCCACCAGGATGCCGCTTGCAAAAGCCCAACCCTTTTTCATGTCTCTATCCTCCACATATCAAAAAGTAATGTCGTTCCGGACAGGCCCGGTGCGCATCGGGAGCCTTCTCCCTACCCCACCGGGTATCCCTTACGATGCAAATATACCATAAGGGGTATAGGTTTTCAAGAGGTATTTTCACTTTTTTCGTTTTTTTCTGAAAAGCCCCGCGGCGGTGAGATGAAAAACAGAGAATGGACGTTCCCCAAAATCGGGGAACGTCCATTTCTCGTGATGAACAAGTCCAGCAATGTGACAAGACTCAGATACTTATCCGGACTCTTTCCGGCTCGGCGGCGGTGATGGCCTTCCTGCCGCCTTACCCCCGCAGCATCTCCGCAAAGGCTTCGATGGCGCTGCGGGCCTGCTCGAAGGAGGCCGCCTGCTGGTCGTATTCCACCGCCAGCAGGGGGATGCCCGCTTCCTCCAGCATCCGCCGCACGGGTACATAGTCGAATTCCTCCGGATCGCAGAATTTTGCCATGACCCACAGGACCCCGTCGGCCCCGGCTGCCTTCGCCAGCTTAACCAGCTCCCGTCCCCGCTCCTTGCCGGGGTCGAAGAGGACGCTGCACCCCTCCGCCAGTCCCAGCCGCCGGGCGAGACCCGCCACCGGGTCCGCCGTCACGGGGGTGTCGGTGCGGAAAAAGCCGGATTCCTGAGCCACCTGATCGTCGGCCACCGTGCAGCCGGCGTCCGCCAGGATGCCCAGAAGGGCGGGGGAGTCCGCCAGGATGCCGGTGGTGACGATCCGCAGCCCCTTCCGGGGGCTTTCCGGCAGGCTGCACAGGGCTTCCGTCAGGGCGCGCAGCTTCGCCGTATGCGCCGCCCGGTCCATAAAGTACCCCGCCTTCATGGCCTCGCAGCGCTGGAGGGGACTGACGGCCTCCGGATGGGCCGCCGCCGCGGCGCTGAAGGCCCGCAGGGCGGCGCGGTTCTCATTGTAAAGGGCGACTGCTTCCGTGATCTCCCCGTCGGAGACGGTTTTCCCGGAGATTTCTTCCAATCTTCCCAGTACCCGGCGGAAGCGGGCGCGGGTGAATTCCTCCCCGGCTTCCGTTTTCCGGTTCTGGGCCCAGGCCACGTCGATCACCGGCACGGTCCCCACCCCGTATTTCCAGTTGGGGCCGAAGCATTTGAGGGAGTCGCAGCAGAGGGGGACCATGATGGCGCTGAGCCCCGCCAGCTGCCCCCGCAGGCCCATTTCCAGGGCGGTGTGCAGCAGGCTGCAGGTGAAGGCGGGATAGTACCGCCCGGAAAGGGAGGTCTGCATCTCCGCCCCCCAGAGGCCGAAGGGCAGCATCCCGGCGGCGTAAACCAGCTCCTCCGGGCAGAAATAGGGGAGGACCCCCACGGCCTTCCGCCCCCGGGCCAGGGCCGCCTCCAGCTGTGCCCTGGGATCGGCGCAGACGCTGTGCAGCTCCGAGAGCATTTCCTTCACTTTATCCATGCCGCCCCGCCCCCTTTCCGGCTTCCATGATCTCCGTCAGGGCTTCGATCCGCGTCTCGTATTGGGCCTCGCTGAAGCAGCGGGGGTCGGACTGGTCCCCGTCGAAGATCACGGTGGGCACTCCCGTCTTTTCCCGGAACTGCCGCTCCATCTCATAGAGATTGCCGCTCCACTTCTTGCAGCTGCGGTTCATGTGGAAGACCGCCCCGTCCACCTTGTTTTTCAGGCCGTCGCGGACTCGCAGCTCCAGCTCCCGCTCGAAGCAGTTGCAGTTGGGCACCAGGGCGTAGGCCGCCATGAGCTCGTCCAGGTTCTGATAGAGGAAGCTGAAAGCGGGGCCGTAAACGGTGGCGGTGAGGTTGATGCCCCGGCTCTGCAGGGCTTTGTAGGTGGTGCGCAGATTTGCCCAGCAGGCGATGCCCTCAAAGAGGATGCGGTATTTCTCCTCCCCCTTGAAGCTGCTCCTGCCCTCCCGGGCAAGGGCCTCGTATTCGTCGGCCAGAAGCTCGAAGGCCTCGGCGGCCTCCACGGTGCCCCGGCCCACGCAGGCCACGGCCATGTTGTTGAAAATGTCGAAGCCGCTGAAGGGGGAGGGCACGTTCGCCATGGTCCCCACCGCCCGGAGCCAGGCCCGGCTGGAACGCTGGGAGATGGCCATGACCTCCCGCAGGCGGTCATAGTCCATCTTTTTGCCGGTGATGGCCTCCAGCCTGGCAATGCAGTCGTCGAACTGGGCGCGGATGTATGTCACCCGGTCAGCGTCGCAGCTCTCCTCCTCCAGATGGGGAATGTCGATGAGAATGAGGGGGATGTCCAGCTCCAGGGCCAGGTTTTCATACCATTTGATCATGCAGTTGCAGATGTTGTTGCAGCACAGGAGAAAATCCGGGAAGGGGATCTCCAGCTCCGGACATTCCTTCAGGTCCGTATAGGCCAGGTTGATGCGGGCATAGGAGCAGAGGTCGGCGCTGTAACCCAGGCCCTCCGCGTGCTCGCACATCCGCTGCCCGCCGCCCTTGGCGCCCACGGCGGCCCCCATGTTCTCGGGGTAGACCACGCTGATACCCATGGCGGTGGTGATCTCCTGGGGGAAGTTGGAGGCGCACCAGCCCACCTTTTCCCCCCGCTTCTTGGCGTCCCAGGCGTCCTGGGCGATCCTGTCCTGCAATTCCCGCAGCACGGTCTTGGCGTTTTTCTTTTCTTCGCTCATTCCCTTTCCCCCTGTTTTCTCCATCCGTAGATCGCGGCCCCCAGCGCCCCGGCCAGCTGGGCCAGGGGGGAGACGCGGATGGGAGTCCCCAGCTCCTTTTCCAGGGCCCGCACCACCCCGGCGTTCCGGGCCACGCCTCCGGTCATGGCAACGGGGGCCTCCACCCCCAGCCGATGCATCAGGGAGGCGGTGCGCACCGCCACGCTCCTGTGGATGCCCTTCACCAGGTCACAGAGGTCTGCTCCCTTGGCCAGCTGGGAAATGACCTCGCTTTCGGCAAAGACGGTGCAGGTGGAGCTGATGGGCGTCATGCCCGCCGCCAGGGCATCCATCTCCGCCAGGTCGGACACGTCCTTTTCCAGCACCCGGGCCATGACCTCCAGAAAGCGCCCGGTCCCGGCGGCGCACTTGTCGTTCATGAGAAAGCGCAGGAGCTTCCCCTCCGGCCCCAGGCACAGGGCCTTGGCGTCCTGGCCGCCGATGTCGATGACGGTTTTCGCCTCCCCATCCAGGGCGTGGGCCCCCAGTGCGTGGCAGCTCAGCTCGCTCACGGTGTAGTCCGCGCCGGGGAAGGTGGCCCGCCCGTAGCCCGTGGCGGTGACGCAGGCCATGTCCTCTCGCTTCAGGCCCGCCTTTTCCAGGGCTTCTTCCAGGGCCCGGCGGGGGCCGGAGGTGCCGGTGCCCGCGGGAATGAGGGCGGAGGCGACGATGTCCTTCCCGCCCCGCAGGATGAGGCATTTGGAGGTGGTGCTCCCCACGTCCATGCCCATGGTCAGGATGTCAGCCATGGTGCTTTGCCTTCAGGTCGTCCCAGGTCTGGTAAACCCCGGAAGCATGCATCTGCCGCAGCTCCGCTTCCGAGTAGCCCAGGCTGCGGAGCACTTCCTCGCTGTCCTGGCCCAGCAGGGGGGCTGCGGCGTAGTCCGGCAGCTCGTCCCCCACGAAAACCGGCTGCCGCACCAGGCTGCGCTTTGCCCGGGGATAGTCCATCTCGTAGAACACGTCGTTGGCTCTGGCCTGGGGATCGGAAAGCACCTCCTCCCAGCTCTGGGCCACGGCATGGGGAATGTCGTTGGCGGTGAATACTTCGTCCCACTCCGCAGCGGTCTTTTGCTCAAAGGCTTCCGTGAGAATGTCGATGAATTCCTCGTGGAGCTTGTTTTTCGTGATGCTGTCCATGGTGTAGCGCTCATTCCCCACCAGGTCCGCCCGCCCGATCAGGGGCATGAAGCGGGGGTAGAACTGGTCGAAGGGGGGCATGGAGATCTGCATGAAGCGCCCGTCCTTCGTCCGGTAGGCGCAGTTGAAGGGATTGTCCGCCGTGCGCCGGGAAATGGGGTATTTCTGCCCCAGCTCCGTATACTGGGCGGCCTGCACCATGATGGACTGGACCCAGACGGAGGCGTGGAGCAGGTTCACGCTGACCCGCTTTCCCACGCCGCTGCGCTTGGCGTCGAAGAGGGCCGCCATGACCCCCGCCGCCAGGAAGAAGCCCGCCTGGTGATCCCCCATGCCGGGCACCAGATTGATGGGCCACTCCCCCTTCTGCCGCAGGGAGTCCATGAATCCGCCCCGGGCCCAGTAGGCGGTGAAGTCGTAGCCCGGCAGGTCCTTGTCCGGCCCCTTGTCCCCATAGCCGGTGAGGGTCCCGTAAACCAGGGCGGGGAAGCGTTCGTGAAGAGCCTCATAGGTGAGCCCCTGCTTTTCCAGGGCCTGGGGCCGCCAGTTGGTGAGGAAGACGTCCGCCTTAGCCAGCAGGCGCATCAGGGCTTCCTTCCCCTCCGGAGCCTTGAGGTTCAGGACGATGCCCTTCTTGTTGGCATTCTCCAGGTCAAAGGTGGTGTTTTCATAAGGGTCGTCGGGCCGCCCCTCGCTGGTGCCGTTCCAGCGCACCGCGTCGCCGGAGGCGGCTTCGATCTTGATGACCTCCGCCCCCAGGTCCGCAAAGAAACGGGCGCAGGCGGGCACCGCGATAAAGGTGCTCAGCTCCACCACCCGGATCCCCTTCAGCGTATCGTTCATAGGCGATTCTCCTTCCGCACTGTTCTGTTCTGTATGGAGATATTATAAAGGATATGCCGCCCTTTGTAAACTTCGCGCAGGTAATAAGGATGGTTGAGAAGGCAGCTGCCGGAAAGTCGCTTTTTGGATGGGAATTGTCGCAAATTTTGCATGAATGACGCATGAGGGGCTTTATACACAAATTTTGAACAGTTTTCATGCCTGATTTAGGTAAAGAAATACTGGACAAATGGGGCTATTTGTGCTATCCTACGAACGCATTTAGGGCCTCGCGCGGAAGCAGAAGCATTACATATGCTGTTGTTGTACCCGGACAACGGCTGTCCGCGAAGCGCCCAATATTAAATGAGGAGTGAAACGAACCAAATGAAGAAGATGAACAAAAAGGGCTTCACCCTGGCCGAGCTGCTGATCGTCGTTGCGATCATCGCCGTCCTGGTTGCCATTGCCATCCCCGTGTTCACCGCCCAGCTGGAGAAGAGCCGTCAAGCAACTACCCTTGCTAATCTGCGTTCTGGATATGCAGAAGCTGCTGTGTCACTGTTTGATAAAGACCTCACCGGTAATAGTGTGACCGTTGAAGAGACTGTCAACATTGCGACAAAGAGCGGTTCCTTCGATAAGATTGATGCCACTGAAATTGCTAATCTTCCCTTTAGTGTCACGCTTCCCGGTGCAACTGGTCCTATCACTATGGTCTATACATTTACGCTCACCGATGGAGAAGTTACTGCCGTTTCTGTTGCAAAGAAATAAACAATAATACCGTTGCAGTTCATTCCCCCGCTATAATTCAGCGCTGATTAAAGGGGCCGGGAATCCCCCTTTAAAGTATGCATACGTTTCCCAGTTAATTGAAGAACGCGGATCTGACCGAGTTTATTCGGTGAAGATTCGCGTTCTTCTGTTTGACCTGTTGTTTTCGATTCATCAGAGAATGTTTGCATTGTCCTGTCCTTCACAGAAAGGGCTGCCGTTTCTCATGCAAAAAAGAAACGTTAAAAACCGAGCACCGTCCCACTAGCGTAGAAACGCTCATTTTTTATAAAGCAAGCCACCGGCCCAGTATGCCGGCGGTTATGTTCACACGAAAAGCGGCAATTTGTTTTAGGGCAACACCGCGCAATTCATTGCCCCTCATGCTGCGGAAAACACACAAATCAATAAAAGACCGAAACCCGATTGGGATGTTTTTCATATTTTGTTTATGCGTGAATGATTGCAAGGTCCCCCTTGTTGTGTTATCCTGAATAGCAAGTCGATTTGAGGATTCCAAGATTGGGAGAGAGTACATTACCATCACCGACGAAATGCGGGAAGAATCGAATAATGGCGTTCCTATGGAGGAGTTTTTGAAACCGTATCTGGATGCTGTGTTTGGTGAAGTGGGCTAATGATACCACTACATTCTATAAGGAAGACAGAAGAACCGTGGTATGCAAAAAGTATCAGTCATTTCGCAAAGAACGAGTTCATGCAATTTAGACAGAAAGAGAGCCGGATTGAATGGTGAAAACAAAGATTCAAAAAGGATTTGGATACTTTGTCCAATATGCCCTTTTCACTATCGTCCTTCTTGCCTATGGCCTGTTGACGCTACAGACTGTAATGATTCAGGCTATATATGAGCCGTTTTCCGTGTTTCCTTACCTTGTTGTATACCTGCTTCATGCGGTGCTTCTTCTTTCCGTCGCAGACCTTGTTCTGGAAACCCTCACCCGCGCCAAGAGCGGAACGCTCCTGCACAAGAGCAGCATCCCATTCCTGCTTCGCCTGCTCCTCATCGCGCTCGTCACGGTATGCGCGGATACGGGCCTGGTCACCACCATCCCCACGACTGTTCTGCTCACCGTCGCCGCAGCCGCGGCAGCCTCCCGCATCCGGGAGGACCGGCTCCTCAAGGGCATCCTCTGGATCGGGACCGGGTTCGTGCTGGTATTCTTCTTCCTCTCCATGCTGGGGATCGTGGAGAACAACCGGGGCAATTCCTTCGGCTTCATCTACCGGACGGACTATGCCTGCCGCCTCCTCAGCCTCGCCCTCTGCTTCTGCCTGCTGAAGGACGGACGCCTGGGCTGGGCCGGGGAACTGGGGCTTATCGCCCTTTCCCTGTTCAATTTCTTTTTTGTGGGGGGCAAGACCTGCTTTATCTGCCTCCTGATCCTGATCCCGGCGACCCTGCTGCGGCATTACCGGCGCGGCGGCGTGCCTTATCAGGACGCAGAGCGCTATGGAAAGCTGATCCCCCTCCTGTTCCGCGGCCTGTATTTCCTCCCCTCCCTCGCGGACCGGGGGATCAAAAAGCTCCGTCTCAGGCGGCTTCGCCCTGCGGCCCTGGCCCTGGTGAAATGGGCCTACCCCATCTGCGCCGGGGTGAGCATCCTCCTGACGGCGGCCTGGCGGCTTTTGCAGCCCCTGTGGGATAAGCTGCCGGGGCTGGGCAGCGTCAAAGCGCGGCTGCTGTTCGGGAGGCTCGCCATGGAGGAATACCCCCTGTCTCTGTTCGGCACCTTCATCCCCATGGCGGGAAATGGCGGCAGCGAACAGGGCCCTGCCTTCTATTTCTTCCTGGACAACGCTT
>JAEEGK010019043.1_pt1 | contig 14773 bp, 10 predicted proteins | sample 8958771 | NCBI WGS metagenome assembly JAEEGK01 (sample SAMN16246547, study PRJNA631951) | gut metagenome | biome: gut microbiome; feature: rumen; material: SC-attached | host: Bos | place: Iran: Karaj | collected 2018-10 | reverse complement strand
TTTTATTTTTAAATTAATATATTTAAAAAAAATAATGAAAAAAATAAATATTTTAAATAAAAAAATTAAAATAAAAATTAAATATTTTTTTTATTAATAAAAAATAAATAATATTAATTTTAAATTTTATTAAATATAATTTTATTTTAATTAATATTTTATATAAAAATACATTTCAATAAATATAAATTTTTATTTATAAATAGCATTATAAATACTATTTTTGAATTGAATATTATTTAAAAAATATTTTAAAATAAATCAAATAATAGATATAAATTAAATGTTAAATGAATGGTATGATTTTCGTTCAAATTGTCCAGCATTAGACTGTACAAATCCTTATGGAGATTTATATTGGGTTCATAAAACATGTAAAGAACATGAAAAAATAAATCCATATGGAATGGTTCAATGTTTAAAAGATTTTAGAGGTCAAAAATGTCTAAATCCTACTTTTATATTAGAATTATCATTTAAATGTGGATATGGTGATCACACAGATTTTAGAAAAGTTGATGGTGATAAAATTTTAGATGCTATTTTAATTGCTATGAAAATCACTACTTTACCAAGAAATGTTAAAAAAGATTTAATTGATAAATTAAATAATTATGATGATGATGAAGATTTGTTTAGTAAAGTTAAAGCTTATTAACAAAAAATGCTTTTAATTTTTATTATAAAATAAATAAATTATATAAATATTAAAAATTAAAAATGAAAATAAATACAAAAAATTCACTTTTAAAAAATAATTTGCTTTTTTTTATTTTTATAACCTAAAAATAATATTTTTTAATTACACTATTTTTTAACATCAAAAAATTAATATAATATAAAACATAAAATTTAAATATAATATAAGTTAATATGTCACAATGGTTCAATTTTCGTTCAAGGTGTCCAGGAAAAGGATGTGTCAATCCAAATGAATTATATTGGAGACATGCTACTTGTGAAAATACACAATACATAAGAGAAGACGGATTTATTAAATGTAAAACTTCAGATTGTATTAAGCCAACTTTTATAATGGAATTCTCATTTAGATGTCAAAATCATTATGATTTTAGAAAATGTAATGGAGAAAATGTTTTAGATGCTATTTTAATTGCCTTAAAAACTACTTCACTTAATAAATATACAAGAAAAAAAATAATTGCAAATATATGTAAATATGATGATGATGATGATGATGATTAATTCAACTTATTTTTTATTTAATATATTAAATCAAATTTATAAATTTTTGTATTTAATTACTTTTTTGTTTAATATTATATTTATTAAAATAAAATTTTAATTAATTCTCAAAAAAAATGAATATTAAAAATTAAAATTAAAACTTTATTATAATTTAAAAAAAGAAATAATAAAATAAATATTATATTTTAATAATTTATATGTTCATTTTAAATAAATTTTTAAAATATTTTTACCTAATTTGAAAATTAAATTATATATAATTAAATAATTTTTCATTTCTTTATTTTTATGAAAATTTTATTAATTTTATTATTTTTTGTTATTAATTTATTAAATTTAATTAACAATGTAATTTTTATTTTATAATATTTTCTTTTTAATTATAACAAATATTTAAAATAATTGATGATGAAAATAAGTATATAATATAAAAAAATAATTAAAATTAAAAATATATAATAATCCAATAATATTAGATATAATCATTTTTATTTGGTAATTTTTACAAAGTTTAAAAGTTTTTTATATTTTTTAATTATTTTTTAATCGTATTTTATTTACTTTTTTTCAATAAATTAAAAATATATGTATCTTTTCATTTATTAATTTTGAAATTTTAATTAAATTAAATCAACTATGATAAAAAATAGTATTTTTTTTTAAAAATAGTATTTTTTTTTTAAAAATAGTGTTTTATTTAGTTTCATTAAAAAAAAGAAAAAGAAAAAAAAATTTATTTAAAAAATAGAGTTTAAATTAAAATTAATTAATAATAATTAATAATTTTTTATTTTTTATTTTATATTAAAATGTCACAAATTTTATTAAAATATTTAAAAATTTTTTTATCTTTTTCACAAAAATCCAATCTATATTTTTCAAAATTATAATATTCTTTTTTTAAATCAATTGGAATTAAATGTTTAGATGTTTTACATTCATTTAAAATTTTTTCATATTTTTTCAAAAACGATTTTAATTCATTTTTATTAATTTTAAATATTCTTTCACTTTGATGTGGATTATAACTCTTATAAAAATTTTTTGCATTAAAAACTATTATATATAATTCGGATATAAATGTTTCATATTCTATATTATTATTTTTATGCTTGTTGTCAAATAATTTAAAATCAGCTTCGGTTTCCAAAACTGTATTATTATCATAAATTAAATTTTCACTTTTAATTTTTTGAAAATCAAATTCTTCAGTTAATTTACCTTTTAATAAATCTTTTATTGAAGAATATAAAATTCGAGAATGAATTTTTTTTTCAGGAAAATAATTTTTCCATCTTTCTAAATCTTCATAAATATCATTTATATTATCAGGTAAATTAAAATTTCCAAACCTTTTTTTATAACGATTTAATGCACATTGAAAAAATTCAATTGAAGAAATTAATTCATTTTTAATTATATCAGATGATTTTTTTTCTGAATTATTAAATGCATCATAATATTTATATTTTTTTTTTACATTTTTTATTTCATTATCTTTGAAAGCATAATTTTCTGCAGTTTCTAATAATCTTCCAAGCATATCATATAAAAATTTTAATGATTGTTTTTCTCTATTTTGTAATATTTCTGATTTACTTAATTTTTTATTATTATAAATTCTTGAATTATAATTATTATTTTCATTTAAATTATCTTCACTCTTATAAAAGTCACTATTAAAGTAAAAGGAAGACATTTATTTATTCATTATTTATTATTTCTAATAAATAGTAATTTAAAACAAAAAAATTTGATTTATCAAAAATAACTTTATAAATAGTAAATTCAATTAAAATAATAATATTTAAAAAATAGAATATTATGCAAGATTGGTATGATTTTAGGTCAAGATGTCCAGCAGTAAATTGTGAAAATCCATATAATGAAATATATTGGGTACATACACAATGTGAAGAGCATGAAAAAATAAATCCATATGGAAAGATTCAATGTTTAAAAGATAGAAGAGGGAGTAAATGTTTAAATCCTACTTTTATATTAGAATTATCATTTAAATGTGGATATGGTGGTCATATAGATTATAGAAAAGTCGATGGTGATAAAGTATTAGATGCTATTTTAATTGCTACAAAAATCACTTCATTACCTAAAAAAATTAGAAGAGAATTAGTAGATAAAATAAATCATTATGATGATGATTAACTAACTTGATTATATTATTATTATATATATATATTTTAATAAAAAAACTTAATTTTTAATGAGCATATTATAATTTAAAAAAATTTTTTTTAAATAAAAAAATCCATATTGATAAATAAAATTTTTAATATTTTATTTTTTATATTAATTATATTCTTTTTATAAATATGTTAATTTAAAATTAAAAGAAATCTAATATTTTTTAGTTAAGAAATAAATTAGTATTTTAATGAAAATATATATATTTAAAAAAATCTTATCAACATAAAGTATTATTTTATAAAATAATTAAATTTGATAAAGATTTAATTATTTTAAAAATTTTTACTATTTTGTAATATAATTCAATTTTTTATTCTTTTTAAAAATAGTAATTTTTCAATTTGTTTATTTAAGTCAACTTCAAAAAAAAACATTTAAATATGAGTTTATATAGAACTCAAAATTCATATGGTTTTAACAATAACTATGATTTATATGATCAAAGAAATCAACAACAAATGCAATTAAATAGACAAAATCAAAAATTACAAATTCATTATGATATGTTAGGTAAAGTATTACAATCAGCTGAGAATTTTGCAATGATTGCTAATAACATACATGGTAAAAAATATTTTAAATATTATGATTCATTTAATAATGCTGAAACAAAAAATGTAGATCAAGCTAGAACTGAATTTATATCTTCGATGGAATTTTTACAATGTGGATTAAATAGATATAAAAAAAACTACTCAACCTTTCAATTACCAAATGATATAGATGTCCTTCAAAAAATTAAAAAATTTAAAGAATATTTTCCTCCAGGAAATTATAGTGATAGAAAACTTTTTGATGATCTTGAAAATATTGTGACTGGAAAAATTACTGGAAATTATGATGCAGGAAATTATTATGAATATAATGATCCTCGATCTAATGAAGGAAAAGCAAATTTATGGTCATCTCAAGGTCCTAGAATAATAGAAAATGTTAATCAAAGACATAAAGAAATTGAAGAAAATTTTGCAAAAAACCCTTATGATAAGCCTAAATTATATGTAGGTCATGATAAACCAGCAAATAATTATTTACAAAATGGATTTAACAATTTTAGTAAAGACGATAAAATATTTAATGAACTAGAAAATATATATCAAAAAGCAAAGGAACTTTTTTATAACAGAAAAGAATTATATAAAAATAAAATGTTTAATAATAGATATCAACAACTTTTAGAAGAAGTAAAACAATTTGAAAATAAATTTTATGATCCAAAAATGTTTCAAATTAGTTTACCTTCTGATAAAAATATTAAAATCAAAGAATTAGAAAATTGGAAAAATCAATTAGCAACTGATTATTCTTATAATTATTTTTTTGCTAATTACACTACGCTATTCATTAAAATAAAAAATTTATTTTCTGATAATTAATATATAAAAAATTATTATTAAAAATAATAATACTTAAATTATTACTATTTTTTAAATTACTTATTCATTTGTTTGTTACATAAAAACTTTATCAATATTCACATAATTTCACATAATATTTTTTCAAAATTTTATTTAATATATATCTTAATTAAAATTAAAATGATAAAAGTTTTTTCATATTTTTTATTATAAATTTTTTATTTTGAATATATTATTTATTTTTTATTAAAATATGTTTTTATTTAATTATTTTATTAAAATATTTTTAATTTAAATATAATAAAATAAATAAAATTTATGTAATTTTATTAATATTTATTATTAATTATATAATTTTAATGAATTTAAATATTTGTATTATTGAAAAAATTCTAAAATTTGAGCATAATAATTTTGATATCTTTTATCTTTATATTCTTTATATTTTTTTAATAATGATTCAAAGATTTTTTTTTCTTTTTTTTCATCAAAACTTAATGGGAATCTATATTCTGGATTTAATAAAATTTCTTTATACTTATTATTAAATTTTATTAATTCTTTATTATATTTTTCAAATCTTTCATTTATATTTAAATCATAATAATATTTAGGAAATTTTTCATCAAATTTTTTTGCATTTTTAATTAACTTCAAAAAATCTTCATCAATTTGATTTTTTAAATCTAATTCCTTTTTACCTTTGATTAAATCTTTTTCTCCTCCATTATTTGAATTCATCACTAATTCTGGTTTATAATTTGGATTATTTTTTATATTTTCTTCTATTTGTTTTACTCTATTATCAACATTTACATTAATTTTTGGACCTAAAGTTGACCACATTTCTGCTTTTTTTCCATTTTTTTGTCTCTTTTTTTGTTTTTCTTCTTCACAATCATCTATATCCATTGCATCATCATTTTTATTATTTTTTTCTTCCTCTTCACTTTCTTCTTCCTCATCACTACATTCATATAATCCTTTATATTTATTTTTTAAAATTTTTGCAATATCATCATAAATCTTTGAGTCTCTTGTGCCTTTTTTGTCAAATAAAGATTTCCATTTTTTTAAGTCATCAAATATTTCTTTTTCATTTGGAGGTAATTCAAATTTTTTATATTTTCTTATGTATCGAAGAATACCACATTGGAAAAATTCAATTGAAGAAATTAATTCTTTTTTTAATTGTTTAACTGTTTTTAAATCTGAATTTTGAAATGCATCATAATACTTATATTTTGCTTTTAAATTTGTTTCATTATTAGCTTTTATTGCATAATTTTCAGCAGACTCTAATAATCTTCCTAACATATCATAATGAAGTGCTAAAGATTGCTTTTGTCTAGATAATGATAATTGGGTTTGAAAACTCATATATTATTTAAATAAAATTTAGCAAATAACTTAAATATGATTTTATGATTATTTTTATAAAATAGTATTTCTTTCATAAAAAACAAAACAAAAAATATATTTTATTCAAAAATAGTATTTAATAAAAAATTATTTAATATTAATATTAATTTTTGCTTTTTTTTAAAAAGATTCATAATATATTTCAATAATAGTTGCTTTTCTTTTTATTAAATTATCATTTATTTTTTTTTAATTTATAAAAGATTATTTACATGATGATTATTAAGTTTAAATAATATTTTAATTAAATAAATTTAATTTATATAATTTTTTTTTGAAAAAATTTAGCCAAAAGACAACACAATAAAATATTAAATGATAATTTTTAATAATAACATATAATCTTCATTATATAAAACAATTTTTATAAATTTAGAAAAAAATAATGACTTAATATAAAAATTAAAAAGATAATAATTTAAGTTTAATAAAATAATAAAATAATTATTTATTAGTTAAATTAAAAATAGGGAAATTTTAATTACTATTAATAAATAGTAAAAATACTTGATATAACAGTGTATTGAATAATATATAAAGAGTTTTAAATGTTATTTTTTTAATTAAAATAATAATAATATATAAAAAATAATATATTATGCAAGATTGGTATGATTTAAAGTCAAAATGTCCAGCATTTGATTGTGAAAGTCCATATAATGGTATATATTGGGTACATACACAATGTGAAGAAAATGAAAAAATAAATGCAAATGGAATGATTCAATGTTTAAAAGATAAAAGAATTCAAAATTGTTTAAATCCTACTTTTATATTAGAATTATCATTTAAATGTAAAGGTGATAAACACATAAATTATAAAAAAGTTGAAGGAGAAAAATTTTTAGATGCTATTTTTATTGCTATGAAAATCACTTCATTACCTAAAAAAATTAGAAGAGAATTAGTAGATAAAATAAATCATTATGATGATGAAGATTAATTAAATGAATTTTATTTTTATAAAAAATTCATTTTTATATTATTATTATAAAAATATTATTAAATAAATTTATTTATAAATATTTTACTTTATAAAAATATAAAATATTAATACAATTATTAAAAAAAAAATATATATATATATAATTAAAAAATTAACTAAGATTTTTATAAAATATAATTATTAATAAAAATAATAACTTTTTTCATAAAAAAATTAAAAAAATACAAAATATTTTAATATTTGTAAATATTATATTTTAATATTTTATAACTTATAATTTTAAAATTAAATAAAAATTATTAAAAATTTATTTAATGTTAAATTTATATAAAATAAAATATTATTATAACTAAAATATATATTCTTTATTAGTTTTCAACCAGTAATTTAATCTATATTTTTATTTATAACATCATAAAATATAATATAAATTTAAAATAAATATTTAAATTAAAATTGTATTTATTTTCAATATTTTTATAAATTTTAAAATAAAATAAATATAATAAAAAATTATAAATTATAATAATTATAATTTTTTAATGAAAATATAAAATAAATCAAAATTTTAAAATTAATTATATTTTTCAATTTTTAAATATATTAATTTAAATTAACATAATTTTAATTTTGAGTTAAATTAGTATTATAATTATTATAATTTTTTTCTCCATATAATTTATTAATTATATTTTTTGTAATTTGTTCTTTTTCTTTACTTGTATATAATTTATTTTTATTTTTATTTTCAAAATTATTATTATTATAAATATTATTATTCATTTCATAATGATTATTATTAGTATTATAAATATTATTGTTGAAAGAATAAAGATTTACTTTTTCTTTATAAGGTTTAGAATAATTAGTATTTTCAGTAGATAAAAAAGGTTTAAATGTTATTCCACTTTCTTTATCCATTTCTAATTTAATTTTATTTATTTTTGATTTTTTTAATTTGTAATTATTATATAAATTTTCTATATATTTGGTATCAACAGGACGTTTTAAATGCTCATTTTTTAATTTTTCTAATTCTTCTTTTTTTTTATTTTTATTTTCATAATATTTTGGGGAATGTGCTTTTCTATTTTTATTTAAATGAGGAATAAACGTACATTTTGTTTTAACATTTTCATTTATTGAATCTTCTAAATTTTTTAAATTATTATTTCTTTTTTCTTTATAAATTTCTTGTCTTTCATTAAAATTTTTTTGAGCTATATTTTTAAAATTTTCTGGTGATTTATATAATTTTGGTGTAAATGGAACACTTTTTTTAATCATTTGTTCATTTTCTTGTTTTTTAATTTCTTTTTTTAAATTATATTGTATAAATTTTCCATATAATCTATCATAAACTGAATTATTTAAATATTCATATTGTTCTTTATTATTTTTAGAAAAAGTTCTTGTAGAAGAAGAAGAATTAATTTTAGGTCTAAATGTACATTCTTTAAGATTTTCTTTTTCTTGTTTACTTGATGAAGTTTCATAATATGTGTAAGGATTAATAAAATTTTTTTTATTTAATAAAATATTTCTATACCATTTCATTAAATATTTATATTTTTTTTCTAATATATCATTAGTTTTTTTATTATTTTTTTTAAGCAAAATATTTTTTAATAAAATATCTCTTTTTTTAATGTTATATAATTTGTTATTAAATTTATTTATAATTTGATTAATTATTAAATTCATTTTATCTTGATTATTATATAGAAAATTATTTATATAATTTTGTAATACATTAAAATATAAATTATTCTTATCATTTAAATTTTTATTTTTTTCTGTAACAATAATATTCATAATATTTTCTATTGTTTCTGGAGAAACCAATCCAATAGAAAATAAATAATTAACAAATTTTTTTTCATTATCTTCCATATTATAAATCAAATATAATAATATTTTTTAAATAATTTTATATATTATTAATTTAAATTATTATTAACTTCAATTATGTTAATAAAAATTAATTTTAGTTAATAAAAAAATATGTCAGAAACAAAATATTGCTTAGTTCAATTTAAATATCAAACAAAACTAGAACAAAACGAAGATGTTAGAATAACAGGTCAGCCTCCTGAATTAGGAAGTTGGGATTTTAATAAAGCAGAAAAATTAACTTTTTCAAACGAAGACTATCCAATTTGGAAAACAAGAGATAATATAAAAATTCCTCAAAATTCAACAGTAGAATATAAGTATGTTATTTTCAAAGACAATAAATTTTCTAGATGGGAAGATTTACCTTATAATGTTAATAGAAAATTTAGTATAGTAAATAATATAAGATTAGTTGTTTTAGACAAACAAGATGATTCAAATACCCAAATTGAAAAAAGTGATTTTGTTGAATCAGATTCTACAGCGAATTTACGTAGAAAAAGCACTGAAGATGAAAGAGATTTTTTACATAGTGCGAATGTAAATGATTTACGTGAAAATATTCAATTCGAAGAAAAAAAATCTTTTGGAGACGAATTTAGAAATTTAGATTATGAATCAGATAAAGAAGAAAATGATAACATAAATAATAAACAACAAACTCAAACTATAGTAGATATAAACGATGATGATGATATAATTATGGTAAGTTTCTTACTTCCAGTGAATGTGAAAAAAAAAGAAGATGGCGAATGGGATTTTGTAATAACTAATGATCCTTTATATCATACAATTTATAGATTAATTATGAATAAAAAAAATATAAAATGGTTTAGTATTATTAAAAATCAAGATAAATATTCAGAAGAAGAACTAAAACAAATTAAAGAAAAATTAATAAAAGAAAAAAATATATATATTATTGATATAAGTTCAGATATATATAATAAAATTATTATATTATTTCAAGAAATTTTAGAACCACTTTTTCATTATATTTCACTTAGTCCTAAAATAATTGAAGAATTTAGTCATTTTGATAAATATTGGAATGCTTATAAAAAATTTAGTGAATGTGTTTGTGACACAATTTTAAGTCATTTAAAAGAAAATTCTTTAATAATTTTCCATGATTATCATTTCTTTTTAACTCCAAATTATTTATATCAAAGATGCCAATTTAAAAATAACTTAAAAAGTTTAAGTATTGGATTATTTATGCATAGTCCTTTTCCAAGTTGTGAAATATTTAAAAAAATCCCATTTAGAGAAGAAATATTAAAAAGTTTAATTTATTGTAGTGTGATCGGTTTTCATAGTTTTGATTATTCAAGAAACTTTTTAAAAAGTGCAAAACGTTTATTAAATATAAATTATGAAAGCACAATTTCAGGTGATTTAGCTGTAAACTATCATGAAAGATATGCAATGATTAGAGTTAAAAATGTTACCCCTGAAATAGATTTAATAAAAGAATATATAGATGATGATTTATTTAAAAGTACTTATAAAAGTATAAAAGATAAATATCCTAATAAATGTATTTTTATTTCCATTGATAATGTAGCCTATTTAAGCAGCATTAAAAATAAATTAGAAGGATATAAAATATTTTTAAGTGATTTTGCAGATAATGAAGAAAATCTCAATAAAAATGTATATTTAATTTATTTACGTTTCGCAACTGAAGATTATGATGAAAATGGTCAATTAATATTAAACGATACTCAAAAAGAGTTAATAAATAAAATAGATGAATTAACAAAAGATATCAAAGAAAAATATGGTGAAGATAGGGTAGAATTCATAAAAGGAAAATTAGGATATAACCAAAGACTTGGAGTATTTGCCGCAGCAAATTGTTATGTTCGAACAAGTAAACAAGAGAGTTTTAGTTTAGGGTTATATGAATTTTTAATATTGAAAAAATTATTAAAAAGTGATGATAGAGTTAGTTATATGGTAAGTGAGCTCTCGGGGGTGAATACTTCTTTAGGTTTAACTATTAAAATAAACCCTTTTGATTATTCGAGTATATATAAAGGATTTATGAATGCCAATGAACAAATATATGGTGAAAAAGACGAAAGAGATAAGCTCGCAATTGAAAAGGATTTCAACCATGTTATGAAATCATCATGTAAAGAATGGTTATATTCTTTTTTAAAAGATATAAAAAACACAAAATTATCCGATGATAATATCTTCTATTTAGGGGTGGGTGAACGTTTTAATTTCAAATTAAGTAAAATAACTAAAGGTTTTCAAAAATTAGATGTTCAAAAAATTTTACCAGATTATCAAAATTCAAAACGAAGATTAATTTTCTTTGATTATGAAGGAACCTTACCATCTATGGTCTCATTTGACAATGCATTAGAGTCAAAAGGAAACCGACCTTCCGAAGAGATATTAAATAGACTAAGTGAACTTTGTGAAGATAAAAAAAATAAAGTTTTTATTATAACAGGAAGGGGTATTAATTTAGTAAGTGAATGGTTTGGTTCAGTAAAAGATTTGGGATTAGCAGCTGAATATGGATTTTTAAATAAAATAAACACCAAAAATACTCAATGGAGAAGATTAGCCAAAGAATATAATAATGAATGGATAGAAAATGTAATTGATTTATTACAATCTTATACAGAAAGATGTGAAGGTAGTACATTAGAAGTCAAAGAACTAAGTGTTGTATGGAAATATAATGATTGCGATCAGGAATTAGGTAAATCTTTTGCTGTGGTTATTACAAGTGAATTGGAATATTATGTTAAAAAACTTAATTTAAGAGTCATTAATGGAAAAGGTTATGTTGAAGTTATTGCTTTAGGTATTAATAAAGGAACTTTTGTTAGTTATATTATTAAAGAAAATCTATCTAATGCACTTATTCCTGATTTTATTATGTGTGTGGGAGATGATACATCTGATGAAAAAATGTTCTATTATTTGAAAGAAAAAGAAAAGGAACTTAAAGTTTATAATAAAAATATTAAATTATTGAGTATTACTGTTGGAAAAAAACCTTCAAATGCAATGTATTATGTTGATAACTCTAAAGATATTCAAAGTTTAATTGAAGATTTTATTAAAGTAGGTCATAATGTAGGAGGAAGTTTAAGTAACTATGATATTAAATCAGAAGCAAATAAAAAAGAAATGAATTTAGAAGAAAATGAAAAAGATATCAAAAAAAATAATGAAGCTTAAAAAATAAATATTTAAATTTAAATTTAATTAAAATAGTAAAAATTTTAATATATTTAATAAATGAGTAAATTAATTATTTTATATTATAAAAATTATTTATAAAATTATATATAATTATTATATATTAATTATTAATAATAGATTAAGCATTAGTAATAAAATCATATAACTCATCTCCTAATTGACTTAATTTATCTTTATTATTATTTTTAGTTCCAACTTGAATATCATTAGTTTTTTCACTTAATCCTAATTCTTTTCTTTCTTTAGAATTATAATTCATAAAATTAGCTAAAGTTTCTAATAAACTTTCTTTTATTTGATATGATGTAGTTGGATTAAAATATTTAAATAAAATACTACTTATCATTCTTTTATCTATTAAAAATTCATTTTCTTTTGATTCATTTTTGATTTTTTGAACTATTTGATTTGAATAATCTTTTAATTTTAAATTTTGTTCTTTTAAACTTTTATTTTCTATTTCTAATTGAGTTAAAGAATTTTCAAGAGTTTCTAATTTTTTATTCAAATCAATGTTATTAATATTATTATTTTTTTCTAAAAATATTTTATTTTGATTTGATAATTCTTTATTTTTAATATTTAAATCTGAAATTGAATTGTTTAATAAATTAATTTGTTTTAAATAATTTTCATTTAAATTTTCTTTTTCTTTTTTTGAATTTTCAAAAAATTTTTCAAGTTCACTGTAGCTAATTTTTAATTTATTAATTTCATTGTCTCTAATTAATAATAAATTTTCTTTTTCTTTAATTTCATTTGATAATTTTTCATTGTTATTAAATTTTTCTTTTAGATTATTAATTTCTTTTGATAAAATATTATTTTTTTTTTCAATTTTTTCATTTTCTGATTTTATTTCTGTGATTTTATTTGAAAGTTCTAAATTTTCAATTTTAAATAATTCACATTGTTGTTTTAATAATGAAACTTTATCAACAGAATTTGCATTATTTTTATTAATTTCATCTTTTTCATTTAGAATTTTTTTAATTTGATTATTTAAATTTTCAATGTCTTTTTTATAATTAAAATTTTCTACTTTTAAATTTTCATAATCTTTTTGAATTTTTATAATTGAATTTTTTTCTGTTTGTAAATTTTTTTCTAAATTTGTTTTTGTTTGTTCAAAATCATTTATTATTTTATTATTTTCTTCATTTTGTTTTTCTAATTTAATATTTTTTTCTTGAATTGTTTTATTTTCATTTTTAATAACATCAAAATCTAATTTTAATTTATTTAATTCTCTTATTTTTTCTGAATCTTTTAATAAAATTTCATTTTCTTTTTTTAATTTAATATTTAATTCTTTTAATTTATTAATATCATCACTAGAATTATTTTTTATTTGTGAATTTAAACTTTGTAAATATTCATTTTCTTCTTTTAATTTATTGTATTTTTCAATATTAATAAAATTATTTTTTTCTTTTTGTAAATTTTCAATATCTAATTTATAATTATCAATTTCTAATAAATTATCATTTAATTTTGATTTTAATTTTTTTATTGTTTCAGACAATTTTAAATTTTCGTTTTTTGAAATTGTATAATTTTCATTTAATGTTTTTAAATCAGATAAAAAATTATTATTTTGCGATGTTAAATTTTTTATTGTGTTTTCTAATTTATTTTTTTCTTCATTTGATAAATTATTATTTGTTGATGAATTTGAAAATTGTTTTAAATTTTCTATATTTAAATTTAAATAATTTATTAATAAATTTTTTTCGTTTTCAATTATTTTTTTAAGTTCATTTAATATTAATTCAGAAAGATTTTTTATTAAATTATTATAATTATTTTCATTATATTTTAAAATTACGTTTTCTTCTTCATTTATTTCTATTTTATTTTCATCTATTTCTTCTTCTTTTTCAATATTTTCTTCTTCTTCTTCAATTTTTTTATCTTTTATTTTTATTTGTTGATTATTATTATTTATTTTTATTCTTTTTTTATTTATTTCATTATAAATTTCTTTTATGTTATTAAATAATTTATTATAATCAATATCAAAATTTTTTATTATTAAATTCATTTCATTGTATTTTTCATTAAATATATTTTTATAATTTATATTTTTATCATTCATATTAAATTGTTTTATTTCTTTATTTATTTTTTTATTTTCTTCATCAAGTTTTTCTATTTTTTTTAAATATTCTTTATTTTCTTTTTTTAAAATTTCATTTTCACTTAATAAATCTTCGTTTTCTTTTTTTATTTTATCATATTCATCATTTTGTCTATAATTATTTGCAAATGTCTTTGCGTTTTCTGTTAATTTAGAAGCTTGATCCCAAAATGATTTAATCATTTTTTTTAATAAAATATTAAAACATATAAAAATTATTTATTTATATTATCTATTTAAAATTCAATTTAGTTAAATATTAAAATATATTTTTTATTTTTTAATTTATTTATTGAATAATCAATAATAATTTTAATAAATAAAAATTATTATATTGGGGATTGGGGATTGGGGATTGGG
>JAEEGK010019042.1_pt1 | contig 14773 bp, 16 predicted proteins | sample 8958771 | NCBI WGS metagenome assembly JAEEGK01 (sample SAMN16246547, study PRJNA631951) | gut metagenome | biome: gut microbiome; feature: rumen; material: SC-attached | host: Bos | place: Iran: Karaj | collected 2018-10 | reverse complement strand
TCGATCCGCATGAAGAGCCGCTTTTCGATGGTGTCCACGTATTGGTCGAGGTAGACGATGTTTCCGCCGTTCCGGGTGATGAAGCCCGTCACGTCCGTGATGATGCCCTGTCGGTCCGGGCAGTGCAGCAAGATGATGGCTTTGCCTGTTGACATAATGCGGCAAAGTTAATCCTTTTCAGGTATTAATCAAACTCTGAGCAGGACCATCTCGGCGGAGAAAGGACGGCCGTTGTCCGCCGACATACTGACGCCGACGCACAGGGGGCGCGCATCGATCCGCTCTCTCAGCACCGTGTAGGGATTTGCGTCGACGCGGCCATGGTTTGGGAGGGAGATGGAGGCGATCAGCCCAAACTGCTCGTCGGGTAGCAGGTCGCCGCGGCAGGCCTCCTCCATCTTCGACAACAGTCCGTCGATGGAATCGGCGGATAATGACGGATGGAAAACCAATTGATTGCAGTGCTTGAATGCGGTCTTCACATCGTTGAAGTCGATGGGCAGCAGCGGCTCTTCCCCCTTGCCGGCCAAGAAGAGACTGCAGTAGAACAATGCCCTGGGGGCCGATGAATCGATGGTGGTTTTGGGCATTCTGCCGTAAATGACCGGGAAAAGCTTCTCGTTTCTGAGTGCCAGGGAGAACCCCTTGATCCGGTCGATGGAAGAAAGGAACTTTTCCGGGGCGGCAAGGATCTCGTCTCCGTCGAAGAATGATTGCGCAACCACCTCTTGCGTCTCTTTTCGGGCAAGAAAAGAGACACTCTCGGGGAGAATCGCGGATGTTCCCAATCCGAAGTCGTCATAAGCGATCCGACGGTTCTTGTCGCAGCAATCCAGAATGGCCGAACACTGCTCCTCCGTTTCGTAATAAGCGACCGGGCATAGGAAAGAGACACCCTTTTCGGTGATCTCAAGGATAGGAAACATCTCGAGCGGGAACCCGTCAAGACGAATGCGGCCCGGTTCAATGACATCGAACCAGTCGCCGTGCCGCTTCAGAATATCCTGGACGGCAGACAAGAGGGTGGGGTGGGAGTCGGTGGGCATAGGGTGTCTTTTTGCAAACTATTACATAACCTTTTACGGACACAATGCCGGGATGACATCGTGTCCGTAAAAACCGAATACTACCTGAACTTAATCCGGGTAGTATCTTCCTCGATGTTCCCTGAAGATACTTGCGGCCAGCTCGGGGTCGGAACAATCATCCTCAATGCAGATGCGCCAGCATTGATCCCAACCAAATCGCGAGCATGATCCCCAATAATCTCTGAACCAGATTTTATTGTTATCATAGTAATCATCATACATCTTTCGATAGATGTGTTCTTTAACATCATTGTAGTCTTCCTCCGTAGGGAAAACATAAGTACTTCTGGACATAATGGATAGATTTGAGTTATTACCTATTTTTTAATACCAAGATAAATCCTTTCATGCTGTCTGCCTGCCATCCAACAAGCCTGGCAGCAGTATCCGCCAAATCGGAGCAGGATAGAAATGTCGGTGGGCTTACCACAATTCTTGCAATTACCTGTAGCCATAGTGTTTAAAATTAAGTGTTTAAAACAAGAAGTTAATTATACGCGGGTGTCCGCCAAATGATGTAAGTCTCGTTTTTGAAATATGTCCTTGCATTGTTCGCCGCGAACTCTTCCACTGTCCCTTTTTCGTCCTTGTACCATCCGTAGGCGGCATGGCTTCCGACGAGATAGACCGCATTATCTATGCCTAAATCAACCAGCGCTTGAGCGAAATCGTGGAAAGACTCGTCCGATTCGCTGACGACGATGAAGATTTGGCCTGAACGGGAACAGAGAGCCTTTCGCATCGTCTTGTTTTTAGGCTCGTTGTCAACAAGGGAGCCATTGTCCACCAGGGGGTACTGCCGGAAGAAGTAGCCGCCTCTTTCTGTAGCCTCCTCAAATAGAGGCGAGTTGTCCGAGACGCCGACGGTAATCTCTCCATCCAGAATTGCGCAGTATCCTTTTTTCGACAAGCCCCAAGCTTTAGGCTCGCCCTTATAAACGAAAGCCCCCAGAATCTTACCGTTGTCGGCCCTCACATCTGCGGCTTGTGCTGCCAGGATTATCTCATGGTCGTTTATGTTCGGAATCCCGATTGTCAATTCAGGAATTGCATTGTGTGGAATGTATACTGCGAGGATGACGTCATTGATAACGGTGTCAATCCTTTCTGTGAAAAACGCTTCCGAGGAAACATCTCCCAGGGGTTCGAGTTGCGGTATGACCGCGGATTCAGGCATCGGATCAAAAACGCCGTTTTCACCATTGGCTCGCTGAGGTCGAAAGTGCATAGAATAGAAAAAAAGTCCTAACAACGGTAATAGGGCGCCCATCATCATAAGAAGAAATCTTGTAAATTTCCTTTTATTCTTTATTACCGATGGCTTGTCAGCCTTTGGCTGGTATTGAGACGTAGGCCATCCCCCGGCAACTTCAAACTTGTCCTCCCATTCAATATTCTGATTCTTATCCATACGAATGCAATTACTGGTGGTTTACGAAACGGGCCGCACGGGCTCTCAATTCTTCTTCGAAGCGGACTCTCAGTTCGACCAGCGCTTCTCGGGACAGTTCCAACTCGTAGTGGTTGAATCTGTCCGCCATGAAAAGCCTTTTCTTCGTTATGTCAATTTTCCGGACATACTCGGGATTGATCAAATAGCTGCGGCCACAATGGAAGATTGTATGATTGCTGTCAATTTGCTCGCAAATCAACGCCCATACATCCTTCAGAAGCAAGGGAACACATTGCGGATTAAAAGCGTCATGCTCTTCATTTCTGGGAGCGTCGGTATAGACTTTACACCAAGGCCCGTCAGCTTCTATAAAAACTATCTGGCTGAACGGGAATCGGTATACTTCGGTCGTCCCCCGAATGATTATCAAACTATTCTCCATTTGTAAAGCGTGTATACAAAGATAGTGTAATCCGGGTTATCTTGGCGCTATAGAACAAGATAAATAATCAAATGAACAAATATCCAATAAACTGAAATAATACAGGAATTCATTCACTCTATTCGGTACTTGTTCGCCTTGTAATACATCGAAAAACAACCGTTCTTAAACCTGTTCCATTGCTTATCTTTGCCCACACAACCAATTTCATACACGCAATGAAAACGACTTTCAAAACTTTTGTTGCGGCCGTAGCCTGGGTGGTTATTGCCGCCGTGTGCGCATCCGTCCTCATCCCCGGTTGTACCCGGACCCGCGAGCACATCGCAGAGGAGGTTTCGGACTATGGCCTTATCTTGAACGACGATTTCGGCGCGAGCCAGTCGGACAAGGGAACATTCAATATCCTTAACCTTAAAACGGGGAAGATTACCATCAAAGATGTCGAACTGGACTGGACTGCCGTGTCCCGAAATGATTCTCTGGCGGTTTTCTGCTCTGACAACAAGCGCGGTTATTACAACATTTACACAGGAGAGATAGCCATTCCTGCTCAGTATCGTCGAGCTTGGGTGTTCTCGGAGGGATTGGCTGCCGTTCAGAAGAATGGGAACATTGGGTTCATCAACCGTCGGGGAGAAGTGGTCATTGATTTCCGGTTTCCCTACCACGGCAATCCTTTGTCGAGTTTTGTTTTCGAGGATGGCCATTGTTGTGTGGCTGATACGACAGGTAATGTCGGAGTCATCAACAATGCTGGCGAGTGGCTTATCCTTCCGGAATATGACAACATCAGCGCATTCAAGGAATATGCTGTCGCAACCAAGGCCGGAGTCAATCTGCAGGTCGCATACGATGGAACCATAATCAACTCATTTGTGCTTGATAACCTGCGCGAACTCACCTATTCTGAGGAAGAAAAGTATGTGGACAAAGAAGGTGATGTCTGCTATGTGGATCACACCATTAAAACCGGATACTTCTCGTATACGGTCGGCGGGCGCTGTGGACTGTTGGACGGCAAGACTATGACCCGACTTACAGAGCCCCTTTATACGAGCATCCGGGCTGTCCGGGCCGACATGTTCAGGGCGACGCTCTTGGATCATTATTCGGAAGTCATTCTGGACGGAAAAGGTCAGGTGCTGAAATAGGTTCGGATGAAACGAAGAATCATTCGATGGCTGTTCCTGCGGCTTCCAATATGGATCGTTCTCTCCAGTTTGATTGCCGTAACGCTGCTAAAATGGGTCCCGGTCAGACTTACTCCACTGATGCTGAAGCGTGCATTTCAGTTCAGGGAGGTGGAAAACTACCATTCTGAGCAGGAATGGGTGTCCTTGGAGTATGTCTCTCCGGAACTCAAGGCGGCGGTTATCGCTGGTGAGGATTCGCGCTTTTACGAACATAATGGGTTTGATTGGCGAGAGATCGCTCTCGTCTTATGCACGCGTGACAAGGACGAGATAACGCCCCGTGGATGCAGCACAATTTCTCAGCAGACGGCCAAGAATCTGTTTACCCTGGGTACTAGAACTTGGGCCAGGAAGGCCTTGGAGGCGTGGTGGACCGTATGGATCGAAACCATCTGGGGAAAGGACCGTATTTTGGAGGTTTACTTGAATGTCGTTGAGTTCGGCCCGGGCGTCTATGGCGTAGGCGCGGCTTCTCGAGAGTACTTCAACTTGGCTCCAGGGGTGGTGGGTAGGGATGATGCGGCGACCCTTGCCGCCTGTCTTCCAGCTCCTTTGGTCAATCGACCGGGAGGTCTTTCCCCGCAGGCCAGAATCCGCAGAAAGGCAATTGTCGAAAGAATGTGCACATCTTATGGCAACCGTAATCAACCTTTTGCTGAATAACCAGCAACGAAATGAGCCAGAAATCTGGAAACAATTTGTTATATTTGCTAAAAGCCACGAAATCAAAGAATAAACCCTAAAGAGATATCATAACTATGACCAACCTTGAAGAATTGAAAGTTAAGCGCAAGTCATCCCTGATTATCGTACTTACGTTCGGTTTGGCCGCTCTATTTATGGAAAGTGTCCGGCCAGTTTGGATGACAAACCTTTTTGAGGGGACCTCTTTGATGGAGAATGAAGGGGTTGCCTTCGTGCTGAAAGCTATTTCATATCTCACTTTGGGTTTGATTGTTGCGGGCATACTCTTTATTGTCCATTTACTGAAGGTTATCTATTATTCGATACAAATCTCAAGACTTTCTTGAACTATGCCTACCTTTATCGCCAGCCGTTTTTCGGGGAATGATAATTCGGTGTTTCCGGACCGATTGGAAATCGACGATGTGGTCGTTACATACTATAAAGGAACGATCGTAGGATATCGATCGACAGTGATTGCCCGTGCAAATATCGCAAGTGTCCATATTGGGACAGGGCTTCTCTTTGCGGATATTGTGATCGAGACGACTGGCGGCAAGCAAGTCAGGGCATCCGGTTTCAAGAAAAGTGATGCAAGGGAAATCTTCGAATTATTGACCTGAGTATTCTGTTTTGTCCCGGATCATCAATTCCAACCCCGACAGTGCTCGAATCTCCGAAGCAAGAAACTCTTGTCAGTTTTTGCGTCACTCTTCCAGTGTAAGCTCTTCTTTGCCAAATTCAGGAGCCCTTCTTGCTGGACGATTCTAACGTTATCCTGGTTCGGCGATGTGATCACGTGAACCTCGTCTCAGACCTTGCCTCCCTTGCCGAGTGAAGAAAAAGATGTATCTTTGCAAATGCATTGAATCGAACGATGACAGCTGAAGATTTATATAACCTCGCTCTGCGGATCGCCATCCGGGCGCACGAGGGGCAGAAAGACAAGGGGGGACGGGACTATGTGACCCATCCGATCCGGGTGGCGGCCCGGTGCCACAGCATGCAGGCCAAGACTGTGGCCCTGCTTCACGACACGCTGGAGGACACTTCCGTGACTGTGGATGAGCTGCGCGAACAAGGTTTTCCGGACGAAATCGTCAATGCCGTGCAGGCCATCACCAAGCAGAAAGGGGAAAGCTATGAGGCGTTTGTGCAGCGCCTTGCCGGGAACGCCCTCGCCCGGGAAGTGAAGATGGCGGACCTCGAGGACAACATGGACATTCGCCGCCTGGAAGAAATCACGGACCGGGACGTCACCCGGCTCAGGACCTACCTCCGGGCCTGGAAGTTCCTGAGCAACTGCCAATAATATTTTGATTTATCCGGCTTTTTCATTTGGAAAGCCGGATTTTTGTGTCTCCGTGGCGCCAAAAAAACAATGGCAGTGCCTTATCGTGGAATTGAATTCACTTGGCGTCGGGAGTTATTCCCGTTTTCTGAGTTCTAAGACAGCTACGTTCGTTCTGTCGATCGGCCATAAAGGTATTCGTTTAGTGGGTTGTTTTATGCGAGGTGGTTATTATTATCCCCAATACCAGTACTTTCTATGATAAAGAGGAATCTTTGACATGTGGCTATCGTAGTCTCCCCAATAATCGTATTCGGCTATGCATTTGTATTTATCGCTGTAATTGTGCCCGAATACATATTCCGTTCTTCTTGCCAGTTGATCCATGGAGACACCGTCAATCTCATTGAAGAACTCACATCTGATATTACATAGACATTTCGCCAGTATACAATTCAAATGCCCCCCTTTATCCGTGTCTTGATATATACTGTGGTATGCTTTTGAGGCGCCTGATTGCGCATACAACAAATAAATGCAATCGTTGGAGATGCTCTGGGAAATAGTATTTGACTTTGGTGCCTTGAAATGGGCCAATACCGCATTCTTTACGTCTCGCAATGGCCCGGATTTCGGCAATTCTCTCGATTTGACAAGGGAATATCCAGCTTTACAAAGGCGTTGAAACAACATCGTGGTATTGACGTCAAATCCTTCGATATCGACATAGACATATAGCGGATACTGGGAGCCGAATGCAATTAACGGTGTAGGGTCCATACCGCAGCAGCAATAAAACAAACTATTTCCGAGCAGTTCTCTGTCGTCGTCGTCCGTTATGCCGTTCTTGAATAAATGACAGAGTCTATCGATCTCCATAGCAAGGGGAAAACTTGATTGAATACAAATAGAAGAGCAACAAATATCTACGAGCAAATATAAACGATTGCCTTCATAATTACAAGTGCATCCCGTTGCCGAATGACTTTCGAGGTCTGTTTTGTCACGTCGGTAAATTTCAGATGTAGTATTCTGGTTTCTGTTCTCCTTTCGTAGTATACTGCCAATAATTTTTCGATCTATCCGGCTTTTCATTTGGAAAGCCGGATTTTTGTTGTATCTTTGTGATATCAAAATGATATTATTATAGAACCATAAAAACCCTTTCGTCATGGAAAACAACAAGGAAACGTCCTACAAAGGCTTTGTGCTGAACGGCTTTCTGGCCCTGATTCTGACGCTCGCCCTGATCGCGGCGGCCATCTATTTCTTTATCCGCGCGAACAGCGACGGAGAATTCGCCATCCTCGGCATCCTGTCGATGGCCTTGTTCATCCTCTTCACGAACGGCTTCGTGAAGTTGGAACCGAACGAGGCGATGGTGCTCCTGTTCTTCGGCAAGTACCGCGGAACCTTCACCCAGGACGGTTTCTATTGGGTCAATCCGCTATTGAGCAAGAAGAAGGTGAGCCTCCGCGCCCGCAACCTGAACCCCGAGCCGATCAAGGTCAATGACAAGGTGGGCAACCCCGTCCTCATCGGCATGGTCCTGGTGTGGAAGCTCGAGGACACCTACAAGGCCCTCTTCGAGATCGACAGCCAGTCCCTGGCGCCGGTCGGCAATGTGGGCAAGGGTTCGAACGCCCGGTACCTGTCCCAGGCCTTCGAGAACTTCGTCCGCGTCCAGAGCGACGCGGCCCTGCGCCAGGTCGCTGGCTGCTACGCCTATGACAATCCGGACACGCCCGACGAGCTCACCCTCCGGAGCAATGCCGACGAAATCAACGAGAAACTGGTCGCCACGCTGAACGAGCGCCTGGCGATGGCCGGACTCCACGTGACCGAGGCCCGCATCAACTACCTCGCCTACGCGCCCGAAATCGCGGCCGTGATGCTGCGCCGCCAGCAGGCCGACGCCATCATCGCCGCCCGCGAGAAGATCGTCGACGGCGCCGTGTCGATGGTGAAGATGGCCCTGGACAAGCTCAAGGCCGAGGGGGTCGTGGACCTGGACGAGGAGCGCAAGGCCGCGATGGTGAGCAACCTGCTCGTGGTCCTGTGCGGCGACGAGCCGGCGCAGCCGGTGGTGAACTCCGGAAGCCTGTACTAGGATGGCCAAGGAGAAAGAAGCGGTGAAAAGCTTCGTCCTCCGGGTGGACCCTGCGACGATGGAAGCGATTGAACGTTGGGCTGCGGACGAGTTCCGCAGCACCAACGGTCAATTGCAATGGATCATCAATGAAGCCCTCCGCCGCAGCGGAAGGCTGAAAGGGAAGTAAGCCGCGGAAAACGGGCTAAGCCTGGCTCAGGAGCTCCTTGACGATGCCGGAGATGGTGCGGCCGTCGGAGAGGCCCGCGAGGGCCTTGTTGGCGACGCCCATCACCTTGCCCATGTCGCGGATGGAGCTGGCGCCCACTTGGGCGATGATTTCCTGGATTTTCGCTTTGACCTCGTCGGGGGAGAGCTGCTTGGGAAGGTATTTCTCGAGCGCGGCTGCCTCGGCGAGTTCGTTGTCGGCGAGGTCCTGGCGGGCGCCGGCGACGAACTGCTCGGCGGCTTCCTTGCGCTGCTTGACGAGTTTCTGGATCATTTTGAGGATGTCGCCGTCGGTGACCTCCTTCGCGCCGCCTTCGGCGGTCTTGAAGAGGAGGATTTCGCCTTTGATGGCGCGGTTGGCGCTCAGGGCCACCGCGTCCTTCGCCTTCATCGCTTCCTTGATGGCTTCCTGGATTTGCTGTTCGAGGGACATGTGTTTTCGTTTTTAAGTACACAAATATAGGAAAAAATCGTATCTTCGCACAGAACAACCTTAACATCCGCTACCATGAAACTGATGAAACGCATCGCGGTGGGCCTCGCCTCCCTGCTCCTCCTCACCTCCTGCAGCATCCTGCAGAAAGCGGCCAGCGCCACCTCCCTGGGCGGCAATACCGGCTCGGCCATCTCCGCCATCTACAACGTGCTCAAGGCGGCCGGCGGCATCGACCTGTCCAACCTGACGAACATCATCAACATCGGCAAGATCCTCACCGGCGCCGGCGCCCTGTCGAACGCCACGCAGGCTTTCACCGACGAGTTCTCCCAGGCCCTGATCAACGGCTCCAACAACCTGGTGAACAGCGGCAACGTGGCCAAGGTGCTGTCGGGCCTGAAGGCGCTCAACAACATCGATACGTCCGCCTTCAGCGAGTCCGCGACCAAGGCCTATGCGAACGGCACGCAGCAAATCCAGCAAAACGACGCAAATGTCAATGCGACGGTGAAGGCCATCACCAGCCTGCTGGGGGCGCTGTAAGCCGTCGCGCCTGACTTAGACTATGGAATCAAATATCGGTCTTTTCAACGACTGCTTCCCGCCCGTGATGGACGGGGTGGCTGTTTGCGTCCAGAACTATGCGTACTGGATGCAGAAGAAGGTGGGCGGCGTGTCCGTCATCACCCCCAATGTCCCGGGCGCGGACTACAGCGTCCATGAATACGAGGTGCTTCCGTACTTCTCCGTCCCGGTCCCTTTCCGCAAGCCCTATGTGACGGGCCTCGCGGAAATCGACCCGGCCTTCCTGAAGAAGATCGTGAACCGCCCCTTCAAGATTGTCCATGCGCACAGCCCCTTCACGTCGGGCCTGGCGGCGGCGCACGTCGCCAAGCTCCGCAACATCCCGATGGTGGCGACCTTCCACTCCAAGTACCGCGACGACTTCTCCCGCGTGATCAAGTCGAAGTTCGTCGTGAACCGGATTGTCAAGCGCATCATCGACTTCTACAACCGGGCCGACGAGGTCTGGGTCCCTCAGGCCTCCGTGGAGGAGGTGATCCGGGAGTACGGCTTCAAGGGCCCCGTGGAGGTCGTGGACAACGGCAGCGATCTCGTCGCCGACTATCCCGAGGCCTTCTTCGCCGATGCGCGCAAGGATCTCGGCATCGGCCCGGACGAGTTCGTGTTCCTGTTCGTGGGCCAGCACATCTGGGAGAAGAACCCCCGCTTCGTCATCGACGCCCTGGAGAAGATCAAGGACGTCCCGTTCCGGATGTACTTCGTGGGCACCGGCTATGCGGCCGATGCGATGAAGGACCTTGTCGCCGAGAAGGGCCTGGACCGCCAGGTCACCTTTGTAGGCATGCTCACGGAAAGGGCCGATATCGTCAAGTATTACGCGGCGGCGGACCTCTTCCTGTTCCCGTCGCTGTACGACAACGCGCCGCTCGTGGTCCGCGAGGCCGCGGCGCTGAACACGCCTTCCGTCATGGTGGAAGGCTCCACCGCCGCCACCATCCTCAAGGACGGCGAGAACGGCTTCCTCATCCCGAACGACCTGGACGTGTTTGCCGCCAAGCTCCGCGAACTCATCCACGATCCGGAGCGGGTGCACCGTATAGGCGTTCAGGCCTCCCGAACCATCGTCCGCTCTTGGGAGGACGTGGTAGGGGAGGTCCTGGACCGTTACAACAGGCTGATCGCCCGGAAAAAGATGTTGCCGCTGGGATAATTACTCGGCCGGCGCTTCCTCGGCGGCCGCATCGGCGGCCTCTTGGAGCGTAGGCTCTGCCGCCGGGGCGTCACAGCATTCTTCGACGACTTCCTCTTCAGCAGGCTTCTCCTTGCAGAAGGGGAAGCCGTATTTTGCGAGGCGGTTGGTGAAGAACAGGAAGAAGAAGGCGGCGAGCAGGATCACGAAGAGCCAGCACCAGAACTTGCGCCAGGCGGCCTTGCGGCGGGCGACGGGATCCACGGCGGTGAGCTTCGGGAACTTGGCGACTTCGGTCATGTTCTTGGCGAACTTGCCGCGGACATAGGAGGCGGCGTTGATGGCCCATCCGTTGGCGTTGAGGACAGGACCCAGGTCGCGCTTGCGGAGCTTCCGCCAGGCGATGAACACGGACGGCAGGGAGATGATGAGCATCAGCGCGGCGATCAGGACGAGCCACTGCCACCAGGACAGGCCCTTGACGACGGACACGATCGCGGCGAAGACGCCGAGCACGGCGCTGATGGCGATGGTGATGACGGCGAACTTGCTCACGTCGAACGGGGCGGCCTTCTGCGCGGCGTCCGCGCCGGCGGCCGGCTTGTCCGTGGCTTTCTCGGTGATGGAGGACAGGGTGCCTTCGCCCTTGGCGTTCTTGTCGGCGGCGAACTTGTTCACCTTGTCATTGATCCAGCGGCCCGCCTTCTTGTACGGGGCCCAGAAGGCCTGGCGGATGCTGAGCGGGTTCTCCACGATGCTCGTGACGACGGCGCTCCAGTCGTTGCCGTCGCGGTCATAGAACACGGCGTTCTTGCCGGGACGGAGGTCGTCCGTGTCCCCGTCGGTGAGGACGGCGGCGATGTTCATCGTCTTGCCCATCTTGTCGCTCTTGCACGCGCAGTAGAGGATGTACATCCCGCTGAGGGAGGAGATCTCCGGATGCGGGCCGTCCACGCGGACGCAGAGGTCGGTGGACCGCTGGTCGATGTACAGGCGGCCGGCCTGGAAGATGGCCTTCCGGTCGGGATCGTAGAAGTCCGCGAACACCACGTAGTTGTTCAGGTAGTCGTAGAAGTTGTGGAACAGGCGGAGGAGCTTGTCCACGGCCTCGATGGAGAGGGCTTCCTCTTCGAGGGCCTTATCAGCCTCGATGAGCTTCAGCAGGGCCTCCTTCTGGTCGGCCTTCAGGAGAGCCTTGACCTCGTCGATGCCCAGGGACTCGACCTCGGCGCCCTTCTTTTCGCCCATCCAGGCGGTGTAGGGGGCGAACTTGCCACAGATGTCGGCCCATTCGGCCTCGGTGAGGGTCTTCTTGTCAGCGTCCAGCACGAGGGCGCGCATGCCTTCGACAGCGGCCTTCCAGGCCGGGTTCACGGCGTCGAGCGGAAGAACACCGTCGGCGGCGGGCTTGGCCAGGGGCTCATCGGCGATCGCCGAGCCGGCGTCGGCCAGGTTGCCTTCAATGGCGCCAATCTTGTCGACGGAAACGTCCACGGCCGGGGCGATGGCCTGGTCGAACCCGATGAGCTTGCACCGCATGAAATAGTCGGCGACCTTGTCCTTCAGCGCGTCGACGGCGGCGAGGGCGTCGGCGGTCTTGTCCCCATAGGGGAAGACCTCCTTCGTGCCGGCCGCCTGCCAGGCCGCGTAGTCCGCGAGGGCGGTATAGAAGGCTTCGATATGGTCCGCGGTGATGCCGTCGGCGCCGCTGCGGTCCGTGGCCTTGCCGATCTTCTCGGTGATCGTGGTGATGAGCGCAGAGAGTTTCTCGTCGTCCGCGCTGGCGGGGGTGATGACGCCGTCGCCGTTGAACTTCGTGTCGGCGAAGATTTTCGTCATGTCGGCCGTATCCTCGAGGGCGATGGAGTCCTTCTCGAGCTTGAGGTTCGCGAGGATCTGTTTCGCGGAGGCGAGGAGCTTCGCGCCTTCCGGATTCTCCTCGTTGAAGGCGGAGAAGGGGATTTCGGTGCCGCGGGTGAGCAGCAGGTCGGGATCCTTCAGGACCCCGGTAAGCCATTCGGCGGTGGCGATGACTTCGTCCACGCGGATGTTCCCGTCGTGGTCCCCGTCGATGAGCTCGAGGGTCTTCTGGTCGAATTCCAGGTTCTTGGCCGGGCAGCTGAGGACGGTCCACAGCTTGCGGTCCAGTTCGCCGAGGTGGGCGATGTCGGCCCCGGAGGTGATTTTCACCCGGACGGTCCCGCCGACCGAGGTGAAGGTCCAGTTGTACTTGTCCATTATCAGTGTGTTTTGGTGTTTCCGATTAAACAAAATTCGCAAAAAAAAATGAAAGGGACAAAAAGTTTTGCAATTGCCGGAAATTTCCGTATCTTTGCGGTCCCAAAAAGTGAAATGGCCGATGAGCTCCAGAAGAGACAGGCACGGTGCCCGTCCGCTTACGGTCCGAAACTCTAACAAAGTTTTTGAAATGTACGCAATCGTTGACATTGCAAGCCAGCAGTTCAAGGTAGAAGCTGGAATGGACATCTTTGTGAACCGCCTCGCGGCTCACAACGGTGAGTCTGTCGAGTTCGACAAGGTGCTCCTCATCGACGAGGCCGGCGCCGTCAAGGTCGGAACTCCGTATGTGGAAGGCGCGGTCGTCAAGGCTACCGTCGTCGATGACGACGCCAAGGCGAAGAAAGTGCTTGTTTTCAAGAAGATCCGTCGTAAGGGATTCCAGACGCTGAACGGCCACCGCCAGAAGCTCACCAAGATCCACATTGACGCTATCGCTTAATTCAGGAGGAATCAACTATGGCACACAAAAAAGGTCAGTCCAGTTCCAAGAACGGTCGTGAGTCCCATTCCAAGCGACTCGGCATCAAGAAGTTCGGTGAGGAAGTCGTGAAAGCCGGCAACATCATCGTGCGTCAGCGCGGCACCGCCCACAATCCCGGCCTGAACGTCGGTATGGGCAAGGACCACACCCTCTACGCCCTCGTGGACGGTACGGTCAAGTTCACCCGCAAGCGTGACGACAAGTCCTACGTTTCCGTTCTCCCCCTCGAGAACTAATCCCGGAGGACACAGATTTTAATTGGAGGACTTGTGCCGCTATCCGGTGCAGTCCTCCTTTGTCATTTACCATATTATGCTTACACTCAAACTCCTCCGCGACGATCCCGAATACGTGATCCGGAAACTCGCCGTCAAGAATTTCGACGCCCGCGCGATCGTGGAAAAGGTGATCGCCCTGGACGACAACCGCAAGGCCCTCCAGACCGAGTCCGACGCCCTCCTCTCCCAGCAGAAGAAGGCCGCGGCCGAGATCGGCGCCCTCATGAAGCAGGGCAAGAAGGCCGAGGCCGAGGCCGCCAAGGCCGAAGTCGCCGCCCTCAAGGCCCGTTCCAACGACCTCCTCAAGCAGGCCGATGACAACAATATCGAACTCCAGGCCCAGCTCGTCCTCCTGCCGAACATTCCCTGCGACCTCGTTCCCGAAGGGAAGGGCGCCGAGGATAACCTGGTCGTGAAGATGGGCGGCGAGGAGCCCGTGCTCCCCGAGAACGCCCTCCCGCACTGGGAGCTCGCCAAGAAATACGACATCATCGACTTCGACCTCGGTGTGAAGATCACCGGCGCCGGTTTCCCGGTGTACAAGGGCAAGGGAGCCAAGCTCCAGCGCGCCCTGATCAACTTCTTCCTGGACCGCAACACCGCCGCGGGATACCAGGAGGTGGAACCTCCGGTGATGGTCAATGCCGCCTCCGGTTTCGGTACCGGCCAGCTTCCCGACAAGGAAGGCCAGATGTACCACGCCACCGTGGATGATTTCTACATGGTCCCGACCGCTGAAGTCCCTGTGACGAACATCTTCCGTGACGTCATCCTCGGCGCCGACCAGTTCCCGCAGAAGCTGACGGCTTACACGCCTTGCTTCCGCCGTGAGGCTGGTTCCTACGGCAAGGACGTGCGCGGCCTGAACCGTCTGCACCAGTTCGACAAGGTGGAGATCGTGCGCATCGAAAAGCCCGAGAACAGCTACGCCGCCCTCGACGAGATGATCGCCCACGTGGAGAAGCTGGTCCAGGACCTCGGTCTCCGCTACCGGATCCTCCGCCTGTGCGGCGGTGACATGAGCTTCACTTCCGCCATCACCTACGACTTCGAACTCTGGTCCGCCGCCCAGGGCCGCTGGCTCGAGATCTCTTCCGTCTCCAACTTCGAGAGCTACCAGGCGAACCGCCTGAAGTGCCGCTACAAGGACGA
>JAEEGK010019037.1_pt1 | contig 14776 bp, 10 predicted proteins | sample 8958771 | NCBI WGS metagenome assembly JAEEGK01 (sample SAMN16246547, study PRJNA631951) | gut metagenome | biome: gut microbiome; feature: rumen; material: SC-attached | host: Bos | place: Iran: Karaj | collected 2018-10 | reverse complement strand
ACACGTCCAGAAATTTCAAACTCAATCTTCTCTTTTTTGAGCGCTTCCGTTACCTCGCTTTTTACCTTGTTTAGACCTTTTTCAGCCTCTTTGTTGTATTTAACAATCAATTCCTTAAGGTATTGATAACGCTTTGGGTCAACATATTTGAATGCCAAATCGGAGATTTCCATACGAAGAAGCCCCATATTTAGCCTATCCGCAAGCGGAGCAAAGACTTCAAGCGTTTCTTTCGCGATCTTCTTTTGTTTCTCTGGCGGAAGCGCTGATAGTGTGCGAATATTGTGCAGCCTATCAGCCAGTTTAATAATCAAAACCCTAATATCGTCCCCTAACGCAATCATCAACCTAAGGAAATTGTCCTTCGTTTCTGGAAGATATGTATCAATATCACGCATACCGTTTCGCGCCGTCGAGAGCTTCGTCACACCATCGACCAAAAACGCCACCGTGTCGCCAAACAACTGTCTAATATCATCAAGCGAAAGATTCGTATCTTCAACCGTATCGTGCAAAATGCCAGCAATGATAGTATCTTCATCCATGCCCCACTCTTCAAGAATCTTCTTCACGGCCAAAGGATGAATAATATAAGGCTCACCAGTTTTCCTAAACTGGCCTTCATGGGCTTTTGTTGCAACCTCAACGGCTAGCTGAATGCGTTCCGAGTCCTTTTTCTTATCCATATAATAAGATTATAACTCAGAGCTTCGAAATTAGTTCTTTTAACTCTTTCTCGTTTTTACATTTAAACGTCAAGCTACGACCAGAAATCTTTGCCACCACGCCATATTTTTGAGATAGAGCATCTTCTTCCTTATGATAAGCGTCTTTTTTAATAAGGCTAGCTGAGCTCTTTTTCTTATTGTCTGAAACATATCTTTCGACTTTGCGAGCAGTCCATCCTTCTTCGATAATCTTCGGAAGCACCTTATTAACCATCACTGGATCAGCATTAACGAGCGGCCTCATCACACCTTCAGAAAGTTTCTCTTTCACAATGGTCTTTTTAATTTCATCCGGGAAATTCAAAAGCCTCATCGTATTAAACACCGAGGACTCACTCTTCCCGACCTTTGCTGCGATTTCCTTAGCGGTCAAATTAAACTGCGCTTTAAGCTTGGCATAGGCAGTCGCAAGTTCGATTGCGTTCAAATCTTCACGTTGTGCGTTTTCGATAATTGAAATTTCCAAACGGTTCTGAAGATCAAGTGTTCTAATGATGGCTGGAATTTTCTTAAGCCCAGCAATCTTTGAAGCACGCCAGCGACGTTCGCCAGCCACGATTTTATACTTCCCCTCTTCCTTCGTCACGACAATCGGCTGAAGTACGCCATGTTCCTTGATAGAAGATGCGAGCGCCTCAATCGCCTCATTCGTAAACTCTTTGCGAGGCTGTTCTTCATCACGAATAATCTCATCAATTGGGATTTCCCTGAGCTCGCTACCAGCTTTATCCTCTGGGGCTGTCAAATCAAATTCATCGTCAAAAAGCTCGGTTGGAATCAAGCTATCAAACCCACGTCCAAGTCCTGTTTTCATTTCGTTCTCTCCTCCAATTCTTTAGCAAAATCTTTATACGCCTTTGCGCCTTTCGAAAACTTATCATATGCGCCTACCGGCACGCCATGACTTGGCGCCTCCGCAACGCGCACGTTGCGTGGGATCGTCGTCTTAAACACCAAGTTTTTGAAGTATTTCTTAATCTCTTCATAGACTTGCGCTGAAAGCGAAGTACGCTTATCATACATCGTCGCAAGCACGCCAACTAGCTGCAATTTTGGATTTGCTTGCTTCATCACAAGTCTCATACTTTCAAGAAGCTGCGCGACACCCTCAAGGGCATAAAACTCAGTCTGAACCGGAAGCAAAAGATAATCCGAAGCAATCATGCCGTTGACCGTAAGAAGCGAAAGTGATGGCGGGAGATCAATAATCACATAGTCATAGCCATCCGCAACCTTACGCACTGCATCGCGAAGACGCACGAATTTACGTTGCATACCAGTAATCTCAACCTCAGCGTTAGCAAGCTCAGGCGTGGCCGGAGCGAGGTCAAAATTTTTGTACTTAGTTGGACGAACCGCATCTTCCATCTCGGCAGTACCAAGAACCACCTCGGTCATCGTTGCACCGAGCTTTTCCTTATCGTTCTTGTCAAAGCCAAGACCAGAAGTTGCATTTCCCTGCGGATCAAAATCAACCAGGAGTGTGGAGAATTTATCCTTAGCAAGATAGTATGCCAAATTCACGGCCGTAGTCGTCTTACCAACGCCGCCCTTTTGATTTGTCACACATATTACCTTCACCATAGATAGGTTTATTATAACATAAAAAATAAGCCCCGTGATAGGGCTTATTTTGTTAGGCGATCTTTTCGATCAAGATTTCAGAATACTTCTGACGGTGACCGGTTTCAGTGTGAACACGCTTCTTTGAGTGGTAGCGGATCACGCGAACTTTTTCGCCGGCGACCTTAGGTTCAACTACTTTAGCTGAAACCTTCACGCCCTTAACCGTTGGAGTGCCGACCGTAGTCTTGTCACCATCGATAAGAAGCAAAGCATCGGTTTCGAGCTCTTTGGTTCCTTCAGGGAGGAGGTCCACCCTAAGGGTCTCTTTCTCTTCGACGAGATATTGCTTCCCGCCAACGAGGATAACTGCTTTCTTCATATTAATCCTTATTTAACTCCCAATATTTTATCATACTTTTCCCTAATTGCCAAGTAATAAGCTGTCGGAATACAATCTTCTTCAAAAATTCCACCTTCTCCATGAATATTACTACCAATAAAATTCCCAGCCCAACAGAGAGGAGTATTCTCGACTTCTTCAATTATTCCCTTTGCAGACTCAATCTCTGCACCATTTAGTATCTCGAGATACGCTCTCTGGAGACGAGCCGCCAAAGTATTACCAACAGCCTCCTTCGTCTTTTCTTTCCAATCTAAAATCTGCTCAAAACGCTCCTTATTTTCGTACAAATAATTTGCACGATTCATCGTATATGCCTTAACCCCCTCAAAGAATCCTTTCTCGTCTAGGACAGACATATCGTCAAACCACGACAAAAGAATTCTTCCCATATTAAGCCCAGTAATGTCATTGAAATGATTCTGCCAACCTGCCGAATTATTCGTTTCGAGAACATAATACCTACCCGTTCTTTTGTCACGAATAATGTCACATCCAGCATATTCTAGGCCGCAAACTGACGCCATTCTGCATGCAATCCTAGATAGTTCTTTCCTAACTTCCGGGTCAGTCTCGTTTGTCTTGTTCTTTCCAGCAGACTTCTGCACAAAATCACCAGGACGATTCTCGTCGAGCTCTTTTCTCATCATGCCAACGGCAACACCGCCGACCACAAACACGCGCCAGTCATAATCACCAAAAATATACGGCTCCGCCATCACGTTCGGCCATGTCCCACCCTTGATATGTTCAGACAGAAGATAATCTTCATCAGGAACTAAGACAATTCCTTTGCCCGCCGTACCAAATCTTTCTTTAAGAACCAACGGATATCTAATTAGGCCATTCCTAACTAATTCCTGTACTTCAGCTTTATCCTTAACTAAGTAAGTTATTGGCGTATTTTTCCCAATGACCGGATCCATACCATAAAGTGAATGCTGATAATATTTATCAGAAGAAAAAGCCCTTCCCCCAACCATGTGCGTATTTATAGTATGAATCTCTTTATGTTTGTTGAGCCACGCATAAATACGCATGACATCGACAGCATTAACGGAGTTATTTAAATCGCGCCAAATTACGTACTTAGAAAAATATTTGCCAAAATCACATCTGGCAATACTTTCCCGATCAACCTCCTCAAGCAGCAAGAAACCCCACCCGGTTTCCGCTGTTTGAGCACGCATATCATTGATAGTGCGATAGTTGACCTTACGCCCCTCGACTAGTGTCAAAGTCTTATTCTTCGACATTGTCATCTTTTGGCGCATCACCTGCGTCAATATTATTTCCCTTTACACTATCAGTAACTTTCTTCAAAGTCCTTCTAGTACGATAGAGGTAGAACAAACCACCACCAAGACCAACTGCAATAGCAATTGCCATTGCAACTTCAACTGGGCCAGTGTGTGGGATTTCTTTAGAAACTTCGTTTACTTTCAAAACATAAATAACGTGACCGGAGTATTCAGCACAACCAAAGACGATACCATCAAGCTTATCTACGCCAAGGTAAGTTCCTTTTTCAGTAAACAAATCTTGTGAAAGTACGCTTCCGTTAATTCCCCAGCCATTATAGACAATAGCAGAGCCAGCCTTGAATGAAAGTGTCACGTCCTTATCGGCAGTGATGTATGCCTCATCCCAAATTTTTTCTGGAGTAGTGTTGTAGGCAGAGATAATTGCACTAACCATACCACGTTCGCCAGCCTTCAATTCATTTGGAAAAGTCGAGGAAAGACGCACTTGTTGAGCAATACCCTTGCCGGTAGCGTTGGTGCTGGTTGCAGCATCGTTATGATAGCCAATATAGACTTCATATTCCTTGCCTGGCTCGATTTTGATTTCGTCACCAAAAGTGGTTCCGGAATCTTTTTCGGCAATCCTCACGAAGTTGCGCTCATCACCAATCGTTGGGTTGTCAGTAATAGAGTTAAATACAGCAGATGGAGCTGGAGATTCCATCGTGTATGTTGTACGTTCAGGACCCCATGCCATTACGCTAGCACTAGGTACTGTCGCAAATACTGCTAAAGCCGCCACCGCAATTTTTTTGATTTTTTTCATAGACCTCCTAAATCTATTTATTATTACTATTAAAGTTCGCCCATATATTTGCCAATTCATCATCCGAATAAATTGGCGTCTCACCAGCCGCCGCAGCCGCCTCATCGGCTCTTTCCTGTGCTTCCGCACCGGCGGCATCGCTTGTATCAACATTCTGTTGATCTTCAAAAGTTGGGACATCGGTCCGCTCGGTCGGTGACAACTGGCTCAGATTATTTGATGATTCATCTCCGATTCCCATGTTTTGTTCAATCGCATTAGGATCCTTAGCGTCCTCATTACCTTCAGACCCTTCAGAATCTTCAGAATCTTCAGACCCCTCAGACCCCTCAGAGCCAGTGTCAATGTTCTCATTGTCCTCAGAACCTTCGGACCCAGTGTCGATATTCTCGTTGCCTTCGGAGCCTTCAGAACCAGTGCCGATATTCTCGTTGCCTTCGGAACCTTCAGATGCTTCCGAAGTTTCAGAACCTTCCGTTCCAGCAGTTGGCTCTTTTAGCTTAATCAACTGAGCCGCACCGCATAGACCATAATAGGCTTCTTTCCCGTTTTCGTATCTAACCAACCTTGCAGGAATGGATTCGTCATGGCTAGTCCAAACAGCCTCGACGTCTTCATATTCAGTACCTTTACCCTTCCTGATTTCAAGTATCGTATACTCAGTGCCATCCGGAAGCGTAATAAACTCCATCGAGGCAACACCTTCTGAAACCGAAGCATTAATCAAATCTTGTTGGAAGGCACCACCATTCTCAGAATTATCAAGATACCCCTGGATCAAATCGCCAGCATTATCACTATCAACATCAATCCTAGCAATATCATCATATTTGTCAGTAATGGCATCCATTTGGTCTTGGGTCAAAACTTCTGGAGCATTCGGAGCAAGAATCTGCGGAACGTTAGTTACCGACTTATCAAAATACCCATCGATTTCCTCAGCGGAAAAACTTTCGTCATAGCGAAAACCCGTATTGAAATACAAATCGTCATTATACTCATGACCACTAATAATGTTTTCGCCGTTACTATAAATCAAACGGCCAGCCTGGTAATCAAACTTAACGCCATTCTCGGTTTCACCCCTACCAATATTGGTTTCCTTATCTAGACCATATTGCTCAGCAATATCCATGAGCCTGTTATTCTGCACTTCGAGCTCTGCAATATGTGCGTCTTGTTCCAAAGAGTGATTCATGATTTCAGCGATTTCGCCAGCCTGTTGCTCAACCTGGTTCTGTACCTTATTATCACTGACGGCATCAATAATGTTCGTAGCAGTATTAACCGTACCAAGGATCACACCAGCGGCAGCGAGTCCGAGCAATGCCTTGCCTATTGATGTTGACATAAAATCTTTGGCGGCTTTATTCGCCTTGGTCTTATTTGCAGCATTATGGTTACGTGCTGCATTACGGCTAGTATTACCCCTTTGCTGTGCGGTATTAGGATTAGTATTACCAGCAGCGTTAGGGTTTCCTGAAGAAATGTTTGCTTTATTACCACTATTGTTCATCATGAACCTCCGCAGTGAACTCGTCCTTAAAGTTCATAATCTCATTCTTCATAACTTCTTGTACGTCAATATTGTTATTTGCAAAGAAGTTAGCAAAATCCTCTTCGCTAAGAGTGTTGTCATTCAACATCTCTTCATATTCACTTAGTTGTGAATCATCAAGTTGGCAAACCACAGCAAGCGCTAAGTTGTGGTCAAGTTTTTTGATGCCACTTTCCCTAAGAGCGGCCTTCCTATCGTCCGAAACTCCTGATAAATCCATCGTCGACATTACGCCGTCAACGATTCCCTCCAGAGTCGAACGGTCTATAAGATATTCTTCCATAGGACCTTTTTTACGTAAAAACCTTTCTGTTTCGAATTTATCATAAACACTTTAGTGCGTCAATAAACATAAGAGAGACTACTGATTATGGCTGGCTCTAAACTGTTCATAGAGCTGTCCCAATTCTTCATTAGTGTAAATTGGGGTCTCACCAACTTCTCGTGCTGCAGCATCAGCTGCTTCTTGTGCAGCATTGTCGGCAGCGTTAGTTGTATCGACGTTCACACCCTCAGGAGCAAATGTTGGGATTTCAGTCTGTTCTGTTACACCACGCTGATCAAGGATGTTCGTAGTCTCATCGTGAACTCCCATATTCTGTTCAATTGCTGCAGCGTTCTTAATATCCTCATTACCTTCAGAACCTTCAGTGCCTTCAGAACCAGTATCTTCAACTCCCTCTGAAGTTTCAGAATCTTCCGAGCCTTCAGTACCTTCCGAACCAGTATCTTCAACCCCTTCAGAAGTTTCAGTTGTCTCAGAGTTTTCCGAACCAGTATCTTCAACCCCCTCTGAAGTTTCAGTCGTCTCAGAGTTTTCAGAACCAGTATCTTCAACTGCTTCCGAGGTCTCAGTTGTCTCAGAGTTTTCCGAACCAGTGTTCTCAATACCCTCAGAACTTTCCGAAGCCTCGCTCCCCCTTGGAATACCCTTCTGTTCGCAAAGTGGCAAATCACCAACTCTTCCGCCATAGGCACCATATTTACGGCACCACCAGCCAACGTTACCAATCGCAACTTTTTCTCCATTTTCATTAATCGTGTATGGATACAAAATTGTTCTCTGTGTCGAAGCACCAGAAGTATCGAATAGCCCAAAGCTGTTTGAATATGTTGCTGTACGATTAGCAATTCTTTCTACGTCAAAGCCACCATTACTAAGCTTCGATTCCATTTCATTGATAGTTGCATTTGCAAGTCTATCCCAGTATTCGGCATTAGCTGGTTGTTTGATTGCCGCAAGCATAAGGTTAAGCTCAACCTCGGAATCAACTACACCGTCCGTAATTCCCCATTCGACAAGCTTTTCGCGAGGAATAATATTTTCAAGCGTCTCTGGTTCGAGGATGCCATAGTTTGAAGCATTCTGACCAAGCATATATGGGTTAGTTCCAGTACGCACAATCAACTGTTTAATATAGCTTAGCTCTTCCGCAGGACTCATCACGCCATCCATATCAGCATCCCATGTCATTGGGGTGCCAAGGAACGTGTCGCTCCCTTTGAATGCGGTATTTTCGAATGCATCAAATTCTGGATGATATCCACCACTAACATCGTAGTCTTGCAATACCTCACCGCTTGCAAGCGTGACTGGCTCAGCATTGTCGCCAAGATCATTAACCGTAAAGACTGACGGCAAGCGATCATGGCCAGAAACCTCGATACCGTTAAAGATTTCGCTCATATTGCTAATTTCTACACTCTCTGGATTCACGGCGAATTGGCTTAGTCTTTCACCAGTTTCAATGTCAATCGCAGTAAAGGCATGAACATCGTTATCTACGCTCGCCATAAGCGTGTCTGAAAGATTAGCGGTCTTACCGAAGCTCGTTGCATAAGAAATCATATTTCCTTCAGCGTTAACCTCACCCACACGAGCAACGCCAATAAAGTTAGCTACACCACCAGTACCGACACGACTGGTGTCGAGTACGTCAGCCGGAATAATCGCCTTACCATCCTGAATTGTATATTCGAGAGCTCTTCCAGGACCATCCCCATCGAGATCGATAAAGAATTTAGCTCCGTCTGGAATTTCGCCGCCGTTAAGGGCTGCAATATTGACTTCATATTGATCCATGCCATCGGCTGCAACGGCAACCGGATTACCAAATACAACTCTTGTTCCGCTTTGGCTCCAGTCAACCGGCCCAACTTCAACAGAATTCTCAGCTTTATTAATATAATCTTCAATGCTGACCTGGCCATATTCTGAAGAAATTATTTGTTCATGTTGAAGTTCAATACCATATTGATTAAGCGATTCGTTTAGCTTAGCGATTTGAGACTCATCACTAAGATCAATGCCAGGCTGCTCGCCCTCACCAAACAAGTAAGTATCAATAACGCCATCACCATCCTTATCCAAACCAACCTCAACACCGCCAGCCGGATCGTCGTTAATGAGCACAGCGCCGCTTCCTTTATCCAAATGCTCGCCAGCTCCAGTATCAACCTCAACGTTTTCTGCGCTGTTTGCAACAGCTTCGAGGCTTTCCGCACCTGCGCCGGCTGCTACCACATGGAGACCATCAAGTTTCAGCTCGTGATTAGCAAGGCCTTTTATCTCAGAGAATAATTTTCCGCCAAGTAGACCATCCCCGTGCGCCAAACCACTAATCATGTCGAATGCTGCGACCGAAATAGCAGCAGTAGCAGCAGAAATGACGGCCGTCTTTAAGGCAGCAGCAGTTCTCTCCTTGCGTTGACTCTTTTCAACATCACCAGTCTTAACATAAAGATCAGTTAGCTTACGAGTCATCATTGATTCAAGTTCGTCGTTCTTATTAAAGTCGCTACCCTTCATTGCCTTTTGAGCTTTGTTGAGCGCCTTAAACATTTCAAGCTTTGACTTCTCGACATCGTCACGGCCATTAAAACCGAGCAACTGAATGTGCTTCTCATTCTGAATCTTGTTTCTCGCTCTAAGATCCGCAATGATCATTGAAGCATTGTCATACTCTTCCTGACTATTAAAGCCAGCATCAACAAGTTTGTTCAACTCATCAATTTTTTCGCTGATATTTACGATTTCAAAAGTCTTACCATCAGACTCTTTCGATTCACCACTTAACGCGTCTTTAATATTTCCGCGTCGCTGTTCCCTTTCTTTCTTGTTGCGACCAGCAATGGCGCCGATGGTGCCGGCAGCGACCACCTTAGCAATAGCCCCTACAACATTCGAATTGGTTACAGCCTTTATGGCTGTACTCTTTGCTACGTTGACGACAAGCGAGGTGCCAAGTGCAACTGCAAGACCAGTAACTATGCCATGCTGAAGTGTCGATCTATCACCAGCACTGACATATTTAACTTCCTTGACATCGAGGCCAGTCTTCACGTCTGCTTCAAACACGTTCAAGTTGTCTTCAATATATTTATCAATTGCAGCGATAGCTACGTCATGATCATGCTTCTCAGCCTTCTTGCCGAGCTCTTCCGCAAAGGCACCCTTAAGGTCCTTGTTAATTTTTGCGAAGACCTCATCATAGTTGGCTATTGTCCCCTTCTTGTCTACCTCACCAATCAAAGCATCCGCTTCTTCGCGAGCCTCCTTCACGGCTTTGGTTTTTGCCCCACCTTTATACGTTGCAACTTCCCTAGCGTATTCAGCAAAAATATCGTGCAAAGCGTCTTGACGGAAATCATCAGTTTTCTTAGCAACGCCAGTATCGATATTATCTTCACCAGCATCACGTGCCTCCATCACACGTTCACGTATGCTTTCATCAATACCGCGAGCGCCGCCTTTTTCATTCAAACGGTTAGCGACAATCTCGGCAATATTATTTTTCTTTATTTGCGAAGTCTTCTTAATTTTCTGCATCTCTTCCATGGCTAGAGATACAGCATCGAGGCTATTCATTTCCTCGCCAATACTTTTTGCAATTTGGTCATATTTATATAGGCGCACAGTGCGCTTAAATGTATTCGCGACATTAAGAGGCAAAGACAGGGCAATCCTTGCGGCAGGATTTTTAATTTTGGATAGAGGGTTTTCTTCCTTGTCCCACTGCTCGATTGCATCAATCGCATACCCCTGTGCAGCATTCTTGATGCCTTCCTTACCAATATCTGCAATTACGACATCATATGTTTTTTTGCCACGCTTAGCATACAAAGTCTCAAGCTTCTTCTCGACTTCTGCATCAGTCACATTATTCTCGACCTGAGGATCATTCTGGATAGCCTCCTGGCCGCCGCCCGCATTAGGCGCTTTATTTCCGCCAGGCATCTTACTCCTCCATTTCTTTGTGGTCGGCGAGATAAATCTCTCTGAATTTCTTCATTGCTTCTTCAGTAATCGCGTTGGCATCAATGCCAGATTTATCCACGATGCCTTGCATCGCTTCAGCTGTAACTTCTCCTGATTCAACTAATTGGTCAAGTTCCGCTTTTCCTTCAGCAGGAAGTGCAGCAATTATGGAACGGTTGATAAATTCGTATTCCCTTTGGACTAAGTCTTCAACCATATCTCTCTTAGTATCATCGTCAAGATCGGTGAAACCTTTCTCTGTCAACAAAGTAATCGCAACAACGTGCAAAACCTCATCTGTCGACATTGAATTGAGAGTGTCTTTCAAGTCCTCATCAGACATGATGTTATCGTTGATATTCGAAACGGTAGTATTGTCCATGGAATACCTTTCCTTAAATTGTTTATTTTGATATGACCTTATCTGATAAAAATTTAGCATAAACGTCTTAAAGAGTCAACCCCAAGAAAACCCACTAAAAAACCGAACTAATTGTTCGGTTTTTTAGGTAATTTATGGTTGTTTTTCTAAAGCTTTTCTCTATCTTATGCTTATAATTCCCTTAAATAATATATAGTAGAACTTTGCTTCGCTACATTGGTATGTTTATCCTTTCCGTTAGTTGATATTCAAATTTCCTTACATTGGATACCTTTCCGGAAAATTACATATGGAAGACGTCGAGAACCTTCATCCCAACCTTAGCTGATTTGATTTTCTTGAGTGCTTCATCGCTTACGTAGTCTGGGCTAGTGTAATCGACCTCGTTCTTATATGCCTCGAATTTCATTTCATTTTCCTTTTTGTTATTGTTTGTTTTTTTCTTGATCTTGTTCCCGAATCCTCCTTTCTTTTTTCGGATTAAGTATCAAGTTGTTTTTTGTTTGTTAGTTTTTATTTATTTCCTAACTGTCCTAATAGTAGCACACTTTGCCATTTTTGTCAATACTGATTATGCTTTATTTTCGCACTTTTGTCAAATTAACAGAGAGAAAAATGAATAAAAAACTGGCATGGCGAGACTAGAAATATATTGAACGAGCCGGAATTCTTACAACATTTCCGGATAAAAATGAAAGGAGTCTTCCATAAGAAGACTCCATTTTTCATTTTTATTCCGTGAACATGTTGTAGGAATTAGGACCGCGCGACGTGAAACATTTCTAGACTCGCTATGCTAGTCTTTTGTTCCCTTTACACTCTTTCAAGCGACACCGTGACATTTTCCCCATTCACTTTCACAACCTCATCATACGCATAGTTACCATTATCAGACACACTATCCGCTAGGACTTCGGCCATAAACATATCCGTAAACGCTTCTGGCACCTTGCATGATACAGACAATAATATATGGTCATTCATGTTGAGTCCAGCATTCTTACGAGCATTCTGAACGGCACGGATCAACTCACGAGTATATCCCTCGTCCAAAAGTTCTGGCGTGAGCTCCTTGTTCAAAGAAACTACATCCGCATGAGTAACTTTTTTAACGTTCACCTCATCCGCAATGATACCTTCATAGAACTCCGAAAGCTTTTCCCCGCCATATGTAATCTCGGATAGTGGCTGACGAACTTTAATTTGTTCTTCAGTATCAGACTTCTGCATACGAAGGGCAAGTCCCTCGGTGATAATCTCGCGCGTGCGGGACATTTCTTCGAGCACCTCAGTATCAATTGCGCCAGCTTCTGGCCAGTCCAAAAGATGGACCGATTCACCACTTTGAGTCATTTTTTGATACAACTCCTCTGCGAGGAATGGCACGAACGGTGCAATAATTTTACTCAAATACACCAAGACGAAATACAAAGTCGAGAATGCTTCTTCCTTGTCGGCAACATCATCATTCTTCGAAAAACGACGACGTGAACGACGTACAAACCAGTTCGACAAATCGTCAACAAACGGCAAGATTTCAGAAACTGCCGTCGGGATATCATATTTCTCCATCCCGTCCGTAATCTCGTCACGGAGTTGATAAACTCTAGACACAATCCAAGCGTCGAGTGGATTCTTTAGTTCTAACTTGGCATTTTCAGAATCCCATCCCTCAACCTCAGCATATGTCGTAAAGAAATCATACACGTTCCAAATCATCGAAAGCTTGCGTGCAGTATCGGAAACGTCCTTATCAAGCAGCGCAAAGTCTTCACCAGCAAGAACTGGCGAGCTAAGCAAAAGGAAGCGTAGCGAATCGGCCGAATATTTATCCATCAATTCGTTTGGATCGGTGTAGTTCCCTAGCGACTTACTCATCTTGCGACCATCATTTCCAGCCAGCGTACCAGTCGTAATCACATTCTTATACGCATTATGACCAAATAGCGCCGTATTTACGCAATGAACATAATAGAACCATGCACGCACCTGACCCACATATTCTACGATGAAATCAGCCGGATAATTCTGCTCGAATTTCTCCTTGTTCTCAAAAGGATAGTGAAGCTGTGCAAACGGCATCGAACCAGATTCAAACCAGCAGTCTAGAACCTTCTCAATGCGTTTAAAATGCTCACCATCAATATCAAATTCAATCTCATCTACCCATGGACGGTGATAATCCTCAAGACGCACCCCAGATAATTCATAAAGCTCATCGTAAGAGCCCACCACTTTAACTGAGCCTTTATCACCCTTCCAGACCGGCATTGCCGTAGCCCAGAAACGATCGCGCGAGAGGTTCCAATCTGGTGCCGCCTCAATGTTCTTAGCAAAACGACCATGTTTCAAGTATTCTGGGAACCAGTTAATATTCTCATTCTCTTCGAGCATCAAGCTCTTGCTGCCATCAACATCAAAGAACCAGCTTGGGAATGCGCGGTAGATGATGCGTTCCTTCGAACGAGGGTTAAACGGATATTCGTGCTGGATATATTCAATCTTAAAGATGATTCCCCTCTCCTCGAGCACCTTCGCAATAAACTTATTCCCCGCCCAAACTTGAATACCATTTTCGTCCGTGTCGCGGACACCAAGATCATTCAAAGTCTTTCTCATCTCTGGCAAGTAGTAGCCGTTCTCGTCAAGACAATCTACAAAGTCCACGGCATGCTTCTGCGCCAAGGCATAGTCGTCTTCACCATAGGCCGGCGCGATATGCACAATTCCAGTACCATTTTCTGAAGACACAAAATCACCAGCAAGCACAGTATAAGTTTCATCACGGCGCATCGTGCCGTCTTCACCTCTAAGACCAAGATCAAACAAGCTGTCCGCTACCGGCAAAATTGGTTCATATTTCTTCCCCACAAGAGCCGTACCTTTATAAGCCACCACAGGCTTAACATCTGGGAACAAAACTTTTGCACGCTCAAGCGCCACCACAAGTTTGTCGCCCTCAACTTCATATACTCCATAATCCATTTCCGGATTAACCGCGAGACACATATTGGCCGGCAAAGTCCATGGCGTTGTCGTCCATGCAAGGAAGTAATAATCTTCATCCGCAGCCTTGAACTTAACGTAGGCGCTCGGATCCGTCACCACCTGATAGGCGTCATTATCCATCGTAACTTCAGCCTTCGAAACAGGTGTAGCAAACTTTGTATCATACATCAAAACCTTACGGCCTTCATATATTTTACCCGCTTCATATAATTTTTTGAACGCCCACCACACGGATTCCATAAAATCTTTGTTCATCGTGCGGTAACAATTATCAAAATCCACCCAGCGACCAATACGGTCAATAGTCGAGCGCCAAGTCTCAGAATTCGCAACCATGGACTCGCGCGCCTTAATAATGTAATCCTCAAGCGACCATTTAGTACCAATTTCACGACGATCAGTAATACCAAGTTGCTTTTCGACGAAGTTCTCTGCCGGGAGACCATGGCAGTCCCAACCCCATCTTCGCTCCACACGGTAACCATTCATGGTCCAGTAGCGTGGCACGGCATCTTTTACGATCGAGCTAAGTAGCGTCCCGTGATGCGGATTACCTGTAATAAAAGGAGGTCCATCATAAAAAACGTAAGATTTATCGATCGGCCGATTCTCAACCGACTTCTCGAAGGTTTGATTCTTCTTCCACCAATCTACGAGAGCCTTCTCGTATTCGATGGCCTTTCTTCGTGTGCCCGCTTGGTATTTCATTTGGTCTCCTTTAAATTAAAAAATCCAATGGTTTTGCCATTGGAACTCCTCGGAGCGGTACCATCCAATTTCTGGCTATTGCCAGCACTTAATTTAT
>JAEEGK010019036.1_pt1 | contig 14776 bp, 16 predicted proteins | sample 8958771 | NCBI WGS metagenome assembly JAEEGK01 (sample SAMN16246547, study PRJNA631951) | gut metagenome | biome: gut microbiome; feature: rumen; material: SC-attached | host: Bos | place: Iran: Karaj | collected 2018-10 | reverse complement strand
TCTGCCGATGCCAGTGAACTGCTTTCTGCGGTTATTGATGTCAATCCTAAGTTCCATAAATTTTATCAAATGTATAATTTATACGCAGCGTGATGAATAACCATTCACTTGCGAAAGTTCAGTTATTTATTAATCATTTCTCTACAATTGTTGCCAATTCAGACAGCACCTCTACTATCGGTTTTTATGTATTATCTTCATTCGATAAAAGTTTTCTTCTAATATAGTAACAATTGAGGGATAATACAATGATTAGTCTTTCAAACAAATATTCTCTCGTCCTTAATCGTCTTTTATCCTTTTTTCTTCAAGGGCTTGAGAAGATTCACATTGTCGCACGAAATGAGCCAAATCTCCAGTTGGATTAGAGCGATGTTTTTCTATAACCGCATTAGCACGTTCTTTTATTTCGTCTAAATTTTCTTCTGGTTTTACATCACCATCATGTTTGCTATTCGAATTCTGAATATTAAATACTTTCATTAGTTCTTCAAGTATTTTACTTTTTCTCTGTGTTTCAAAAGCCTCCAAGGACGACCATTCCAAAATAAAATCTTCAGGAATATAGTTGCTAATTAAGTATTCTTTTCTTTTACCTGGGTCAGACATATATTCTTTTAGCCATTCCTCTGGGTCTTTATCATTCTTAGATTCATTTACAACTCCTTTCAACAATTGCAAATTCCAAAGAAAATTTTCTTTTCCGATATATTCTTCGGGAAGTCCTGTTGTCTTTTTGTTGAACTTTGATTTCGGATAAATATGGTCTATATGAAATGTCACAGAACCATAGTCAAGATTGGGGTATAGTAATTGCAATAATGGAAGTACGGCAGGTGAACCATATTTGACATTATCTACAGCCCATACTAAATCCTGTGCATTAACCTTAAAGTCAGGTTGTTTCTCTAATTCTTTTACAACGGAATTAAAGTCATCTTGTTTAGATATAATATCTTTGATTGATGACAATTTGGTATCCAGAGAAGTCGTGAAATAACTTTTCATCTGTGCAATGCGCACAAATTTAGTCATTGCATCTTTGTCTTGTGTTGAAGGTTTAGAGGTCTTTTTCTTTGAAAGATACAAACATATAACGGCAATGATATAGCCCGATGACAAGTTGTTCTCATATCCCATACCTTTGAGTATTGAAACTGTCGCGTAAATACATGAAATGATAGTGTCCCAATTATTTTCAATTTTATGAATATTCTGCTTGCTAAAATTCTCCATCTTGAACACGTGGTTACAATCGGAAAGCAACATACATGTCTTCAAAATCTGATCTCTGCCAAAGCAAGCGAAACCATCATCCTTCAAACGCTCAACCACATTTTCCATCTGATCACGTATGTCTGACTTAAATGTAGCAGTTAATATAGACATTAATAGATCAGAATACGACAATTGCATTCCACCGCTATTTACTCGAATAAAAATTTTCAGGACCTTATCAAGGTTCTTTTCCGTTTCTTCAAAGAAAGAAATAATCCTATCGTCGTTCACGACTTGCCATAGTCTTTTTAAGACACGTTTGGCTATCTGACTATATTGCTTTTGTTCGCAAAAATCTTCAACAGCATCTTCGTTATCAAAATTCAATATATTGCCAACTTTAAACCAGAGTTTATCTGCAGTTTCTTTATCAACATCTTCTTTCGTCAAGAACTCAAACTTATATCGATCATCAGGAGTGTCGTCATTAGGTCTATGAAGAAGGTTAAGGTAAAGACTTGTGATTTCGTATGGGTTCGGATCATTTGCTCTTGCATATTTACGTTTAAGACAACGAGAACCACGAAGACCAATGTATAAAGACGTTAATCTTTGCTGGCCGTCAAGTACCACATGAAGTTCATCACCTATCAGCTGTGACACATTGTATTTTTCGTTATTGGGGTGACGAATATCATAGTTTTCTATAAACTTATAAAGTTGGAAATTGAGCTTGCCACCCTCATTGTCGTTGCCAGAATCACTTTCGATGTCACCCTTCTTCAACTCCCAAAAAAGGAAGGCTCCAATAGGGTAGCCACGCATCAAGGAGTCGAATAATTGCTCTATCTTCTTAGAATTGGTATTTTGAAGCCATACATAGTTACGCTGAATGTCGGGAATAAAGTAACTCCTGTTAATTCTGTCAATAACCGACTTAATGGATGTTTGTTTGTAACTCATAGTCTGAAATTATTTAAAATTAAACTCTAAATCATAAAACCGCCCTCCTTCCAAAACAGACCAAGGAAGACAGCAGTATAATCGTTGACTTTAATGCTGAATTTCACAGAATCAGTTAGTCTCATATATAATCATAACTGTCCAATTCTTCCAAAGCGAATTGTTCGGATTCGGACTTTCGGCAGTATATTTTATGTCTTTTACGAGTATTTTACCATCGTTATCTTTAAGAAATGCATTGACTTGCTTCTCAATTTTCTCCAGTTCGGGAGTTTTTTCAGTAAATAATTTAATCTGTGTCATAATCATTTTACGATTCCCTATACATCGTTAGGTTTATATAGTTATCTTTCTGTTTCTTGATAAGACTCGCCATTCTCGAAGACATCATCCACCCACCACTCTTCATCTACTAGAACGCAGACGATTTCTGCAGACACATCTCCTTTTTCTATATTAATAATACGAAATCCAGAGATTGCACATTCATCACTTGTCACACGAAAGTCTTCTGCTGCCAATTCAGGCAACACATCCACAATAGGTCTTTCTATGTATCTATCCCAATCTTGCATAAGATGGTTTTTAGTCCATTTCGACTACAAAGATAAGTAATTCTTTTGTTATCATTGTCCCGTTTTGTCGTTTTAACAACAATTAAGGGAAATGCTATTCCTTTTCAAGGTAGTTGAAGATACCGATCATGGTACTCCACCCCACAATGTAAATTACTGTTTCAATAATGCTCATAATACATATTAATTAAAAAGCATCCCAAGACCTTTCTACTACAGGATTAGAAGGATGCCTGCCAGCCTCCGGTTTCATAGAAACTTCGACCTTTAGCCGAAGCGAAACTTTCTACGACTGGTTCTTTCCATTACTTCTTCTCTTCGATGGCCTGCAATATGGATTGACGAATCCACCAAATGGCATAGGCGATAAACTTGTAATCAGCTTCGAAGTTATATTTTATGGCACCTTTTCTCAGTCCTTCGGTTCCTACCTCAATCAGTTCTTCGAGTGTTAGCCCTTGTCTTTGATACTGAGCCGCCACACTCACAATAAATAGCATATTGGCCTTTTCCAACTGCTTCATCTCGTCGCAATCAGTACCTTTCTCTTGCACGACCTTAAGCAGAGCGATTTCTTCTTCATGACTCAGCAACTGCGAATGAGCAATCTCAACAAGGAGTTCTTCTAAACTTTGTCTATTCATATCTTACTTTTACTTTTTAGGCAGCAAGAGCCAATGGCTCCCGCTGCATGGTGAGATGGAAGTGTTTGGTCATTTTGTTCAGGAGAGAGGTGCTTTCAACTTCTGAGAGGTCAAAGATGGTGAGGGCATAGACCCCAAGGTTGAGTGATGGGGTAAAGAAGACTCTTTTGTTGTAGAGGTACTTTTGGATTTTGTTGAAGTAGTTCTTTGAACTGGTGCGAATTGTTGTGCTCATAATTTTGAATTTTAATGTTTACAAGCATAATATAGAAACTTTCGCGAAAAAATTCAAAAATTAGAGCAACTTTTTCCCTATTGAATTGCTATTTAACATCATTTAAGGGGAGAGCAATGAATTCTAGAAATTAAATGACTATCTTTGCATTTATAAGTGCAAAACAATAACTAAAACCTCACGATGTATAGGCAATCGTCTACTGACTTATGGCAGAATATGAAATAAAGGACGGAGTGGGAATCATTCCTGAAGGTACTACGACCATTGTAAAAAACGCTTTTAGTAGGGATTGTAAGGAACTAACCAGCATTGTCATTCCCGATTCCGTCACGAATATTGGATACGGTGCATTTGACGGCTGCACTGGTCTGACGAGCATTGCCATTGGCAACTCGGTGACGAGGGTTGCAAATGATGCCTTTTATGACTGCACGGGAGTGACGGAGATTTCTATTGGAAGATCGTTGACAGATTTGAATGCTATTATATCTGTTTTTAGTAATTTAACCAGCATAAAAGTTGCAGAGGGTAATAATAAATATGATTCACGTAATGACTGTAATGCAATAATAGAAACAAAAAAAAATACACTTGTATATGGATCTTCTAAAACTGTTATTCCCGAATCTGTAACAGCTATTGGAAACGGAGCGTTCATTGGCCGCAAGGAATTGACGAGCATTGTCATCCCAGATTCGGTGAAGGTTATTGGAGAGAATGCATTCGAAAACTGCACTGGTCTGACAAGCATTGTCATTCCCGATTCGGTGGAGGAAATTGGAGAGTATGCATTCCAAGGCTGCACTGGGCTGACGAGCGTTGTCATCGGCAATTCGGTGACGAAGATTGAAAGGGGTGCCTTCAGCGGCTGCACGAGCCTGGCGAGTGTCAATATTCCCGAATCGATGACAACGATTAACCGTGATACATTCAAAGGCTGCATTAGTTTGGGGAACGTCTTCATTCCCAAGACAATCAATAGTATTGCTCTTGCTTTTTGCGGTTGTCAGAGCCTGACATTTACAATCGATCCCAACAACCCTGTTTATGCTGTTCAAGACAATTGTCTATTTGAGAAATCTTCAAAAGCTTTAACCCACGCACCCAGTGCAAATAAGATTCCAGATTGTGTCAGTATAATCGAAATGAGTGCATTCTCAGAGAATGCTGCTATTAAGGAAATTGTCATCCCTGAATCGATCTCAGGGATTGAAATGTACGCGTTTTCCAAATGCCCCAATCTTGAGAGTGTAACCTATTTGTCAAAATCTGCCATCGACTCTATTGGTATTTTTTCTGATTGTAATAATCTGAAGAGAGTCTCAATATCCAATGGCGTTGAGATAATTGGCAAGGAAACGTTTGCCGGTTGTATCTCATTGGAAAGTATTACAATCCCCAATTCTGTGACGGAGATTAGAGAGAATGCCTTCGAAGGTTGTGAAGGACTCAAGCAAATTCTCATTCCTGAGTCAGTGAATAGGATTGGATATTCGGCATTTCGAAACTGCAAAAGCTTGATAACAATAGAACTCCCAAATATTAGCTATATTAATCGTTTTTTGTTTAAAGGTTGTAGTAGTTTGGCACAGATTATTATTCCCGATTCTGTGACCAGCATGGAGATAAGCGCTTTTGAAGGATGCGTTTCTTTGACTGATATCGTAATTCCAAGTTCTGTGATTGAGCTTGAAGAAAATATTTTCGCCAAATGTGAGAATTTGAAATCTGCTACGATTTTAGGTCCTGTCAAGGTACTGAAAGGACTTTTTGATGATTGTACGTCATTAGAGACGGTCACTCTTGGCGCTGGCATTAAGAAAATAAATGGAGATTTATTTCATAGCTGCACTTCCCTGAAGACCATCAACGTGCCAGCTAAAAAGGCCGACTATTACAAGAATCGTCTACCCGAGAATCTGCACAGCCTCATCGTGGAGCTGCCAGCAGAAAAGAAGGCTGCAAGTAAGTGAAAGTAAAGCGATGCATGCATCAGCTCTACTGAACGTGAGCAGGCTCGCCCGCAGGGCAAAAAGAAAGAATCTTCGATAATCTACAAACAGCCCGCCGAACTATCAATTGCTCGGCGGGCTTTGTTTCCCATTACTTCTTCTTATCTTCGATAGCCTGCAAGATGGATTGTCGAATCCACTTTTCACCGCATGAATCAAATTTTATGAAGTCCTTTATACCATACTTCTTTGCCGCTTTCCGCAGTCCGTTGAATCCAGCTTCTACCAGTTCATCCTCTGTCAGCCCGCGGTTCTGATACTCTTGGGCAATCTTGAGCACTAACAATCCTTTTCCCATATCTTATTTCATATTACGCAGCAAGAGCCAGAGGCTCCTGCTGTTTGGTGAGGTGGAAGTGTTTGGTCATTTTGTTAAGGAGAGAGGTGGTTTCGACTTCTGAGAGGTCAAAAATGGTGAGGGCATAAACCCCGTTGTAGAGCGATGAGGTAAAGACGACTCTTTTGTTTGAGAGGTACTTCTGGATTTTTGTAAAACTGTTTGTTGAAGTTGTGCTGATTCTTGTTGTCATAATTTTGAATTTTAAAAGTTTGTACCCTAATATAGGCACAAAGCAGAAAAAATTCAAATAATAGGGCAACTTTTTTTATTTTTTCTTCACTATCCCTCTGGCAACAGATATCGGAGCACACTCTCCCAGTTGGGAAACTGTTCAGATCCGAACTCAATCCATTCGCCGGCAAACTCGCTGGTGCCGTTCTTCCCGCGGTCGTCAATCAGATAGTCACCCTGGCAAAGGTCCTTGTGATGCAAGATGATGAGCCGCTTGTGGAACACGTCATCAAGATATTTCGTCACCCACTCCACCTTGTCCGACCACGCCGACGGATTCTTCCAAGGAGCCGTAGAGAGGATAAACAGATCGTAATGCTTCTGCAGCTCATGCACGGCCTCTATGGCCCCCTCCATCGGCTTCATCTTGGCGAACAAGCCCGGAATCTCATCCAACCGTCCGGCATATTCAGCCTTCACTTCCTCACTCACCTGGTCGAGTCCCGACTGGAAGTCCACCAGTACATTGTCCATGTCAATAAATACGCGTTTCATATTCTCTTTCTTTTGTTTGTATGGGTAATATAGAAATATTGAGAGAAAAATACAAATTATTCTGCACATTTCTTTCGTTAATACAACAGTCCGAACAATTTCGAACAAATGCTTCCTATCGGCAATGAAATCGCCTGCCTTCGGATAGCGCACCTCATGTCCCTGATACAATTGGTTGAAGAAGATGGTCTCACGAAGGGTCACTGCAAAGATACAAAAATGTTTCCAAACATCAAAATTTATATACATATAAAATGTTTTCAAACATTACAATTGACTGAAATATCATGTATGTAATATTGAAATAATGGTAATAACAGTTGCAAACACAGTCACTTTTTAGTTCACGAAATAGGTAAACCAGGTTTCTGCTCTATGTGGCAATTTGCGCCAAATGGCACATTATTGCCTATTTTGTTGGACTGCTATGAAAAAAACAGTTCGCAATGGAGCTTCTTTTGGAAAAAAAACTTAAATTTGCACCGTCATTCTATAATGGTGACGTACAAACAACATGTCATTAATGGTCGTCAATGGGTCAGAAATGATCCGATATAACCCGTCAACATCCGCTATTGAAGCCTCCAGTTCAAGAGGCTTTTCATGGTCCATGCGCTACCGAAGCTCTGGTATGGGAAATGTACGCGCACTGACACTTCACAAGGGCGAAATCATCCTTTGCTCAGACCAGGGCATCTATGCTTCTAAAAATGCAGGCAGAGCTTGGACAAAGCGGAATAGTTCAGAAAGAGGTTTCGTTGATATCCAGGACATGGGCAGCGAGTTGATTGCCACCACTTCCGACGGGCATGTCTATGCCTCCTCATCAGGTGGGTTCAGCTGGTTTAAGCGAAGGTAACAAAAACGATTTCTAATAAAACTGCTGATTATGAACGAACTAAGCAACAGAGAACTGCAGGTGGCACTGAACAAGGTGTGCTTTTCCTCAGACTTCAAGATGTTTTTCACAGAAAGGCATCATGTGTGCCCTCGTGGCATGACCATCGGCGTGACGGGCGAGCCACGGGGAGAGACCGAGGAGGCCAAGAAATGTTTCTACTTGGCACTCGTCATTCGCTATTATGGGTATGACAGCTCGTCGAACAGGGGAACATCTATCTATGATGACCTTGGGGATTTCAGCCATGGCACATATGATTTTACAGAAGAGCATCGTGCTACGGTGCTTGAATATTTCAAGACCCGCAAGCCGGAGTTGTACGAGAAATATATGGATGGCGTTGCCTTCTATCTTGGTGGGATTTAAGGGCATTCACATTCCGCTTATTTACTCCGACGCCGTCTGCACGTCAGTAAGTTGTTCACGACAAATTGTTGGAGAAAAAGGGAACACAAATCTTATCTAATACAAATAAAAAAGTTTTAAAGTGCCTACACTGCTTACACTTGAGCGTAACCAATTAAACAACAACGAGTTATTCAGTGTAGGCAAATTCATTTAGTGTAGGCAACTATGCAAAACCCATATAAAAACAAACGGAAACGGGTGGATTTTTAACGAAATGGCTGCCTACACTAACGGCCAACAACCGACCGAAAGGGACTGCTTTTCGGGCGTTCCCACGGCCTGGGACGTTTGTCCCACGGCCTGGAACATTTATTCCACGGCGTGGAACGATTAGGAAACACTGCCTTCTCGGTGTAGTTTAACGATTTTAGTTGACTACTTGGAGCCTTACTCACGATAAGGGTTGACCCGGTTAAACTTAATTTTTAATTCACGTTGAGCATTAAAATGCATAGTTCACACAAATTTTGGGCGTTGCCTCGTAAACCATTCACCGCAACAGTCAGGCTATCAGCGAGTTGACTGCTGCGGTGAACGGTTTCTTTACTTGGCTTCATCTGTTATCACCCAACAAGCCAGAGGCGCATCAGCTGGTCGGCAATGTAATAGTTGCCGGCATCAAACGACACCAATCCATATTCAAGCAGCTTCTTGATTGAACTTTGCACGCTGCTGGCAGACTTCAGGCTGTAGCGGCGGATGAAGGCACCTGAGGTGATTTGCCGGGCCATGTGCGCCTTGGCGATGGCATAGAGCAGCTCCTTCTGCGGCAGTGTCAGTCGCGCCAGGATTTCACTGTAATGCCTGTCGGCCTCCTTTGTCATCATCAGGATAATCTGCTCGACCGCCTCTTTTGAGCATACCCCGTTGACAGGCGTCGAGGCAAAGGCTTCGCGCATGGCCTTCTGGTTGTAATAGGTGTTGCCGTCGAACGTGTTGTAGACATGGCTGACGGCTTCGTCGTCAATTCGCTTCCCGCCTTCGGCGAAGTGGTGATGGACGAAGTCGGCGTACTTCCCCTCCTCGATGACCTCCAGGCTCTGGATGTCGGCACTGTTGTAGAAAGGGCGTGCGGAGTCGAGGAACATCTCCTCAAGCAGGTGGCGCTCGCTGCCGGCAAAGACAAACTGGGTGTTGGTCAGCCTCTGGATGTAGGAGCGCAACAGTGCCTCCGTGTTCTTTTCAGGGTAGTTCCTTATTTGCTGGAACTCATCAATAGCCACGATACACCTCTTGCCGGCACCCTCTAAAGTCCGGAAAATCTCGTCCAGCGAATAGACCGGGTTCTGGATGTCGCCAATGGCAATGCCGAAGGTGGGCAGCGCCGTCACGGGGTCGAAGCCGATGTTCCCCGTGAGCGACCTCATCGTGGCCATTGCCATCTTCTGCATCTTCTGCCCTCGTGAGGCCAGCGTGTTGAACACGGCCTTTCCCAGTTCGTAGGTAAACTCCTGGAGCGACGACGTCTTGAGAATGTCGATGAAGAAGGTGATATAGCCCTCGCTGATGGCGCGCTTGTCGAAGCAGTAGTACATCAGCTGAGTTTTCCCGACGCGGCGTGGCGACATCAGGACGATGTTCGCTCCGTTGCTCAGGCTTTGCAGCAGGCGCTTTGATTCTTCTTTCCGGTCGCAGAACAAGTCTGCAGGTATCTTTCCTGTTGTGATGAACGGGTTGGTCGTTATGCTCATACTGGTCGCACAATTTGTCTGCAAATATAGACATAATTTACTAACGGTGCAAGCTTTTCAGCCTACACCGTTATGCTTTTCAGATTATTTAACTTGCATTATGCGATTTGCATAATGGCGAGGGATGCCGGACAGGCGAATTACTTCCCGATGAGCTTAAGCATGGCCTTGGCATCCTCGTCGCCATCGGCGGCATCCTTGCGGAGGTCGGCGAGAATCGTGTCACCATCCTTGTCGTTGCGGACGGCGCGGAGAAGCCACTTCTTGGCCTGTGAATCATGGGGGCGGTTCTACTGATCACTTTTGAAGTTTCTGTATTACACATCGTTCTTGACTCCCTGTGCACTTCCATCGGTTCAATTGTTTTCAAATGCGAAAGCAAAGATACGAACTTATTCTCGAACATCCAAATTTTCAACGTAAAAAATGATCTGTAGAACCGACCCCATGATCAACATGATCAATTGGCATCTATGTGACCGATGAAGAAATTGCTGACTATATGTGTCAAATGGGCTTCGAACTGAAATTTACACATCGTTCCTGCCCCCCTTTGTTCATTCAATTGATAGTTGAAAGCATCCAAAATCTACAATTCAAGGGATTGTGAAAAAAAAATGCAATTTTATTTTGTCGTTTGAATAATATTCTCTATCTTTGCAATTGATTTAGTATTAATGTGTGGAACCAATTTAAAAATTTGAAATAAGAAACAGACAGTACAGATTACTTAGGAAGACTTCAATGCCAGGCATTGAACTTCCATACGGGGTGAAGTAGATTACGACGAATCCCCATCCGTACTTATTGAAAAAAAGAGCTTTCAGGCTCTTGTTCTCTTACGCAGAAACCGCCAATTTCGCAAGAGAAGTGACGCAGCCCATGCGGCTGCTCACTACATGGGAACAAGAATACCGAAGGTTCGCGCTGTTAGGGCGTGAACTTTCCTCAAAACTTGTTCATGTAGTGGGTCACTTGGCGGTACCTTGCGTAAGGATAAGCATACAGGATGTGTTTACGCCTTATATTATCCCCGGACTTAACCCAAAACATCAGCGGGGAAGCCGAAAACCGTTTTTATATAAAAATAGAGTAGGCAAAATAACAATCAATTTGAACAAAGTATGAAAAAATTTGTTGCAATTGCAGTTGCTCTTTTTGCAATTTCTATGAATGCTAATGCCGGTGATGGCACATTGAGTATTAATATTGGATTTGCCCCTGTTGGTCATATCCATGAAACAATCTCTCTTAAGCCAGAAAAATACAAGTATGACTACAATTCGTATATGAATTTTAATTTGGGTATTGAAAAACAGTTTAAGGGCGTTACTACCTTATCAGAATTCAAATATGCACAGGGTAAATTTGATAGCTATGATTTGGTTGGCAATTCACAGTGGTTTAACCCCAAACTGACAGACGATGTATTCTCTGTTTCATTTACACAGTATTTTGGAAAGACCATCAACCCAAATAAGAGAATCCAGTTTCCTCTATATATTGGTATCGGTGGAGAATATCTGAAAGGAGGACCTTTCCATAATCTAATTCTTGACGGAGCTGCTAAGGCTCGTGTTAAATTCTTCTTTACGAATCATATTGGCATCTTTGCTGGAGGAACATTCCGTTTGGGCTTGGGCGCAAAGAGTGCTTCTGAGAGTTCAAATCGCAACAAGGATATGTATAGTATCTTAAATACTCAGTGGTCTGTAGACGCTGGCCTTACTTATGGTCTCTAATTTTTTTATTATGAATAAACTACTAATAACAATGGCGCTCCCGATATTCTTCATCGGGAGTTCCAACCAGTCCGATGTTTATCAGGGAACCTCTCGTACCTCAAAAAATAAATTGATTAAAGAAGCTTTTCAACGGGGGCGGAAACCAAATGAATTCTATGTGTTGAGGAATGAAGGTGGTAAGTCTATCAAGGTTGAGTAAATGGAGGAAGAGATTCGCAAAGAAGGTTACATTGTAGGTGAACATACAACAAAATCGATAAGTCGGTTTGGTGATGTTTCTTCTTCTTTGAGTACAATGCGATTTCTTCCCAAAGATGAATTTGAATCATATATTTATTATAATATTAATAGTGACTGGTCTGTCAAGTTTGAAAGGCTAAACAAAAAAGGTTCTGCATATTGTTATAACGGATATAGTTCACAGGGGTCATATTTCACGAAGTACGATAATATTAGGTGGAGTGGCGAGATTAACAATGGTTTTTTAGATGGCACCGGAGTAGGTTTTGCCAATCTGAACGATTATAAGATGATTTTCTTCAAAGCCGTATTTGACAAGGGTGTTCCTATTGGAGACAACACTTTTGTCTGGTACGATTTCAGAGGAAGTTATGAACCATATTCTTCATCTAAGGTTTCCAGCCAAACTTCTAATGTGGGAAAGTTCTATGATAATCTTGCGGAAATAAAGGTTAATAATAAATATGGTTTCATTTCACGAGACGCAAAGACGGCAATCCCGGTTCAATTTAATAGCGTTGTAGCATACTTCTCAAATGGTCGAGCAACGGTAACAAATGACAAAGAGGAAATTGTTATAGACCGCACTGGTAAGCAAGTGGATCTTTCTGCTCGTCAAAAGAAAATATATGCTGACATTAAGGCAGAGGAGAATCGCAAGGCAGAAGCAGCGCGTCAAGCAGAACTTGCCAAGGAACGTGAGCGCCTTTTGGCAGAACAAAGAGCTGCTGAAGAAAGACGTCAAGCTGAAGCAAGAGAAGCAAATTTGAAGCGTCGCATTGAAGCTAATAAGAACCCAAAATTGTGGTCGCGTGGCTGTAGGCTTTGTTACCGTTACCCCAGTGGCAATGAATATGTTCTTGCAACACTAGAGGAATGGAATGAGAGTCGAACCAAAGTTAAGGTTAAGATTGTGGCAAGTCCCTCTTCGTCAAGAACGCTTAATGGAGATCTTCTTGAGAAGAACAATACAATGTGGGTCTCCACTCGCAATGAAGGTTGGCATCTTGCACTTGATGAAGAAATTGAGATGGCTCTTAGCAATGACAATTCTGTTAGGAGGACTCAATCCTCTTCTTCATCTTCTTCATCTTATACTCCAAGTTATTCAGATTGTAGTTCTTGCCATGGTACTGGATATCAGAAATGTTATATGTGTGATGGTACAGGCAGACGAGATAATTCAAGTTGGGGCGAAGATGCCAACTATGAAACATGTTCTTCATGTCATGGAAGAGGACAAATTTCATGTTCAAGTTGTCGTGGTACTGGCAAAAGATAGTTGTTTAAGTGTATGATCGTATAGTAATACTATATAAAATCCAATCATCACATGACAAAAAAAACTAATGCAGGGAATTTGTTTTTGGGTATTATTGCGGTTGCTACTGTGAGAAATTTTCTTGAGTTTACTTTAGAAGGTCAATCACTAATAAACGTAGCCGATCCGTTAAAAGATCTGAAGACATATTTCCTGCATTTTACATCCTTTTATTTTTTAGTGTATGTTAGCCTTTCACTAATTTTCTATGCATTTGCACTTAAGAAGATAAGTGTCTCTGAGTGTTTCAAAATAGGTGCATTTGCCATGACCCTCGTATGGGTAGGACCTGTGTTTGGATATATTACTTCCGACCCCTTCAACATCTTATATCCAACCGATCCCATGGGCGTGGTTTGTAACTTACATCATATTGCCGATCCAAGCTATCATTACAATGGTTTTACGAAGGGAATGAGATTGGAGGTGATGCTTGCTGGGTTAGGAGCCATGGTCTTTTTGTACTATAAAACAAAACACATCGTGAAATCTGTCTTAGGAGGCATTTGCATTTCTTCTGCATGTCTCGCAATAGGGTTGTCTATTCCTTTCATCACTCAATACTATGAATATGGATTCAATTTTGGAGATCATGAGTTATATAACAGTATCCTGCTCCACCAGGGGTTCGTCATACATGGCACAGGTTGCAAAATTGCATTATTCTATATCTTCGTCTCCCTGATTCTATTTGCTATCGCATATTATGTAAGAAATCCTCAATTTTTTCGTGCTATCGTAGGAAATTTTAGATGGACGAGAACAACTCATTATTTATTGTTATTTCTTGGTGGTATGTTATACGTTTATTATAATCCCCCTCTAGGTGGAGATTTTGACTACCTGACAACAATATGGAATCATCCTATAGATTTGTTTGGCATTTTCATGGCCTCAGTTGCGTTATTTCTGTCATTTCAGAGTGCCGTTATTTATAATGACATCCATGATTATAACATAGATGTTATAAGTAATGCCGAAAGACCATTGGTAATTAATGCAATTTCTTTATCGGAATATAGATTTATTGGTAAACTTTTTGCTATTCTGTCATTGACAATTTCATTTTGTATTAGTGAGACATTCTTTTTCTTTGTATTGCTTTACAATCTTATGGCATTCCTGTATTCTGCTCCACCTTTTAGGTTACGACAGTATTTCTTAGTTTCGAACTTAGTTTTGGCGACTATTTTTTTAGTAGCCTTTCACGCTGGTGCAAGTGTATTAATTTCTGAATATCGTTTTTCTGTAATTCCTCCATATATTACATACGCTTTATTCATTGGCTTTGTCTTGGCATTAACAGTTAAGGACTCAAAAGATTATGAAGGTGATAAGAAAGCGCACATACAAACCCTTTATACCCTTTTTGGCATTAAAGCAGGAAATTATGTTACTACAATTCTCGTTTGTCTTGCGACTCTTCTTACCCCCATTTTATTACATCTTAGACAGTTATTGGTTTTTAGTATTACTATTTCCTTTATATTTCTTTTAATAATCATACTGATAAAGAACCGAAATTTGAAAGAATATTTAGTGACGTCGTTGTATTTTATATTTTTATGTGTGTTGTCCTATTTTTTAATATTCTAATGACACAACTGATTACGAAATCAGAGGGTCGGCCTTTGATTGTTGGTGATCGGGGGACGGTTCCGTGATCATTTTTCGTCCGAATAATTTGGCAGTTTAAGAATATGATGCTCTGGGCCTCCGCTGATTACTTTTCCAACAAAAAAATGAGTTGAATG
>JAEEGK010019033.1_pt1 | contig 14777 bp, 10 predicted proteins | sample 8958771 | NCBI WGS metagenome assembly JAEEGK01 (sample SAMN16246547, study PRJNA631951) | gut metagenome | biome: gut microbiome; feature: rumen; material: SC-attached | host: Bos | place: Iran: Karaj | collected 2018-10 | reverse complement strand
TCTTGTCGGCTTTGATCGTCTTGGTGTAAAGCGATGCAAACCATGCCGTGAGTGAAACCACCACTGCCAGAATCGCCGGATAAAGCGCAAAGAGTTCCGGGCCGTTTATCTTGTATTCTATTCCGGAGCCGGCGCCCATGACACCGAAGATCTGATCACACACCATCTTGGTAAACGGCCAATTGAGTGCTGCGGCAAGCGCTGTCGAGATAATGATCACAATCACGAAGCAGATCGTGTGCTGCGCCGAAACGGAGCGAGTCTTGAAACCGATTGCCTTCATAAGCGCTATCTCACTCGATTCTTTGCTGATGAAAGATCTCTCCATCAGCACCGTGATGAGGATCGCAATAAGAAGTGCGATGAGGAGGACCATGTTCTTGGCCATGATAAGCGTTGATGCCGAATTCGTACAATTGTCTACAAATTCTGCCGCATCGTAGATCTTGTCCGTGTCGAAGATCTCCTTCATCCGTTCTATCCTTGCCGCAGCCTCTTCTTTGTCGGGGTTATCCCTGAAGTCTATCTGGAAAGCGAACCCGGAAGCTGCATCGCCGCTCTTCATCTTTACATCCTGATGAAGTCGTCCCACCTTTCCGAGCTGGTTGAGCGACACAAACGTTGCGCTGATCGTGTACTCACTTTCTTCGCCGTTCACTGTCATCATCACCTTGTCGCCGATCTTTGCACCGAGTTCTTCAAGAATCTGTGGCGTGAATGCAACTTCGTTCGGGTACATCGGCGCAAGACCTTCATTGTAAACGTAGTCGGTTGTCTTCGTTTCGGTACATTGCTGCATCAGAACCTGAATGCCGGTGTCACCGAATCTGACCGGAATCTGGTAGTTGAGCTCCACATGTGTGTCGGCTGGCATACCGTTCTTCGCAAGCGTATCCTCAATCTCCTTCAGAATTTTGGGGAGGATGGTTTCGTCGTTGTTGCCCATCGTCTCCATGATCTTTTCCGTAGAATTAAAATATGCGTCGCTCTCCGTAGTTCCGAACAGGTAGATGAGCTTTTCACTCATTAGCGTATTCGCAGCGGTCGCGAGCATCATGACGAGCAACAGGCAGATCGTAAAGGTGACGATCATGCTCATGTACTGACGCGGCTTACCGAGCACATCGTTGATGCCGAGGAAAAGATTGCTTCCGAGCCTGCTCTTCGAGAGATTCATGACCGATTTTGCCTTGTAGCGTTCGCCCGTCTCGCCGCTCCTGACCGCGTCTATCGGTGAAAGTTTCTTGATGCGTCTCGTGCAGAAATAGCAGAACCAGAGAACTATGATGACTACCGCGCAGGCGCTTATGATCCCTACCTCGGTTCCTTCACTGCTCTCGAGCAGAAGTCTCTCACTCACGCTCGCCATGAGGACATTTCCGAAGGGGATGCTGGCGAAATAACCGATCAGTGCGCCCACAATGCTTATGCATAAGTACTTGATCATGTACATGCCTCTGATCGACCTGTTCTTAAGACCGACGGCCTTCATGACACCGATCTCCCTGAAGTCCTCACTAAGGGTGAACCTGATCGTGAACGAAAGCATCGTGAAAGCGATGAGAATCAGGCAGACACTGACGATCAAAAGGAGCGCTGCCGTGAGCATGTCAAGCATAAACGTTATCTTTACCGTTCCCGCATCTGCCGAGAAAAGCGAATTGTTTACACCCGCAACGTCCTTCTTTAACGCGGTCATGTCATCCGTGTTTATGTAATATATTCCTCCTTGGTGCGCCGCGATGTTGTCGGCACCGAGGAGCGTCTCGTAGTCCTCATCGCTCATAAGCATTCGGGGATTACTGAGGAAAGGAGATCCGAGGAGCGCGTCCTTCATGAATCCGTCGATCGTGACCGAAACGGTTCTGTTCTCTATCGTGATATCGATCCGGTCGCCGAGCTTCACCCCATCGAGTGTGCGAAGGAGACCGCCCACATAAACGTGACCCTGCGGGATCTCCGTGAACACTTCGTTGTTCTTGTCGAAGTAGTTCATCTTCATTCCTTTATCCGACACGATGACGCCGGGGTTCTCGAAGCTCACGTACTTCTTGCCGTCCTGCGTGAGGTCCGCTGCCGAGTAGAAGATGAGCTCTTCCTTCTTGTAGCTCGTCACGGAATCAGCGTTCCGCACGATCTCTTCCGTCGGATCCCCGCCACCCGTGTTGAGTGTGAGGATCACATAGTCGGACATTTCCGCCTTTTCAAAGAAACTGTCGATTCCGCCGTAGACCGCGAGCATGTTGTAGGTGCTGCTCGACGCGAACATCGCCGAAAGTATCACGAAGATCAGAAGGATGATGTTCATGCTCTTCTTGCGACGGAGGTCGTTTTTGAGGATTCTGAGAAACATTCTTTTCGCTCCTTACTTGCTGACTTTTTTGCCGTGCGGAAGGTACACCGCCGACTGTATGTCGTAAGTATACGGGGGAAGTTATTAAAGAATCATTAAATCAAGCTACCAGAAAACTTGTTTACAAGTTTTCGTGCTCGAAGCAAAACGTTTCAATGATCCAATGAAATGTTTTGCGTGAGAGTCGCGAAGTGAAACGGAGCGAGTAGCGTCTGTCTGAATTCAAGCACGCAGTGCGCAGAACGAAGACTAGTTGGTGGACCCCCGTCCCCCAGGGTCCACCCTTTCAGTCTTCACCTACAAGATGCACCGTCACAAAGTCGTGACCTGTGGCGGGGAGGTATTTTTCCATGATATCTTTCGTCCTGATCTTGAGGCTCGAAGTACATACGCACGGATGGCATCCGATAAACTCACCCTCAAGCACATCCTCATCGATCAAGAGTTTTACCTGTTTGTCTTTATCGTTCATGAGTCCCATGATGCTCACGGCACCGGGCTCGATGTCGAGGTACTTGAGCATATCCTCGGGTTCGGCAAATGAAAGTCGTGCGGAGTTTATCTGCGCAGAAAGTTCCTTGGTTTTGAACTTCTTGTCGCCCGGCATCATAAGCAGATAGAAAGCAGTCTTCTGCCTGTTGCACAGGAAGAGGTTTTTACAGATGATCACACCAAGCACCGCATCTATCTTGTTACAGGCCTCCATGTTGTCGGCGCGCTCATGGTCGGTCCTCATGTATTCTATCCCAAGATTGTCGAGGTAGTCATATGTTCTGACCTCGCGAGGGAGGCGTCCTTCCGTAGTTTCGGGTCTTCCGTTATATAATTCCATTTTTCATCTCTTTCCGGGGCAGTTCCCTTTTTATATAATAAATCGATGGAAACAACTTCACCTTGTCATTTCCACCGAAATTTTAGCAAATAATTATATACACAACAATATAAAAGAGTTTCTCACAGTTCTTTATATTTCTGCAGCTCCTCGAGGTAGCTCTTCGCGTACTTCGAAAGCACGCTGCCCTTCCTCGTGATATACCCGATGATGAGCGGGTCCTCTTCTTTAAGCTTGATCGAGACCATGCCCTTAAGGATCGCGTCGTCCTCGGCAAGCATGCCCGAACCGATCGAATAACCGTGAAGCGTCGCGATGATCTCCATCGTAGTCGCACGGTCGTCGGACTTGATCATCTTTTTGAAGTCATAGTCTGCGAGAGCCTCTTCTGTAAGATAAACGTTGCTGCTGTCACTCTGATCGAAGGTTACACAGGGGTAATCGGCCATCTCTTCGATGGAGATCTCCTTGCGGCCGGCGAATTTGTGGTCGTGCCAGACATAAACGTATGTCTCGCGCTGCATGAGCGGTACGAACTCAAGCTGATAATCCTTGAAAAGCTTCTTTATAACGTTCTCGCTCGCATCGGAGAATGAGATGATCCCAACCTCACTTTTAAGAGTCCTCACGTCCTCGAGGACCTCCTTTGTCTTCGTCTCGTGGATTGAGAAAACGAACGTCTTCGGGTCGTGCTCCTTGATCACTTCCGTGAATGCCTTGATCGCGAAATTGTAGTGCTGCGTCGAAACCGAGAAGCGCTCTTTACCGCTCTCTTTCGCCAGATACCGGTCCTCGAGGATCTCAAACTGGCCGACCGCTTTCTTCGCATATGTCAAAAACTCGCGTCCCTCGTCAGTCAGAGAGATTCCCTTATTTGTTCTGTCAAAAATGAGTATCCCGAGCTCGTCCTCAAGGTCACGGATACTCGCCGAAAGCGCGGGCTGCGACACGTAGAGCTTCGTCGCCGCTTCACGCATTGAGGAGGAGTTCGCTATTTCGAGCACGTATTTTATTTGGGTGATGTTCATGGTCCGGGTCCTTTCTAAGATACAAATATGAACCCTTGGGGACGGAGGTTATTATGTGAGACGATTCTCCGCGTCCGAAGTGTTCTCTGAAATGCTCTGTCGAACGTCGGTACTTAGTGACCGTATTTTGGTCACTTATGTACCGCTACGTGAGACCGAGAGCGGGAGCGTCTTTCAGAGAACAATTCGTGACAGGAGAATCGCATAAGAAATCTGCATTCCGTCCCAAGAGTCTGTTCACAATAGATCACTGAGTTTTTTCGACTGAAGATAATCGTTCATGGCCTTGTAGAGCCCCTCCCAGAACGCCACCGTCTTGCACTCCGACTTCATCATGCACTCGGGTGCGCCGTCCGCAAGGCAGCTTACGGGCGCGAGGTCCTTTTCAGTGAGTCGCAGGATTTCCGAGATCACGTACTCCTCGGGATGTCTGGTGAGGCGGTAACCGCCGCCCTTTCCCTGCACGCCTTTAACAAGTCCGTTCTTTGTCAGTGCCGGCAGGATCTGCTCAAGATACTTGAGTGAAAGGTTCTGTCGCTGTGCAACGTCCTTCATAGGAACATATCCGTCGCCCTGGTTAAGTGCCAGATCTATCATAACTCTCAGCGCATAGCGCCCACGTGTTGAAACCATAATAATCTCCTTTTTAGAAGCGGTCATCAAATTACCTACTTATTCACTCGTTATTATAGCTTCATCCCGGCATTTTGTAAAACTCTTCCGTCTCATCGATATCATTTACGGGAGGCTTGAGTCCCTCAATACTTATGTTATTCTTCGTCGCGTAATCCCAAAGTGCCGCATGGATCGCCTGCTCGGCAAGCAGCGAACAGTGAACCTTCACAGGAGGAAGCCCGTCGAGCGCCTCCATAACAGCTTTGTTCGTTACTTCAAGCGCCTCGCGGACGCTCTTGCCCTTGACAAGCTCCGTCGCCATCGAACTCGTTGCAACAGCCGCTCCGCATCCGAATGTCTTAAACTTCGCATCCCTGACGATCCCGTTCTCATCTATGTCGAGGTACATACGCATTATATCGCCGCACTTCGCATTTCCGACCGTGCCAACCCCCGACGGATCCTCTATCTCCCCCATGTTTCTCGGATTTGTAAAATGGTCCATGACCTTCTCACTATATTCTGTTACTTGACTCATCTTCTAACTTCCTTTCTGTTGTCTATTGTTCTGTTATCCACTCAGTCTCCGCGCCCGAAGCATTTTCTGAGAGCTCTGTCGAACGTCGGTACTTAGCGACCGTCTTATGGTCGCTTATGTACCGCTACGTGAGACCGAGAGTGGAAACGACTCTCAGAAAATGGTTCGTGGCAGGAGACGTCATTGGATAGTCACGATCTGTTCTTCTTTACGAAGTCCTCATACAGCGGAGACATGCTTCTGAGCCTCTCCACGATCGCCTTGAGCGACTCCACCGCGTAATCGATGTCTTTTTCCGTTGTGTCGGTTGAGATCGTGAGGCGTAACGACCCGTGCGCGATCTCGTGAGGAAGTCCGATCGCAAGCAGTACGTGCGAGGGATCGAGCGATCCCGATGTGCATGCCGAACCCGATGAACCGCAGATCCCCTTCTGATCGAGCATGATAAGGAGCGACTCGCCCTCGACAAATCTGAAGCAGAAATTTGCATTGTTGCTGAGACGGTTTTCAAGGTCGCCGTTAACACGTGAGTAAGGGATTTCCTTAAGGACCCTGTCGATCAGCTTATCCCTCAGGTTTGTCTCATAGGCGTTGCTTTTATCAATGCTCTCTACCGCAAGCTCAGCCGCCTTAGCGAGGCCGATGATACCGGCCGCATTCGTGGTCCCGGCTCTCCTCCCGAGCTCCTGCGCGCCGCCGTGGATCAGGTTCGAGAGCTTCACGCCCGTCCTCACGTACAGGAAGCCGATCCCCTTCGGACCGTTAAACTTGTGACCGCTCGCCGAGAGCAGGTCGATGTTCATCTCATTAACGTCGATATGCTCATGCCCGTACGCCTGCACCGCATCGGTGTGGAAATAAACGCCGTGTCTGTGCGCGATCTCTCCGATCTCCTTGATGGGCTCGATGGTTCCGATCTCGTTATTTGCGAACATAACGCTTATAAGCACTGTCGTGGGTCTGATGGCCTCCTCAAGCTCTTTGAGCGAGATACGACCTTTCTCGTCAACCGGAAGATATGTCACCTCCCAGCCGTGCTTCTCAAGAAACTCGCATGTGTGAAGGACGGCATGATGCTCGATCTTCGTGGTTATGATGTGGTTACCCTTGTCCTTCAAAGCGTCAGCAACGCCCTTGATCGCCCAGTTGTCGGATTCGCTTCCGCCGCCCGTAAAGAATATCTCCTTATCCTTCGCACCGATCGTCCCGGCAACAAGCTGTCTTGCCTCTGCAACCTTTTTCGCAACCAGCCCCGAAACCTCGTACGCACTCGAAGGGTTGAAAAAATCTTCCGTAAAATAAGGACTCATCGCTTCGAACACCTCGGGAAGGACCCTTGTTGTAGCAGCATTGTCCATGTAGATTTTCTTACTCATCGTTTTCTCCTTTTCAGATCATTATGTCATTTGAATTCTCATCCGCTTCATTCCTACCCATTACATGATATTTTAAAAACCTCGGATTTCGTGCTTTTGAGGTAGTTAAGCGATGGGGTATAAGCGTTATTACCTACTTGTATGATGGGTATTATAATAAGTAATACCTATCTTGTCAATAGGTATTATTGCAAACCCGGTCTCCTTTTTGCAAACAGGCTTGCAACAGACGGTCTTCGTTTATCGCACAAAAAAAGTACGAGGATCTGAAAACCCTCGTACTTTTTTCATCACTAAAGGAGATTATATGGTTCGTTTCAGGAGACAACAATAACTTACTTAATAGCAGAGAATCCCTTCTCGAGATCCGCTATGATATCATCAATATGCTCGGTACCGATCGACAATCTGATCGTGCTCTGACTGATACCCTGGTCTGCAAGCTCCTCATCCGAAAGCTGCGAATGCGTGGTCGAAGCGGGATGGATGACAAGGCTCTTAACATCGGCCACATTTGCAAGGAGCGAGAAGATCTCGAGGTTGTCGATGAACTTCCATGCCTCTTCGCGGCCGCCCTTGATGTCAAATGTGAAGATGGATCCGCCGCCGTTCGGGAAATACTTCTTATAAACTGCGTTGTCGGGATGACCCTCAAGCGAAGGATGATGAACCTTTGCAACAAGCGGATGCTTGGAGAGGTACTCAACGACCTTCTTTGTGTTCTCGATGTGACGATCGAGCCTCAGAGACAGAGTCTCAATGCCCTGAAGAAGCAGGAATGCATTGAAGGGCGAGATCGAAGCGCCGGTGTCGCGCAGGAGGATCGCACGGATAAACGTTACGAAAGCTGCGGGACCAACCACATCGTAGAACGAAACGCCGTGGTAGCTGGGGTTGGGAGCTGCGATGTTCGGATACTTTCCGCTCGCCTTCCAGTCGAACTTGCCACCTTCAACGATTATACCGCCGAGTGTGGTTCCATGACCTCCGAGGAACTTTGTTGCCGAGTGAACGACGATATCAGCGCCGTGCTCAAGGGGTCTGATAAGGTAAGGAGTTCCGAATGTATTGTCGATAACAAGGGGAAGTCCGTGCTTGTGTGCGATCTTTGCGATCTCCTCTATATCCGGGATGTCACTGTTGGGGTTGCCGAGCGTCTCAAGGTAGATGGCTCTGGTGTTGTCCTTGATCGCACCCTCTACTTCTGCGAGGTTATGCGCGTCAACGAATGTTGTCTCAACGCCGTACTGGGGAAGTGTGTGTGAAAGAAGGTTGTAGCTTCCGCCGTAGATGGTCTTCTGTGCTACGATGTGTCCACCGTTTGCCGCGAGTGCCTCGATCGTGTATGTGATCGCTGCTGCTCCCGAAGCAACTGCGAGAGCTGCGCTTCCGCCTTCAAGTGCTGCTACTCTCTTCTCGAGAACATCCTGTGTGGAGTTCGTAAGTCTTCCGTAGATGTTTCCCGCATCCGCAAGTCCAAATCTGTCTGCGGCATGCTTGCTGTTATGGAATACGTAAGATGTGGTCTGGTAGATCGGAACCGCTCTTGAATCCGTTGTGGGATCAGCCTGCTCCTGTCCGACATGTAACTGTAATGTTTCAAATTTGTATGCGCTCATAATTACATCCTCCTTCGGTAGGTTTTTATTTTCTGTTCGCTTGTATCTTCCGATGGACATATAATAGCGCGTGGTAAGCAATTTGAAAATTCGTTTGGTCTTATCGTTAGTGATAACCAGAGGTTATACCTATTGTGTTGGTTGGTTTTATGCGCTTCTCGCACAAAACAGCGGGGTGTTGATACTTGACCAACACCCCACCGTTTTTGATGTGTCTAAAACATAGATAATAATCAACTTTTTCTTTCAATACCACACCTTTCAATATCAAAGTCATAGCATTGAAACAACGTTTACCATCACTGACTGTCAAAAGTATTTGTTGCGTGTAAAAACTCTTTTTCAGTCATTCCGGCTCTTTTAGCTGCGTCAGACAGAGTCAATATTTCGTCTTTAACTAACGAATACAAGGTCTGTATCTGACCTTCTGCTCTTCCTTCTTCAAGTCCTTTTACTCTTCCCTCTTCAAGTCCTTTTACTCTTCCTTCTTCAAGCCCTTTCGCTCTTCCTTCTTCAAGCCCTTTTGCCCGACCTTCTTCAAGCCCTTTTGCTCGACCTTCTTCGAGGCCCTTGTAACGTCCCTCTTCAATTGCATCAAGATAATTCACCGCGTAGGTCATGTACTCAACCCTCCACTTCTGATGTTCAATCGCCTCAGTGACACTCTCATCGATACGTTTTGTCAATTCGTCATGAACTTCCTTCTTTATTAAATAATCAAACAAATTTCTGACCCTTTCGGGAATAGCAGGTGCTGTACTTTTTGCATTCACAAACACCTTAAATGTCTCGTCATTAAGTTTGATGTCTGTATCCTGATTGCAGGTGTTTTCAAATGTCAGAATCGGCAGATCCTTATCAAACGGATTATCAAGGCATATAAAGATCACATAACTCTTTTTAAGCTTTGCATAATAATCGCCCTTTTCGATCAGATTCAGATCGATCATCGCCTGATAGTACCTGCTCCTTTTAGGAAGCTCATGAGTATCTACCTTCTGCATTTCAATGTCATAGACAGTATTTTGGGCGTCTTCTACATACACATCAAGCCTTACTGCTTTACTGTCGTATTTGATGTCAATTTCCTTCTGTGTCTGTGAAAGCTCCACTTTCGCAATCTTGAAGCCAAGGATCAACTCCAGCAATTCCTTGCACAGATCAAGATCATTCGACAAAATCTTGCAGAACATAAAATTGTCCGCAAAAGTCAGTTCTTCATATGGTTTACTCATAAACCTTCCTTTCTGCCGATCATCGGCGACAATCGTTTGGCAGAAAGGTCTATACACCCGCGGAAAGCCCTCCCTGCCTTAACACTTGGAACACGCAGGGGAAACCCCTTGAAATGTACCGAAAACAATAGATAAAAAGACTCAATGTAGAAAGTTACTCTACATTGAGTATTATAGCATAAATCAAGCGGAATAACAAGCGTAAACATTAAGATAAACACAGATATACCGTGGCTCTTCCCATAATGATCTTATCTTGCCATCACTCACTTTTCACCGCACTCGCGATTGAAACTCCCACCTCGAGGTACGGGATCATCATAGCCTGGAACGCATGATAAATGTCGGGCTTGCCGGGCCAAACGGTTGTGAGTACGTTGTTCCGGGAGTCAAGCTGGTGGAACCACGACCCATTTTCGTGGTCCATAACGTGCTTATCAAGATACTCGAGGAGCACTCCGAAATCAAACGCATATCTGTCCTCGCCCGTCACGCGGTACAGAACCGCCGAAGTGTTTATGGCCTCGGCGAGCGTCCAGTGCATCCTGTCGTGGATGATGGGCCTGCCGTCAAGGTCGGTTGTGTAAACGAGGCCCGCCGCTCCGTCCGCACACCAGGCGTCATCAACCGCACGTCCGTATAATTTGGCAGCGATATCTATGTAGTGACCCATGAACAATTTGTTTTTTCTGTCTTTTATACTTTGGCTCGAAACGCTTATATTTGTTATGCTCTCGTTTTCTCCTCCGCGTATTCCCTTGTTTCCGGTTGCGCTTTCATCCATGCCTATCTGTTTGTTTCCGATTGTGCCTTCATAACCGTTCAACCCTGTGTTTCCGCTGATACCCGCTGATTTTGTGTCACTTGAATTATTAACATTTTTATATGTAGAAACCGCCCACTGCGCTATAAGCCTCGCCCACTCGATACCGTGACCGGGAGTCACACCGTATGGTTTGAATGGATCGGCGGGATTGTCCTTATTAAGATCGTTCTGTGGATTCCAGTTTTCATCGTAGTGCTCGGGGATCCTGTAGTTGTTCTCGCCCGCCCAGGCGATGACGCGATCAATGATGCGGCCGGCCCGATCTCTATATGCGTTATTGCCCGTAGCATCTGAAGCGGCCAGAAAAGCCTCGACTGTGTGCATGTTCGCATTGAGACCGCGGTAGGGGTCGAGCTTCGTGAACTCGGTGTTCCACGTATCGAAGGTCATGCCCTCCTTTTCGTCCCAGAAATACTTATCAAACGTCGCAAGAGCTTCGTCAAGGAGCTCCTTCGCGCCCTCGATCCCAGCGCAGAGCGCGCTCGAAGCCGCAAGGATCACGAAAGCGTGAGCGTAGCACATCTTGTCGGGAAGAATACCGCCGTCTGCAGTGATCCCGCTGTACCAGCCACCGTGCTCAGCATCATGAAGTTCGCCCCTAAGACCGTCTATGGCCCTTTTCGCGAGCGCCTTGTAGTAGGACGTGCCTGTTCCCATCTCTCCGAGCATGGCTCCGATGCTGTAGACATGAGCCATCCTGCTTGTGATCCACGTCTCGCGCGGCTTGTCGGCGCACGGTGTTCCGTCCTCGCCGAGATAATAGCTTGACCCGCCCGCCGAAGGAAACCTTCTTCCAAATTCAAGCAGTCCAAGCGCATTACTCATCATGAAATTCCTGTTCTGCACGGTATCTATTACGTACTTGCTGTCCATTCCAATCTCCCTGATCTGAGCCATTTTTTGCAAGGAAGCTTCCGGCGTTCGCACTTTCCGGCACGCTTTGGCTGCCTTTAGCTTTCTTTAAGACACTTTAGCACATTTCGGCTCTTTTCAGCAAGCATCGGATAGAGTAAAGATAGAGTAAACATACTGTCAGTTGGAAAAGAACTTAGCCTCTGCCTTAATTAACCCATTCACCAAAAGCCTTAATAACGTAACGATACAATATCCATGAGAGCGGTCTCCTCCTTAGCTTTTTGTTTTGGTCAAATTCATTATACTTTAGAGGATGATCACTCTCATCTTTTATTTTTTTAAAATGTGTGGGAGGGCCTCCACGGGGATTGACCCCATAACTGATGGCGGCCTCCACGTGGTCCAATAGAAAATTGACAGTCCAATTGAACCGGGTTTTCTTCCCATTTTTTTCAATTCTCAAAATAATTGGTCCTATAGAAAATAAGTGCCCCGGCTGGACCAAAACACGGAAATTTCGTGGTCCAACAAGAGCACTTATTTTCTATAGGACCGAGTTTCGTCAAACTCTTGTTTATCATTCTGTTTTCCGTCGATTATCCCGGCTTACTAAGGAGCTTTTATTCTCCTGTCTTCTCTCAATTATCCAGGTTTACCAAGGAGCTTTTATCGTCTTTCTGTTTCAACAACTGACAATAACTGTTTCGAAGATCAAACCGGTTTACAGCCACTTCTTCTTTTTGAAGAAAAGCAAGCTTCCGATCACGATCAAAACGCATACAACGATGACCACGGGGTATCCGCCTACCCAGTTCAGTTCCGGCATATATTTGAAATTCATTCCGTACCATCCGACGATAAGCGTCAGAGGCATGAAGACCGTCGTAACTATCGTGAGTACGGTCATGATACGATTCTGCTTTATGTCCATATGCGCTTTATAAAGATCGCGAAGCTGCATGGTGTAGTCCCGAAGGGCCGTCGAGCTGTCATGAAGCCTTGCCATGCGGTTCAGGAAGAGGCGGAAGTATCTGAGGTTGTCTCTTTTGAAGAAATTGTTCTCGTTTTCCTCAAATTCCTGTCCGAGATCCATGAGCTGCTCATAATGAATTCGCAGATAACGTATATCATTTCTGATATCATTCAGCCTGCCCGAGGGAAATTTCTCGTCCCCATCCATGATCTTCTTCTCGATGTCGTTGAGTTCGCTTTCGTATTTCTCCATAAGCCTCAGATCGTCTTTCACGATCTGGTCGAGGAAATCGTACAAAAATCTCTCCAGGCTCGGAAGCTTCCACTTCTTTGTGTTTCGGATGCTCTCGATTATTTCCTGCGCCTTTTGGCTGTCGTCGATGAATACGATACCTTTTTCGTCAAGCGCAAAGGCAAATTTAAAATCTTCTCCGGAAAGATCGGCTCTGTTCGGGACGGAAAATGAACCCGTCAATGAATCATAGTTGACTTCGGCCTTCGTCGTATATATCTCCGAATAATTCAGATCCATATCGATTCCCATATCAAAGCTGTCCCGGCTCTCTTTCCATTCTTCGAATGACAATACCGCAACGTATTGTTTGCCTGATTTCCGGATTTCCTGTGCCGATATTTCCCTTAAAGTTTCTTCGATCAAAAAATACATGGCTATTCTCCCAAAATCTTGTTTATTTGCTCAACCCCGGGCATCACGCGCAGCGCGCCTTTTCTTGTGGTCACAAAAGATGCGGCTGCATTCGCGAACCGGAGCATTTCTCTGAGACGTGTTTCGTTTAAATCCCGAATGCCGTACCTGCACAAGTAATGAAGGATGCATCCGAAAAAAGTGTCGCCGGCGCCGGTCGTGTCGACCGTGTTCTCCTGCAAGAAGGCTTTTTCTTCGACCATGACGGTGGCAAAATGCCCGTCCGGACCGATTTTTTCTGCGGGTCGGGTGGGGGTCGGAAGCTCAAGATAAGCGCGGCTGCCGTCCCGCCCCATCGAAACAAGGATGAGCGGAATGTTGTAGCGATCGCGGATCCACTTTACACCTGCCGTATAATCGTTTTCACCCGTAAGCCACACAATTTCGTTGTCCGAGATTTTGAGAACATAGCAAAATCCCAGTCCGTAAATAACCTGTTCTCTTGCAGTCTCAAGGCTGTCCCAGAGCGGCGGTCGCAGGTTCGGGTCGAACGAGATCATAACACCTGCTTTCTTTGCGATGTCGAGAGCCCTCCGGGTTGCCCGTCTCACTCCCTCGTGAGTCATCGAAAGTGTCCCGAAATGGAATATTTTCGAATTCTTTATGAGTTCTTCCGGGATCTCGTCCTCCGTGAGCATCATGTCGGCCCCGGGGTTTCTGTAAAACGAGAAATCCCTGTCGCCGTCCGAACGGTTATGTACAAGCGCGAGCGTCGTATGAACTTCATCTTTCAAAAGATACGATCCGTCAATACCGACCTCGGTGATCGCGTCCCGAAGCTGCTTTCCGAAAAAGTCATCCCCGACCTTTCCGATAAATGCCGTCTTGTTTCCAAGTTTTGAGAGCATGGCGAGCACGTTGCAAGGCGCGCCTCCGGGATTTGCCTCAAAAGTCGGGTTTCCCTGCTCGCTTCTGCCGTTTTCCGTGAAATCTATGAGCAACTCACCAAGCGCCGTAACGTCGTATTTATCCATAATATACCTCTCAAGATCAAATATAGGGAGATTTCATCAATCCCATACCGGGAGCCGATCATATATTTTTTATTCCAAATATTTCAAACAAAGTACCGGGCTCCATGTGACATATTATACAAGAAGTTCCGCGATTTTTGCAGTTATCTTACAAATATCATCTTCGGGGTTTGCAGTTATCATACAAGAAAGTCTGCGATTTTACAAAATCATCTCCGAATTTTGCAGTTATCACAAAAAACATCTCCGTTTTTTGCAATGAAAAAGTCCCATGACTTTTGCTGGGTATATCGCAAAAAACATAGGACTTTTGATCGAGCCCGTGTTTTGTTATCTATCCATACCGAGCATTCTGCGCTTTGCAGACAATACCTTCGCAAGTACTCCGCTTACATAAAAGAGTCCCAAGATCATCGAACCGATGCCGACACCAAGCGTACTTCCGTCCAAAAATCCCGCCCAGAATGTTTCTTCCATTTCTGCAAATTCAAGTGCTGCATGTCCGCAAAGACAGAGGATACCTATTATGAAAAATGCGATCATAACCTTTGCGTGTCTTCTTTCTCCCTCGTTACTGTACTCCGCTACCTTAATTGCTGTTTCTTTTACTTCCTGATTCATTTTTTCTGCCTTCCTTTCGCCATCTAAGATTTCGCGAAGGTCCACATCAAAGAAATCAGACATTTCTATAAGAATATCTATGTCGGGCAGATTACTTCCGGTCTCCCATCTTGAAACAGTTCTTCTTGAAACATTGAACTTCTCAGCCAGTTCTTCCTGAGTGATCTTTTTCTCATTTCTGAGACCCTTGATAAATGCTGCGACTTTTGTCTGATCCATACGACCTC
>JAEEGK010019032.1_pt1 | contig 14778 bp, 8 predicted proteins | sample 8958771 | NCBI WGS metagenome assembly JAEEGK01 (sample SAMN16246547, study PRJNA631951) | gut metagenome | biome: gut microbiome; feature: rumen; material: SC-attached | host: Bos | place: Iran: Karaj | collected 2018-10 | reverse complement strand
GATGCCGAGAGCCTGCATGAGGAAGCCGACAAGCCACATCCAGATGCTCGCCTTGTATTCCAACAGGATATAGGCCAGGCCGAGGATGGTGGTTAGGATGTCAAGCCAATGTGCTGATAGAAAGTCCATGTAATGTTTTAACTGTCTGCTTTATTGACGTAAAGATTTCCTTGGCTATTATCACGAATTATCGAATTAACGTAGATTCGAAGAAAATCAATTAACTAATAATTCTATAACTCTCAAATTCGTGATAAAAACATCTGATTCGTGCTTAGAATTTCAGCGTGATGCTGCCCATTGCGGTTGTGCCAGCTTGTGGAATGTAGCCGATTTCGGTGTAGCGGTTGCTGTTGGGGTTGCCACCGCTGGCATAGATGGCAGAATAAACCCAGCCCGAAGCAGCGTAGTGCAAGTCGAAGATGTTGTTGATGTTGAAACCAAGAATCATCTCCTTGATGCCTTTGTTCTTGAAGGTGAACACATAGTTGGCCGAGAGGTCGCTGGTCGAGAAACTCGGCAGCGAACGTTGCTTGCATTCGGTGTTGTCGAGATATTGGCGCGACACGTAGTTGGTGTGCCAGGTGGCCGTGAGCCCGTTCTTCCGGTAGGTGATAAATCCGTTGAGGATGACCGAAGGCGAGAAGGCAAGTGTGCTGTTGTCGTAGTGGATCACGTCGAAGCCATCGCCGTCGTAGGGTTTGCCCGAGGCATCGGTGTTACCCTCCCAGTCATCCCAGTTTTCGACATGTTCGTCGAAGTCCTTGATCTTGTTCTGGCTGAGAGCTGCATTTCCCTCGATGGTGAGTCCGGGCAGAATGGTCCATGCTGCGGTGAGTTCCATGCCAAGACGATACGATTTGTCGATGTTGGTGGTCAGGTTCTCACCGATGTCGCTCTTTTCGCCGGTCTGCACGAACTGGTCCTTGTAGTGCATCCAATAGAGGTTGGCGCCTACTGCCCAACGCTTGGCCATATAGTTGTAGCCAATCTCGGTGTCGATGAGCGACTCTGCCTTGGGTGCAGGGTAAGAGGCATTATCGGTGAAGTTGTTGCGCTCGGGCTCACGATGGCTCATGGCCACCGATCCGTAGACGCGGTGTCCGTCCTGATGGAACGAGAAACCTGCCTTTGGGTTCAAGAAGTTATACTGCTCGTCGATGTCGAGGTAATGTTTCTCATAGAGGTAGGTCTGCTTGTTATAGACGAACTTGTCGTTGTAGCCGTCGGTCTTATAGCTGACGTGACGATACTGCATGTCGGCAAACACATCCCACTGAGGCGTGATGCGGTAGAGAGCCTTCACGAAGACGTTGCCGTCCAGCTTCTTTGCATCGGAGTCGTAGTAGCGGTAGTCGCCGTTCTTCATGAGCAAAGCGCGCAGTTGCTCGTTGCTCAGATAGGTCATGTAGCCGAAGTGGTTGCCGTCGAATTGCTGCAGGGAGAGTCCGCCCACGATGTCCCAGTCGTCATCCTTGTAGTTCAGGTTCCAGACAAGTCCGTAGACATCCTGCTCAAGGCCCTTCTTGCGCACCCAGTCGGTCCGCTTGATGCCTGAGAGCGCGTCGCCGTTGAACTCTTCGTTCGGCAGGCCGAGTTTCTTCAGCTTGTTCTGCCAACGGAACTCCTTGTAGTAGCCGTAGCCGTGCGTGTAGTGAAGCGTGGCCATTGTGCTCCACTTGCTGCTGATATCCCATGTGGCGGTAAGCAGGTTGTGGCTCTGCCAAAAGTTATCGGTGGTCTTGTTCCACAGGGAACCGTCAGACATCGTGTAGCGTTCGGTGATGTACTTGCCATCTGCTCCGCGGGCGAAGTTGCCGTCTTCGTCGTAGGTGAGCATCTCGTAGAGCGAGTTGTAGCGGCCGAGACCGGCGTCCCACATGTCCTTATAGGTCTTGATGCCAGTCTGTGCGCCGTAGGTGCCGTCCATTAGCGAGAGGTCGTTGTCGCCGGCTGTCACGCCGTTCCATGCCTGACCGGTCTTCTCGAAGTTGCCGAAGTTCTTATAGGCGATGGAAAGACGGTCGCTAATGTAGCGAAGGGAGCCATAATAGCTACCCGATCGGCCGCTGGTGCCGTGAATGTAGCCATCGGTGTTTGTCTCATGATAGGCGGCGTCGAAGAGCCAGTGTTTCCACAGCAAGCCCGTCGAGAAGGAACCGCCCACGTTGAAGGTGTTGTAGGAACCATAGGAAGCACTTACCTCGGCGGATGGCGTCAGCGAAGGAGTCTTCGACTGCAGTGATACCGTTCCACCAAAGGCACCGTCGCCATTGGTCGACGATCCCACGCCGCGCTGAATCTGTACCGATCCGAGCAGCGAGGAGTAGGAGTTCATGTTTGCCCAGAACACACACTGGTCTTCGGGCGAATTGAGAGGCACGCCGTCGAGGGTGACATTGATTCGCGAGTCGCCGGCGCCACGAATGCGCAGATAGGAGGTTCCCGTTCCCAGTCCGTTCTCACTCCAGGCCAGTACGCCCGGTGTGCGAGAGAAGAGGAATGGTAGCTCCTGACCGGTAGTGGAGAACTGCTGTAGTTCGGCTTTCTGAATGTTGGCAACGGCGAAGGGCGCGTTCTTCTGGGCGCGTACGCCGCTCACAACAACCTCTTGCAGCTGTTCCAACGCTAATGAATCGGGAGAGTCTTGCTGCGCCCATGTCGCAGCAACAGGTGCAAAGGTCACAAGGACCAATGACAAGAAATGTTTTTTCATTTTGAAATAAACCTTATTAATAATAAATACAATAAGGGGGGGAGAAGGTCTTATTCCTACGCAGGCATTACCCTGTTCAGGTCAGAGGGTATAATCTCAGCCAAACTGTCAACTGTCAACTATTAACTGTCAACTATCAACTATTAACTGTAAACAGTCCGGCACCCCTTAATCTACTGTCTGTAAATCGAGTGCAAAGGTACAAATAAGCGCGAAGAAAACAAAATAAATTGCGATTTATTTTGCTGGTTATATACTTTTTGGCCTTCAATGATGTAGGGACGCGGCGTGCCGCGTAACTGGAAAAGAGAAGTTAAATCCAATTACGCGACACGTCGCGTCACTACATTTTCAAGCAGGCCATCGCTCTCCCTACTTCAACATGTTCTTTGCTGTAGCGTTGAGGTGGGGCTGCAGCTCGTCCCACGTCAGGACGAAGCTGGGCAAGCCCATCGCATAGGCGGCAATCTCGTACTGGTTGTAGAGGAAGAGGATGCCTTCAGAGGTGAACAGCGGCGGACATTGCGGCATGGGGGTGTAGTAGCGGGCCGACTCGTCGAGGACATTCTCGAGGTCTTCTTCCTTGAATCCCTCTTCGTTGTCGGCAGCGAAGTAGCTCACAAGACCCTTGCGCATGAGTTCCTGCAGATTACCTTCGGGCAACTGGCGAATGATTTCCCAACCGATGCGACGGCCGTCGCTCTTGCGGAAGGTCTGACCGAAGACGAGATGGCTGCCGTGGGCACCGCCTTGGAACACATCGTTCACGAGCTGGAATGTCACCCAATCGTTGCCTTCAGCCAGTTTCGTGATGGAGACGGAGTCGAGCAGCTGCATACCTTGTAGGTCTTCGGGCTGCATGTGCTCAGCCATATCTTTCCACAAATCGGCGTTCTTTTTCTTGATGTTGGCAAAATAGTGGTCAACCAAAGCGGCCGTGTCGCTCAGCAACTTTGTGTAGTCGCCTTCGAGAGAGTCGCCATAGGTGCCGCCTAGCTGTTCGCTAATCCACTCGTTGACGGCGGCAGCGAGTCGCGCGTTCTTCTTGTTCGCAACGGGGAAAGCCACGTTCAGCGCACTCGTAGCGGTAGAGTCGCTCATGTAGCGCGTTGTCTTGTTCATGACCAGTGTGTCGGTCGGTTGCTTCTGAGTGTTGGCAACTGAGGAGTCAGCCTGTGTCGGCTCGTTCTTTGCTTCTTTGGGACCGCAGGCACAGAGCATTGCCAGCAGCAGAGCGAAGCAGGTGAAATTCTTTTTCATAGATGTATTTTTAATGATTGTTCACTTGTTGATTGCAACTGCAAAGGTAACAATTCTTTGAGGAAGAACAAAACAAAACCCCGCAAATAACAATTTTTAATGCAACCTAGGAGATGTGACATAGGACGCTGAAAGCGTCTCCGCTCAGTAGCCGTGGGTCGGAACGACCTACGGGATGCATGTTGTCACATCGTCATGCACGCTGGAAGCGTGCCCCAACACCCACTGCTGCAGGGCGACTCCTTCAGAGTCGATAACTTGTGAATATCATCCATTGTTCCGTAGGTGCGCCTGCGGCGTACCCACGGCTATTGAGAGGTGACCGCTTTGCGGTCATGAAATGCATGCCTGCCTATGCCAATTGTTGTATTGCTGCCTTTTTTCTCTTCTTGGTATATGTTTTCATGTGGTTGGAGCATTGTCTTCGTGTAGCAGGAGCATCGCTTTCGTGTGACAGGAATATTGCTTCTGTGAGGCTATGTTAATGCCCTTGTTTTGCAAATTAAGTTATTTTATTCAGTAAATTAACTTATTTTGCTTGGTAAATTAACTTATTTTACTCAGTAAATTAACTTAATTTACTGCACAAATTAACTTAATTTACTGAACAATGTCATTGCTCTGGCATTTTAGGAGTATGCATCCAGGCAAACGAAAGACCACATTTGGCATGATGAGAGCAATCAAAAAAAAGCACCCGCCAACACGATGTGCGTGTGGCGGGTGCCGATTTGGTTCAGCTCAGTCGCTATGTTTCAGCTCTATCGCTGTCATTCAGCTTCGTTGCTGCTATCATGCAAAGCTTTTTCGCTATGATTCAGCTTTGTTGCTGCTATGATGCAAAGCTTCGTTGCTGACGCGATGGAGCTATTGAGTTGTGTTTACTTCTTGCACTGTGGGCACCAGGGCTTCAGCTGCTGGAAGAAGTCGTTGCCCTTGTCGTCGACCAGGATGAAGGCTGGGAAGTCCTCGACGGTGATCTTCCAGATGGCTTCCATGCCGAGTTCGGGATACTCCACGCACTCAATCGACTTGATGCTCGACTGGCTGAGCACAGCTGCTACGCCGCCGATGGTGCCGAGGTAGAAGCCACCATGCTTCTTGCAGGCATCGGTGACCACCTGTGAGCGGTTGCCTTTGGCAATCATCACCAGCGATGCACCATGATCCTGGAACTCATCCACATAGGGATCCATACGGTTGGCCGTCGTCGGGCCCATCGAACCACAAGGATAGCCCTCCGGTGTCTTGGCAGGTCCGGCATAGAGGATGGGATGATCCTTGAAGTAAGCGGGCATCTCCTCACCGGCATCCAGACGAGCCTTCAGCTTGGCGTGGGCGATGTCGCGAGCCACGATGATGGTTCCCTTCAGGTTCACACGAGTGGAAACAGGATACTTCGTCAGCTCAGCGCGAACGGCATCGATGCCCTTGTCGAGGTCGATAACGATGCTATTGCCACCCTCGCCGGCCTGTGCAAACTCAGCAGGAATCAGTTCAGCAGGATTGGCATCCATCTTCTCCAGCCAGATACCGTCGGCATTGATCTTCGCCTTGATGTTACGGTCAGCCGAACAGCTCACGCCCATGCCGATGGGGCAGGAGGCTCCGTGGCGCGGCAGGCGTACGACACGAATGTCGTGGGCCAGAGCCTTACCACCAAACTGTGCGCCGAGGCCGATCTTCTGGGCTTCCTTCAGCAGCTTCTCTTCGAGGTCGATGTCGCGGAAGGCACGTCCCGTCTCGTCGCCTGTGGTGGGCAGCGAGTCGTAGTACTTAATGCTGGCAAGCTTCACCGTGAGCAGGTTCTTCTCTGCCGAGGTGCCACCAATCACGAAAGCGATGTGGTAGGGCGGGCAGGCAGCGGTGCCGAGGCTCTTCATCTTCTCCACGAGGAACGGCAGCAGCGTGCCTTCGTTCTGAATGGTAGCCTTCGTCATCGGGTAGAAGTAGGTCTTGTTGGCCGAGCCGCCACCCTTGGCAACCATCACGAAGCGATACTCTGCACCCTCGCAAGCCTCGATGTCGATCTGTGCGGGCAGGTTGCAACGGGTGTTCACCTCGTCATACATGTTCAGCGGAGCATTCTGCGAATAGCGCAGGTTGTCCTCGGTGAAGGTGTTGTAGACACCCAGCGACAGAGCTTCTTCATCCTCGAAGCCCGTCCACACCTGCTGACCTTTCTCACCGTGGATGATGGCTGTGCCGGTGTCCTGGCAGAAGGGCAGTACGCCCTTGGCTGCCGTCTCGGCGTTGCGCAGGAACTGCAGGGCGACATACTTGTCGTTCTCCGATGCCTCGGGGTCGTTCAGGATGGCTGCCACCTGGAGGTTGTGCTCGCGGCGCAGCATGAATTCTACATCGTGGAAGGCTTGCTGGGCGAGCAGGGTGAGTGCCTCCGGCGATACCTTCACAATTTTCTTGCCTTCAAATTCGGCAGTCGTTACACCCTCTTTCGTCAGAAGGCGATACTCGGTTGTGTCTTCACCCAGTTGGAACATGGGTGCGTACTTGAATTCAGGTTTTGTAGCCATAATGTTGTTTTTAGTATATTAATAACCAAAGATTTCTTCTGTCGAGAGGCGACGGATGGGAGCAATCTGCTCCAGCGACTTCATGTCGAGCTCTTTTTCATCGCCGAGGATGACGTAGCGATAAGGCTTGCTGGCCATCTGCTGCTGCTCGAAGCGCACGATGTCGCTCAGCTGCAGGGCGGGCAGCGATGCATAGATGTTCTTATTGATGTCGTAGTCGATGCCCATGCGCTTGGCCGACAGCCAGGCATTGATGAGCGAGAACTTCGTGGTGCGCTGGCTCTGCAGGCGCTTCGTCAGGGCATCCTTGGCGATGCGGAAAGCAGTTTCGCTCTCAGGGATGGTATCGAGAATCTGGTGGAACTGGCGTACGCAGTCCATCATCTTATCGTTCTGCGTGATGATGTGGGTGAAGAAGTACTCCTTCTGGTCCTTATAGCTGGGCTCCATGTAGGCGGCAAAGGCGTTGTAGGCCAGTCCGCGGGCCTCGCGCAGCTCCTGGAAGACGATGGTATTCATGCCACCACCGTAGTACTCGTTGAACAATGCCTTCACGGCTGCTTCCTGCGGCTGCCACGGGCGCTGCTCGTTGTGAATCATGCGCATGTAGATGTTCTTGGCATCATACGGAGCCAAGAGGATCTCGTTCTGCGGAGTAGCCTGCATGGTGTAATGCTTTCCCTCGGGCACAGCCATGAGTTTCTTGCCGGTCTTGTGAGCCTTCGTTACCACCTTGGCCAGCTCCTGTTCGCTCAGGGGACCATAATATAATAAGGTGTGGTCGTACTTCGAGAGGTTCTTCAGCAACGTGAGCAACTCCTGAGGATCCTGCTGGCGCAGCTGGGCGATGCTCAGGTCGTGGCGTGAGGGGTTGTAAGGACCATAGATGCCATACTGAACGAGGCGCGAGAAGTTCTGCTGCTGGTTCAGCTTTGCATCGTTGCGGCTCTTCTCCTCGAGGGCCACGAGCTGCTGCCAGGCATCGTTGTCGACCTTTGCGTTCTGCAACAGGTGCTCGAGCAGCGTCAAAGCCTGCGGCATATTCTCGGCCAAGCCGTTGAGAGAGACGCTCAACTGGCGAGCGCCGACGCTGATGCTATAGTCGCAAGCCAGTTTGTAGAACTGTTGCTTCAGCTGCTCATTCGTGTACTTATTGGTGCCGAGATAGTCGAGATACTCCTTGGCGTAAGAGTAGCGAAGGTCGGACTCGTTGCCGAAGTCATAGTAGAAGCTGAGCGTGAAGCGTCCGTTCTCGGTGTTCTTGACGTAGATGTAGGGCAGTTGCTTCTTCGTCTTGCCGAACGTGAGGTCGCGCTGGAAGTCGACGAAGCGCGGCTGGATGGGCTTCACGTTAGAATTCTGGATGTCCTTCACGAACTGACTCATCAGGTCGCGGTTCGTGGGAATCGGCGTAATCTGCGGCTTGTCGATTTTCTTCAGCGTCTTGTCCTCGCCCTGACGCTTCAGCACCGTCACGTAGTTCTGGCCGAAGTGGCGGCGTGCGAAGTCGACCACCTGCTCCTTGGTGATGCCGGAAATGCGGTCTAGGTAGCCCACTTGCTGCTCCCAGGGAATCTCGTTGATGTAGGTCTCAACGAACAGATTTGCGCGGTTTCTGTTGCTTTCGAGCGAGGTGAAGTATTCGAGCTTGGCGTTGTTGATGATGGAAGGCAGCAGGTCGTCAGAGAAGTCGCCGTTCTTCAGTTTCTCAACCTCTGCCAGCAGCAGCGTGCGCACTTCGTCGAGCGTCTGACCTTCCTTCGGTGTTCCACTCATGATGAAAGCCGAGTGGTCGCGCAGCGACTCGCTTCCAGCCCATGCGCCGAGCATCTTCATCTGATTGTTGATGTCGAGGTCGATGAGTCCGGCCGTGCCGTTGTTGAGCATCGAGCCGATGATGTTCAAGGTGTCAATCTGCAGGGAGTTGCCGCGATCGAAGCGCCAACCCATCCACAGTGTCTCAGCCTCAAGGCCATAGATGGTGGTGTCGCGCGGAGCGGTGATGGGCTTCAAGGCGGGGAACACAGGCTGGCGAACGTCCTGACCGGGCTTCCACTCTCCGAAGTAGCGGTCGATGATGGCAATCACCTCATCGGGATTGAAGTCGCCGGCCATGCAGATGGCTACGTTGTTCGGGCGATACCACTTGTTGAAGTAGTTCTTGATGTTCACAATCGACGGATTCTTCAGGTGTTCCTGCGTGCCGATGGTGGTCTGTGTGCCATAGGGGTGGGTGGGGAAGAGCATCTTGCTCATAGCCTCCCAGAGCTTGCGCGAGTCCTGTGCGATGCCGATGTTATACTCCTCGTAGACGGCCTCGAGCTCTGTGTGGAAACCACGGATGACCATATTCTGGAAGCGGTCGCCCTGGATGCGTGCCCAGTTCTCCACTTCGTTCGAGGGGATGTCCTCGGTGTAGCACGTCACATCGTTCGACGTATAGGCATTCGTGCCCTCGGCGCCGATGGCAGCCATGAGCTTATCGTACTCGTTCGGAATGAAATAGCGGGCAGCCAGCTGTGAGACGCTGTCAATCTCGTGGTACTTCTGGCGGCGCAGTTCCGGATCGGTGATGAGGCGATACTCCTCGTAGCGGCGCTCGATGTCGTTGAGTAACACAGCCTCGGCATCAGGATCGGTGGTGCCAAACTGCTTCGTGCCCTTGAACATCAGGTGCTCCAGATAGTGGGCGAGACCGGTGGTCTCGGCGGGGTCGTTCTTCGAGCCGGTGCGCACAGCGATGAAGGTTTGGATGCGCGGCTTCTCGGTGTTCACGGAAAGATAGACTTTCAGGCCGTTGTCGAGGGTGTAGATGCGGGTCTGCATCTGGTCGCCCTTCACAGTTTCGTACTTGTAGTCCTTGGCCGTTGCGGTTCCAAGGACGGCGCAAAGCATGATGATTGCGCTCAGGATTGTTTTCTTCATATTGTTGTTTCTATTAAAAACTCAAGGGTTGTTAGGGTTTCTTAGGGTTGTTAGGGTTTCTTAGGGTTTCCTAGGGCCTCCTATGATTTCCTAGGACTACATATACAGTTTCTGATTCTCGAAGTCTACCTCGGCATCGAGGAGCTCGAGGAAGTCGTCAAGCACGCCTTCTTCAACGTCGCCCAGCGTGAACTCCTTCTCGGCATCCTTGCGAATCTCGGCAATCCAGGCGCGGCGGGCGGTCACGTAGTCTTGGCGCACGCGCTCAGCGTCGGCCTCTGTGATTTCTTCCAGACCGTAGTAGCTGCAAATCATGTCGTAGGTCCACGTCCAACGATACTCCGAGTAGTTGCGGTCTATCTCGTTGAAGCGCTCAATGACGTCCTCGATGGTTTCCAGCGTGCCGTCTTCAATATCGTTGATGAGGCGCTTCTCTTCCGACTCGGGCAGCAGCAGGCCTGAGAGGTCGGTCCAGTTGCCGAGTCCCACCTCGGTGATAGGCTTCACGAGGGCGTGGCGCTTCAGCACGGCACCCATGTAGATGCGGAGGGCTATATCGTAGTACTTGATGCCCTTGCGCAACGACGAGGCGTTGATGACATACTCATGGTAGTTATAGGTCGACACATTGTCGCCCGATGCTGTGCGCAGGCGCTCCAGAATCTTCTTGCCTCGCAGGATTTCACCGACGGAGTAGGGCGACAGCCAGTCGAAGTTCACGATGCTCTTGCGGCCGTCGTGCGGACGCTTGTCGCGCTTCGGCCACTTGCGAATGTCGCGATAAAGACCCACGGTGGTGAGGTTACGGCCTGGCGAGAGATACATCGTGTCGCCATAGGCAATAAGGTATGAGAATGGCAGGTCGCGTGTGTCGGGATGATACATCAGCTTTCCGAAGCACACCGAGAACGTGCCGATGGTGGCGGGCATGAGCAGGTAGGCGCCTGAGGCAGTCTTCGTGCCACGCTCCAGGGTGCCATAGTGCATGGGTCCCATCTTGTAGGCGTGGTTCGAGAAGTTGGTGGCCGAGCCGGCGTTGTAGAACGAGAACATGCCACCTATGAGCAGGCTCGACTTGTGGTGGCTGGCCGAGAACGGTCCGCAGAAGGCTGCGCAAGCCTCGCCGTTCGACATGTAGCTGTTAGCGAAGAACACGCTGGCCGATGCCGTGAAGCCATTGCTCACGTGGCAGGCCTCGCCGACGAAGCAGTCTTCCATCTTCACGGAGTTGATGATGGAACAGCCGTCGCTGATGATGGAGTTTTCGCAGATGACACCCGTTCCGATGAACACCGTATTCGTCGGCGAGGAGCTAATGGTGCAGTCGCTCAGGCGTGCAGCACCGCTAATCTCGCAGCAGTCGTAGATGACGGTATTCGTGATTTCCTTCGTGTTCACAATCTTCACATTGTTGCCAATGGTGCCACGATCGGGAATGGTGCGCTGTATCTGTTCGTTGATCATGCGACGGATGGCATCCTTCAGCGGCTTGTTCTGGAAGTGCTTCACCATGAAGGCCGCAAACTGGCTGTTCAGGTCGCGGAAGAGGATGAGGTTACCATCGCCCACCTCGTTGAGCACGGAGATGAGATGTCCCTCGCCATAGGTGGCACCCTCGGTCGTCTCCATCGTGCAGACGTTCGAGATATAGGTGTCGTCGCCGATGGTATAGTTGTTGATGTAGTTGCCAATGTTCTCGATGAGGCAGTTGTCGCCGACGGTGACGTTGCGCAGCGTGGCGTTGTTGATGCCCGAATGCTTCACGAAGCCTTTCGACACTTCCACGTTCTTCTCGAAGTTGCCCAGGCGAATGTCGCCATAGAACATCACACGGTGGAAGTAGTTAGGTTTGAAAAAGTCGGCCACCATCACGCGTGACCAGTCCTCCGACCAACAGCTGTTGTTCTCGAGGATGTCAATTTCTTGCTCTGTCAGTTGTCTGTATTGGTTCATAATGAGAACCTCCCCCAACCCTCCGAAGGAGGGGAGTGCCTGCCGGGTAGTGGGAGGAAAGGCAGGCGTCGTTGTTTTTATTTTATTCCTTAATTAATTACTCATTTAATTATTTAATCACCTCGCTTTTAAACGCGGCACGCCGCGTCCCTACATGGTTGGAGGCAAATCATACATGACCCCAATCATTATTGATATGTGTCTTCTACGTTATACAGGAAGTCGTTGTAAGGATATTTCTGCACATGCAGCTGGCGCACGCGCTTGTAGATCTCTTCGCGGAACTCCTCGATGTTTTGTTTCTCCTTCGCCGAGATGAAGAGGCAGTTCTCGTCGAGTCGGGCCATCCATGTGCGCTTCAACTCGTCGAGCGAGATGTTCTCCTTCTTCGGGGGTGTCAGATCGTCTTCGTCCTGTGGCGTCCACTTGTAGGCATCAATCTTGTTGAAGATAATCATCGACGGCTTCTCGGCGCAGCCCAGGTCGGCAAGTGTCTTCTCAACGACCTTGATCTGTTCCTCGAAGTCGGGATGCGAGATGTCGACGATGTGCAACAACAGGTCGGCCTCGCGCGTCTCGTCGAGTGTCGACTTGAACGAATCCACCAGGTCGGTGGGCAGCTTGCGAATGAAGCCAACGGTGTCGGCGAGCAGGAACGGCAAGTTCTCGATGACCACCTTTCGAACGGTTGTGTCGAGGGTGGCAAAGAGCTTGTTTTCTGCAAACACCTCGCTCTTCGACAACAGGTTCATAATGGTCGACTTGCCCACGTTCGTATAACCCACCAATGCCACGCGGATGAGTCGCCCGCGGTTCTTGCGCTGGGTGGTCTTCTGCTTGTCGATTTCCACCAGTCGCTCCTTCAACAACGTGATGCGCTGACGGATGATGCGCTGGTCCATCTCGAGCTGGGTCTCACCAGGTCCGCGCAGTCCCACGCTTCCCTTGCCGCCGCCCGAACCCGAGCCACCGCCTTGTCGTTCAAGGTGCGTCCAGAGTCGTTGCAGGCGGGGCAGCATATAGCGATATTGCGCCAACTCCACCTGTGTCTTCGCGTTGGCCGTCTGGGCACGCATGGCGAAGATGTCGAGGATGAGACTCGTGCGATCGAGAATCTTCACCTTCAACTCTTGCTCGATGTTGCGTATCTGCTTCGCTGATAGCTCGTCGTCGAAGATTACCATACCGATGGGCTGGGGGGCTTCCGGCTTTTCCGATGCGTCCGATTTGTCTGACCAATCGGCCTCGTTCTCCCTTTCCGCCTTTTCCCACTCGTCAGCAAGTTCTTCCTGCTGCCTGATGTAGTTGCGAATCTCCTCCAACTTTCCCTTGCCCACATAGGTCACCTGGCTGGGGCCGTTCACGCGCTGAGTGAAGCGCTTCACGACCACGGCGCCTGCAGTCTCGGCCAGGAACTCCAGTTCGTCGAGATATTCTTTGGTTTTTGCTTCGTCTTGATTCTGAGTGATGAGGCCCACGAGCACGGCTGTTTCCGCTTTGGCCTCCGATATAACAAATTCCTTCATCTAATAAATATTGTGGTGCAAAGGTACGAATAAGTGAGAACAATACAAAATTATGGCGCATCTTTTTTTCGTGCACTGAAAAGAAATATGTCATTTCTTTTGGTCGGTTTCGTTAAAAAACTTCCTTTGACTGCGTTGAAGATACTCTCGTTAGGAAGAAAAAAATGAAAAAAAGTTTGTTTTCATTTTGTAGTTCGCTCACTTCTTCGTACCTTTGCATAATATTATAGGTAACAACATGTAAATTAAACTTTATTCGTAACGTTATGAGAGTAATTATCGAACCTGACTATGAGCAGCTGTCACGTTGGGCTGCCGAGTATGTTATCAAGCGCATCAACGTCTTCAACCCCACACCCGAGCATAAGTTCGTGTTGGGTCTGCCTACGGGTTCATCGCCTGTTGGCATGTACAAGAACCTGGTGAAGGCTAATAAGGAAGGTCGTGTGTCGTTCAAGAATGTGCTCACCTTCAACATGGACGAGTATGTAGGTCTGCCCGAGGAGCATCCCGAGAGCTACCACTCCTTCATGGCCACCAATCTTTTCAATCACATCGACTGTCCGAAAGAGAATATACATATCCTGAATGGTAACGCTGAAGACCTCGAGGCCGAGTGCGCTCACTACGAGGAGATGATTGCCGAGGCAGGCGGCATCGACCTGTTCATCGGCGGCATCGGCCCCGACGGCCACATCGCCTTCAACGAGCCGTTCTCGTCGCTCGTGTCGCGCACCCGTCAGAAGACGCTCACCACCGACACCATCATTGCCAACTCGCGCTTCTTCGAGGGCGACGTGAACAAGGTGCCCAAGACGGCTCTGACCGTTGGCGTAGGCACCGTGATGGATGCCCGCGAGGTAATGATTCTTGTGAACGGTCATGCTAAGACGCGTGCCCTGCAGGCAGCCATCGAAGGCCCTGTCTGCCAGGCTTGGACCATCAGCGCCCTTCAACAGCATCAGCACGGCATCATCGTTTGCGACGAGGCTGCCACCGACGAGCTGAAGGTAGCTACCTATAAGTATTTCAAGGACATAGAAAAAGACAATCTTTAATTCACAACTGCGGCGACAAGACTCCACGCGGGTCTTGCCGCCCTTTTTAAATAATTATCTACAAAACCTATGAGACTAAACCTGAGCTCACAAATCGTACTGAACAAAGTACCTGAAGCATTCTATCGTCCGCTGACGGCCGTCGACCGTAGTGAGATCACCCGTTTGGAGAAGCTGCCCACCGAAATCTATCCGAAGATGGAGGAGGCTGCCGAGGCTGTTGCCTACGACATCATCGACGAAATCAAGCAGAAGCAACGCGAAGGCAAATACTGCGTGCTGGGTCTCGGCACCGGCACCTCGCTCACACCTGTCTATGACGAGCTCATCCGCCGTCACAAGAAGGAGGGCGTCAGCTTCCAGAATGTCATTGTGTTCAATGCCTATGAGTATTATCCCATCATACCCGAGACGCAGCACACCGCCCTGCAGCTGCTCCAGGAGCGTTTCCTCGATCATGTAGACATTGACCGCCAGAACATCTTCTCGCTCGATGGAACCGTGGCACAGGAGCGCGTGCAGCAGCATTGCCGCCTCTACGAGCAGCGCATCAAGACCTTCGGTGGCATCGACATCATGTTGCTTGGCATCGGACGCATGGGAAACATCGCCACCAACGAGCCTGGCTCGTCGCTCAACTCGCAGTCGCGCATCATCCTGATCGATGCCACGTCGCGCGAGGAGATGTCGCGTAGCATGAACAGCAGCGAACTGGTTCCGCCGTGCTCGGTCACGATGGGTATTGCCACCATCTTCGGCGCCCGCCGCATCTATCTTACCGCATGGCTGGATGGTTCGTGAGAGGT
>JAEEGK010019030.1_pt1 | contig 14780 bp, 6 predicted proteins | sample 8958771 | NCBI WGS metagenome assembly JAEEGK01 (sample SAMN16246547, study PRJNA631951) | gut metagenome | biome: gut microbiome; feature: rumen; material: SC-attached | host: Bos | place: Iran: Karaj | collected 2018-10 | reverse complement strand
AATTAAATCAATTTATTTACTTAAATTATAAAAAATATTATTTTTAATCTCCAAAAAATAAATCAATTAAAAATATTTATTTTGATTTACTTCTTTAATTTATTTATTTTATCTTCTTCAGATAATAAAAGTATAATAAATAATATTAGCTTTAAATTTAATATTGTAAACAAAATTTCTAATTTAAAAATATTTCTTTTTCTATTTTTTCAAAAAAAATAAAATAAAAAAATATTAATAATTAATTTAATCATTGTTGTTCATAAAAAGTGATTTAAGTCAATTTTTATGGAATCAAGAAGTGAATAAAATTTAAATTTGAAATAATTTAATAAAAAAAGTTTTAAAAAATACCATTCATTATGTTTTTTGAAATTCACAATTTGAAATCAAATTAATTCTTCTATTGTCTTTATTATCATTTAATTTCTTTTTAAAAAAATAATCATCACTTCAAATATTTATTTGTTTTCTTCTTTTAAATTTATAAATTTCATTTTCAAAAATTTAAATTGATTGTTTTGTATTTAAAGGATTGGAATATAAGATATGAATTATAGAATTTTATAATCTCTATAATTTAAGATTAAGCTTATCAACATCATTAATATATCAAAATATTTAAAATTATATAGTTGTGATTAAGGTAATTATTAATTATTAATAGAAATTATTTGAATTTTCTTTTATGTACGTTTGAAATAAAATTAATTTTTTCATTTATTTTCATCTTTTTATTTAATTATTAATTATATTTCTCTGTTTTTGATTTAAAAATTAAAAAATGAAAAATTTTGAAGAAAAAACAAATTTAAGTGAATATCCTCAGATAAACATGAATATTTCAGAAATTATACAATTATTTAATAAAACTTCGAGAGTTGGAATAACAGGTTCAAGAAATTTAGGAAATACATGTTATATGAATAGTTCAATTCAATGTTTTTCAAATTCAATTGATTTAACATATTATTTTTTATCCAAAGAATATAAAAAAGATATTAATGAAAAAAATAAATTAGGTTTTGGAGGAAATTTAGCAAAGCAATATTATAAGATTTTATATACACTTTGGATTCTTAATGAAAAAGCAATTGATCTTTCAGAATTTAAATCAACCTTTTCAAAGAAAGCAAAGTTATTTAGAGGTTTTTTTCAACAAGATGCTCATGAATTTATTACATTTTTATTAGATTATTTAAACGAAGATTTAAATAAAATTTCAAAAAAACCTTATGAAGAAATTGATGAACAAAAAAAATATGAATTAGATATTGATTGTGCTTTAAGATTTTGGGATTTAAATTTTAGAAGAAACAATTCTATAATTACTAAATTATTTTCTGGTCAATTTAAATCAACTATTATTTGTCCTCTTTGTAAAAGGATTTCTAATTCATATGATGTTTTTAATACATTTTCACTCCCAATTCCTAAAAGAAACTTTGAAAAAAAAAATCAAATTTATTTAAATAAAAAATCTTATCGTAATCAAAATAATAATAGTAATGATTTTCCTAAAAAAGAAAAAAAAATTGAATTATATTATATCCCGAAATATTCAATCAGAACGACAATTAAAATTATATTATATGGAAAAAAAAATATTACTTATGAAGAAATTACAAATGAAATAAACAAAAATCAAAATTTTCCTTATAAAGTTGATATTCTTTCTTATTTTCAAGTTTTGGAAAAATCATTAATAAAAATTCCAAATGATTGGGAAAATTTTAATTTTTCTTTAACAAATTTTTGTTGTGAAAAAGAAGACAATAAATATGAATCAATAATCCCCTTATATATTAAAGCATCATCTGAAGAGAGTCTTTCTTCTTATCCAAGAATATTTTTTGTTTATAATAAAATGAAACCCTATAAATTTTCAAAAAAAATTTTTTTTTTTGCAAGAAAATATATTAAATTAAGTGAAATTGAAAATGAAAACAGAAATTTCCAAAAGATATTACAAGATTATATTCAAAATATAAGTTTTACGGATAAAAGGATAAAAAAAATTATGGCAAGTGAATTTAATGAGATATACCAAAATGAAAATGATCAATATAATGATCTTAGAAATAATTTTCCTTATTCAGTTTATCTTGAAAAAGAAAATAATAAAATTATTGTTCCTATTTTTGAAAATAATTTTTCAGTAGAAAAAATAATAAAATTAATTAATGATAAACATTATAAATTATATTTAGACTTTATTCCAAATTCTAAATACATTAAAAAAGATAAATTAAAATTTAATAATTATAGATCAATAGAAAATGAGAGTCAATTTAATAATAATAAAAAAAATAACATTTCTCTTAATAATAATTATAATAATAACTTAAATCAAGAAAAAACAATAACTTTATATGATTGTTTTGAATTATTTAGAAGAGAAGAAACTTTAGAGAAAGGAAATGAATGGTATTGTTCAAAATGTAAAAAATTTGTTTTAGCAAAAAAAAAATTAGAATTATTTTATTTACCAAAATTATTTATTATATGTCTAAAAAGATTTTCAACAGAAACTCATAGTTTTAGTAAAAATAATATTTTAATAGATTTTCCAATTGAAAATATGAATATGGAAGAATATGTTGAAGGCCCTGAAAAAAAAAAAAGTCAATATGAATTGTATGCAGTTTGCCAACATTATGGTAATATATATGGAGGTCATTATACGTCTCTTTGTAAAAATTATTTTTATAAAAAATGGTTCTTATATAATGATGATTATGTAAGTGAATTTAATGAAAAAAAAATTGTTTCTGAAGCAGCCTATATTCTATTTTATAGAAGAAAAGAATAAAATATACAATATTTAATTTTCACATTCTTGGTAAATTTATTATAATCAATATGATATATCATCAGTCTTTATTAATTTGATTTAAAAAACTTAATTATTTATCACATAGAAATTTAGAAAAATTAATTTTGAATAACATAATTATCTAAAAAACAAGAATTATTTTTTCTATCATATATTTTATCTAATAAACAATTAACTTAATTTAAATGATTGAATATTTTTATGTGCTATTTTTTTATTTCTATTATAATAATAAATTTTATTTTAAATAAATATAATTCTAAAAAAAAATTCAAAAGTAAAAACAAAAAATTAATTTAGTATTATTTAATATTTATATTTAGAAACAAAATTATGAATTTTGAAATATGAAGAATAGATTTTAAGATTTAGTATTTATAAATCTCTAAATATTCAATTCATAGAATATGAGATTCATATGTTCAATTCTCATTTATTTTCAGAACTCTTAATTTCTTGCTTTTTTTTATAAATAGTTTTGAAACTCTTTACATTTTTTTGATTGTATATTTTTATTATGTTCTAATTGAGTAAAAAATGTGAATAATATTCTAAAAGTATTAAATCAAAATTCTATGTTTATTTGTTTTTAATTTATTTACTTGAACTGAATTCTTATAAATATTTAAGATATAATTTTAATCTGATTTTCCGAAAGGAAATATTTATTTTTAGTAAATAATTTAAAATTAAAAGAAAATAAATTCTAAAAACATAATTGAAAAAAAAAGATATTAAAAAAAAAATGTCTTCAACTGAAAGTGATATCTTCCAAATTGTTCAAAATGAACTTCCGGATATAATAACTAAAGAATCTCTTGAATTATTATCAAAAGAATTAGACACAAAATATAGTGATGCTCCTGCAGTAAATCCACATCTCTTAATGAATGCCTTAAAGGATTTACTAGATAGTGGAATGACTGCAAAAGCAGATTTTATAAAAGAAATTAGAGAACAAAATTTAATTAGTCGTGTTTTTAGAATTCAACAAAGGTCAGCTGCTAAACCAATAAATACAAAATTAGAAAATATTATTCGAGCACTTAAGGAAATAAGAATGGAAGCTACAAAACAAAAAGATATGGGAAGTACTTTAGATATTGATTGGATCATTAAAACTTTAAATGAAGAAAATATATATGAGATAGATCCTACAGTTGTAAAAAATGAACATTTAAATACTGAAGATAATAAAAATGGTTTAGATTATTTAATTCAATATTCAAAATTAGAAGATATGAATCAAAAAAATAAAGATTTTAACGCTGTAAGAAAAGTAAATAGACCAAAAACTTTTTCAAGAACTGATAATGAAAAATTATTAAAAACTGAAAAAGAAGGTAAAAGAAGAGAAAGTATTGATAATAATGTTCAAGGATTAGGTTTAAGTCCAGAAATTTCAACAAAAATATTAACATTAATGTCAAGAATAGATCACATTGATTTTGATATATTTACTTTAGATACATTAACACCAACTAAGGGAAGTGTCTTAGTAGGAAATGAAATTTTAGATAGATTAGATTTTGTAAAAAGTGGAATTGTTGATATTTCAACTTTAAGGAATTTTGTTCAGACTGCAGTTGATTGTTATTCTAGAGAAAATGCTGTTTATCATAATGATTTACATGCTGCTGATGTTATGCAAACTTTATATACAATGTTGATTCGAGGTGAATTAAAAAGAAAAATGAAATTAGAAGGTTTGGATTGTTTTTCAATGTTAGTTGGTGCATTATGCCATGATTTAAGACATACAGGACAAAATAATGTTTTTCATATTAATTCAAAATCAAAACTTGCCATTAGATATAATGATATAAGTGTATTAGAAAATTTTCATATTGCATCAACTTTTAAATTATTAAAAGATGAAAAAGTAAATATATTAAAAAATTTTAAACCTGAAGAATACAGAATAACAAGAAGAAGAATTATAGATGGTATAATAGCAACAGATATGGCAAATCATCAAAAAGTTTTATCAGCAACAAAAGCAAAAATTGAAACATATCAAATTCATTCAGGTCAAAACTTTACAAATGTTTTTGAAGTTGAAACTGCAAAATTATTCGACGCTCAACAATGTATTTTAAGTATGGCACTTCATACAGCTGATATTAGTAATCCTGCAAAACCAGGAAAAATAAGTGATGCTTGGACTGATAGAGTATATGGAGAATTTTTTATTCAAGGAGATCTAGAAAAAAAAATGGGCTTACCTGTCAGTTTATTATGTGATAGGGAAACTACTAATATAAATAAAGCAATGATAGGTTTTATTAATTTTGTTGTTATGCCTACAATTGATATAATTGTTGATTTGATTCCTGAAGTTTCTCAGTATGGAATAAATATTAGGAATAATTTAAAAAAATATGAAGCAAATGTTGCAGCAGAGAAAGAAAAAGAAGAAAAGAAGGAGTAATTTTTACTAGTGATTTTTTTAATTTTTTAAACAAAATCTTCAACATTAAACTTTATAAGTTTTTTATATATATTTAATTATTTTTTTTTAATGTAAAAATTGTTTCTAAAGAAAAGTAATCATTGATTCATTTTGTGAAAATGTATATTTTATTATAAACCATTAATTAATTAATAAACAGTAAAAATTATAAATTATTCTTTTATTTCATTTCTTTTAATTCTTTTATTTTCATTTAAAGTTTAAATTTTATATATTATCACAATTCAAATAAAAGAATATATTTTTGATTTTTTATGTAATTTCTGATTAAATGGATGGAATCAGTAATTTAAAGTAAGTATCTTGATAAACAATATTTGAGAAAATGGCATTTAATATTAAATAATTATAAACATTTTATTTAAAACATTTCAAATTTATTATATTAATTTTAAATAATAATAAATGGTTTTTATATAAAAATTAAAAAAATATAAAACCCAGAGAAATAAGATTAATTATGATTGATTTTGTAAAAATTAGCACATATAGAAAAAAAGGTTAACCCTAATATCAAAGTTTAATATAATTAAAATAATTAAAAATTATTTAACTTTTTTATTAATTAAAATTTAATTTTTCCACATAAAACTTAATATGAAATGTTTTTAGGTAAAAAAATTAAGAAATATTTGGAAAAAATATTGTATATGTTTATGTTTCTGAAAATAATATTAAAATTATTCTTCTAAATTGGTGAAAATTTTTTATAGGATAATCATCATTTTTAAGAAATATTTTACAAAACAGATTTTCAATTCTGGTTTTTGAATATATTTGATTTGAGGATATTTTTAAAGAGTTAGAAAGACTTAATCAAGTTATCATACCAAGTAGAACATCTTTTAGAAAAAAATTAAGATATTATTTAATAAAGAATAAAATCAAAAAGGTTTTAATAAATGGGAAAAATAATTAGAATTAATGTAAATTAAATAATTTTATAAGATAATGACTTTAAATACTATTTTTCGATGAATTAAATGAAACCCCAAAAAAAAAAATCAATTTTTTAAAGCAATTTAAAATAAAATTAAGCTTTTTAATGAATTTCATATTCATTCATGTTTAAAAAAATATATATTTTGTATTAAAATTCTTTAAAAAGATACTTTATTCTAAGAAAATAATGAATTAAATATTTCAAGAAGTTACAAATTAATTTACTTATTTTTTATGTAATAACAAAAAAAAAGCGAAAAAAAAATAAAAAAATAAAAATGATGGAAAAAAACTACACAGATTCTTTAAATACATCTATTAACAGAATGAGTAAAAATATAATTATTAAATAATAAATAGGAACTCAATTTGATATTAATGTTGGAAAATTACAATTAGGCATTAGAAAGCAGAGTTTTCTTCCAAAAGATTTATCAAAATATTTAAATGGAGAACCAATACCATATCCTTTACCATCATTTAATGGATTTCCAGTAATAAATACAACAAATAAAGAAACTATCTATTTATATTTACCAAACGAACAAGTTGGATATATGAAAAAATTATTAAATCCAGAAGGAAGAGTAGCGAAAGATACTGAAGTTTTAGAACAATTAAAAGTTGTAATTTTTGTTTATTATTTTAGAGTTTTTAAAAATCAAAATTTAGAAAAAAGAATTGAAGCTTCTTATTCAGAAGAAATGAACAAAATTGATACTTATTGTTCTTTAATTTTAGAAACCGATGAAAAATTTAAGAAAAAAAAAGTTGTTTCTGAGAAAATGAAAAATTTTAGAAATATAAGAAATTTAGTAAGAAAAGAAACACGCTATGATAGAGTGGAAGAACCATCAAATGCTTTTGAAAATTTAAGAATTCAACAAAATACAAGATTCATTAAAAAGCATTTGTTAAATAAAAGAGCAGTAAGTTTTGAAGAAAAAGAAGAAGATGAACCTAAAAGTAAAGAAGAAAACGAATCTTTATTTAGTATTAAAGAAGAAAAAAGTGATGAAGATTCAAATGATAATGAAAAGGAAGATGAAAATGAAATAAGTTTTTCTGAAAGTTCAGATGAAGAAAATGAAGAAGTAGATTATAAAAAATTAATGAATAATATATTTTGCAGAAGATTAAATGATTTTAGAGGTCAAATTTTAAAGCATTTTTTAGAAAGAGATAAAGAATTTAATTCATTTGAAAAATTTGTTTGTTATATTGAATTTTTTGTAATGTTATTTACTGGATTAAGAGTCAAATATTATATAGATGAATTAGGTAATTTAGATTTAGATTTTTATTGTACTGAAAAAACTTTAATGGACTTGGCAGAAACTTTTCATTATCAAGTTCAATTTAGAATACAAGATATTCCTATTATTCTTCAAAAAGATGGAAGTTATAAAACAAGAGATGGTAATTTTATTACAATGAATCAATATTTTTTAACAAAAAACAAAAAAGTAAATGAGTTAAATAAAAGACAATTTTATGAATATAAAACAAATGAAGTTGAATTATATCCTCCATTTACCAGTTTTATAAAAGCTCTGGCTGATAAATTTAGAAGATATGATGAAAATGATAATTATCATATATGTAAAGAATGTGAGAATTTTATTGATTTTAGAAGTACTTATAATTTAACTTGTTCAAGTGTTTTTAGGAAAATAGATAAAAATAGAATATCATATGCAGCATTATCCACTGTAATGGATTTTGATTATTTAAAAACTTTAATTCATAAAAATGATAGTATAATTAAACAAATAATTTATTTACCCAATTATGACTGTATTGATAGTTCAATCAAGTTTTTTAATATGGTTCATGCTTATTCTACTCCTTTTAGAGCAATAGATACTAAAAGAATAAATCGAGTTTTTAGAACTATTTTTGGTGAAAAAATTGGATTCTATTATTCTTGGATAACACATTATGTTCGTTGGGCAGTTTTTCCTGCAGTTGCTGGAATTTTATATGAAGGTGTTAAAGAAATATTAAAATATTATAAATTTAAATCTACTATTTTTTTAGTTTTGAATTTATTATTTGCTACGGTCATTGTTCTTTGGGGAAATTTTTATTCTGCTGCTTGGAAATCAAGAGAAGAAGTTTATAATTATATTTGGGGAATGGATCATTTTAAATTGGAAAAAAGTAATGAAATTTATATTGAAAATCAAGGAGGTGAACAAGTAGAATTATTCATGAATGTTAAAATTCCAATTTATGATAAATTTAAAGAATTAATCAGAGATATTATTAATTTTGTTCTTATTTTTTCTTCATTATTTGGTACTGTGATTTTAAACTTACTTGTTTTTTACATTCAAAGATGGAAAGTAAAAACTGAAGACGGTAAAGTTAAAAGCAATTTTTGGTTATATCTTATTCCTATTTTAATTTATATTGTTAGAGAGATATTAAGTAAAATTTATGCTAAATTAAATAAATGGATCACAGATAAAGAAAATTATTTGACAAAAAAGGAATATAAAAAAGCAATGTTGAAAAAGCAATTAATTTTTGAATTTTTTAATTATTACTTTAATTTATATTATATTGCTTTTGCAAAAAATTATTTTGAATCTTGTGTTTATAATGATTGTTTTGAAGAATTAGGGAATCAATTATCAATGATTATTATATCAGATATTACAGTTGTTGCCACAAAAACTGTTTACTTATTTATTTATAGAAGAAAACAAATAAAAAGTTTTGACAAAACCATTATGGCAAAATATACTTATTCTATTAATTCATCTAAAAAATATCATTTTTATACAAGAAAAGAATTCAATGATCAAGATTTATCTGAAGTTATGATGCCAGTCATTTTTAACTTTGGTTATATAATTCAATTTGGAATTAGTTCTAAAATTTCATTTTTTTTTATGTTAATATTAACTATATTTTTTAGATTAGCTACAGGTTTTTCGATGAAATATTTAGTATTTATTAAAAATTTAGATGAATCAATGGGAATTGGTATATTTAATGAAGTATTAGCTTTAATGTCATTTTTTGGAATAATTAGTAATTTATGTATAATATTTTATACGAACAAACACTTTGCCCATTTAGATAGAAGTCAAAAATTTTTTTATTTAATCCTAACTGAAAATCTAATTTTTTTTATTTTAAAATTAAGTAATGTTTCAAGACCTCCAAATTGGTTTGAATTTAAAAATAAAGTTGAAGTTAAATATCTTAAAAAATATGGAATTAGAAGTAAAAGTATTATGAAAAAAGATAAGGAAGGAAGTCCAGAAAGAAAACCAAGAATAGAAAATGATTCTCATGGGCAAGGATTTAATCTTAATAATTCCTATTTAGGAAATAATTTATTAAGAAATCAATTAATGAAGAAAGGTGGGTATTAATTTATTATAATTGTTTATAAATTTATTTATTTTGTTATTGAAGATAAGTAATTTTATTTATTTCTAAAAATTATTGTATTATAAATATTTATGAAATAAATCAATAATATGTAATGAATTAAAAAAAATAATTCTAAACTTTTTCCTATTTCCTGATTTTTTTCCCGATGACTTTAAATATTGGAGAAAATACTTAAATAATTTACAAAGTATTTCAAAAAATAGTTTTTATTGATTTTTTCAGTGAAAGGAAAAATGACAAATAAAAAATGAATGAATATATTAAAAAAAAAAGCATTAAATCTTTTAAAAAATAAAATATAAATATAATAAATAAATATTTAATTTAGGGAAAATAGATTAGGGGGGCTGTGAGTCACTTTAGGATCCCTCTACTCCAAAGTCTTCTTGCAACTATATGATGACACACCCTTTGCTTAATAATAATTTTCATTATATACACTTCATTATCTCATCTTCATTTAAATTTCGTTAAACAATTAATTTTTTTTTTGAGAAATATTAAAAAAATTAAGAAATTAGATAAAAAAGAGAACAAATATGTCAATGTTAATACAAAGTACAAGGTTTTTAAAAAATTCTTATATACAAGAGCATTCTTCTGATGATGAACAAATAGATAAAAATTCAAAAAGAGTTAATCCATATCCAATGTTTTATATGTTACCTAATGAAGATTATCCTCAATTACAAAGAAAATATTTAATTGACAAATTACAAATATTAACTGCACTTCATAGAAAAGAAGAAAACAATTTATTGAGTGGAAAAATAGGATGGAATATATTATATAGTTATTTTTTCCAAAAATTATTTTTAGTTTCAAAATCCTTAAGAGAAAAAAATAAATATTTAAATTTAAAAGAGGTTGAAATTAGAATAAGAAAACAAATTGGAAAAATAGGAAAAAGAAAAATTATTACGGATGAAGAAGATGATGAATCTAAAAAAGAACCTTATTTTGATTTATTTGAAAAAATACAATATAACCCTCCTATTTCATCTTTATTTTCTCATAATTTTATTAAAGACCCTTCGAATTTACTTTTAGGAAAAAATGAAGAAAATTCAATGATGACTCAAATTTTAAATACTTTCGTTAATTACAAGAAAAAAGAAATGAAAATTCCTTTTATGAACAAAAAACATCTTTCTTTGCAAAAAAAAGAAGAAATTGAATCTAAAAAAAATAAAAAGGATAAATTAAGAAGGAAAAGTAGAATTGAATTAGAAAAATTTAATATTCTACAACCTAAAAAAGAAAGTAGATTATTAGATGATGTAGATTTACATTTAGAAAAAATTATTCAAAAAAATGATGAACAAAAAATTATTTTAAGACAAGAAGTAATTCCAAAAGGAGCTAAAAAGATTGTTAAAAAATTCGTTAATGATTTTCCTTCTTTAAATCAAATTGAAGTTGAGGATGAATTAAATTATATTCAAAATGACCAAAAAGTATATGATATTGAAATGAAAAATACAAAAATGTTTGAAAATAAATTATTAGATTCTAAAAGATATTTATTTGATTTTCCATATTTAAAGGATATGATGATAAAAGAAAAAAAAGCTGCTTCTTTTAATTTTAAAAATGAAATGGATACAATTTTAAAACAAATTGATCAGGCAATTGAAGGTGCTATTTCCATTGATAAAGAAGATAATTTCAGTGAAGAAAAATAATCTTTTACATTATAATAAATTAATATATTTGGTAAGGAATTTATAGGTTAAATGTAAATTTTTTAATCATTATACTTTCATTAAAAAAAACAATTTAAATTTTTAAATCTTCTTTTTTTTTCTTTCATATTAAATGAAATCATTACTATTCTTAATTTGTTGGATGTTTTATATGTATAATATTCAAAAAATTCTAATTAATTAATTCTTTCTTTTTCTATATTGATTTTTCAATTTCTTCCTATTTTTTTCTTTAAAACAATGATAATTGAACTGTTTCTTTTTATTATATTTATTAATCTATATTATTATTATAATTTAAAAATTTTATGGATTTTTTTTTGGAAATTCTTTTTTGGGTATATTTTATTATTATAAATTATGTTCTATATTTAATAAATAATGAATAATATTTACAAAGTATAATTAAAAAAGAAAAAAAATAATTAAATTTAATTGAATTTTCAAGAAAAAAATATCAAAAGTTAAAACAAAACTACATTTATTATAGATAGAAGTTCTGAATTAATCATTTCATTTAATAAAAGAGATTTTAATTTTATTCCCTTATATCTTACTTTGAATTTTTTAATTATTTTATTTTTTATTTAAAACATTTTAAAAATAATTGAAAATTCTTAATGAATATAAAATTAAGTACAATTGTTATAAAGAACCTCAGAAAGTTAGATTAAAATATTAAAAAGTTAAATTAAAAATTTTTGAAAAATAAAAAAAGATGATTTTAAAAAATGTTAGTGATAATAGTGAGTGATACCACTAAAAAATAAGCTTTCTAAAATAATTTCAAAAATCCACATTCAAATGAAAAAACTTTTTTATTTTTAGAGCATTTCAAACAGCTAAAGAATTTTTATTAATTTAAATAAAATTAATTTCAATTATATTGAATTTTTGTTTATTATAAATTTTTAAATAATTTTGAAAAACGTCAAAATTCTGAAAAGGTTAGTTTAAACAATTATAATTTGCACAATTTTTTAAAAAACAAAAATCCCCAACAAAATGTATTTTACATTAAAATTAAATTTATTGTGATATTATAGTTCAATTAATTAATTGAGATTAAATAAATTAATTAAAAATAAGATTTAAAAAATAGTTTTAAATATCATAAATCTAAAATATTTATTCTTTTTTATCTTTTTTATCATCATTTTCTTGATTTTCTTGATTTTCTTTTTTATCTTTATTGAATTCTTCTTTTTGAACCTTTTCTTCATTAAAATTCCATAGAGCTTTAAATTCTCCTTTAAAGATACTAGTTCCAGTACTAGAAATTAAAACTCCTGGAACTAAATATAATAAAGCAGGTTGAGCATGATTAAATAAAACCATAATTCCCAAAGTCACAATTATTCCAAGGCAATAACCAAAGAAAGTATGAAAAAAATATTTAAAATTCTGATAATTCATTTTTAAATTATTAACACTTCCATTTTTTCTGATATATTGAACAATATCAAATCTTAACATTAATGCAATATAAACTCCAGGAACAACAATATCACCTAAACCAATCATATTATAATCTTTGTTTTCAATTGGATTTAAAAATTTTGGAAACTTTAATTTAATTGGTCCGTCCAAATTTTTTGCCACACTCACCATAACTTCAGTGAAAAATACCCAAAATATATCATAAAAAAATAATAAACTTAATAAAATTAATCCTATTTTATATTCTCCTAATAACATATTTTCAATTCCAAAAATTGAAAATGAAACTCCTAATACATTATTCAATTGCCAATTCTTTAAAAAAAAATAAAATAAACCTACAACAGAACCCATACAAAAAGTAATAATATCTAATTGGAAAACTGCTGTTTCTTTTTCTACTAAAAATGGAATAACTGGAACAGTGAAAATTTTTTTTTCAGCATATTTTTTAAAAAATGAATAATTGCAAATTTTTTCATTAATTAAAGCAGAAATTGAATAAGCTCCAATAACTGTAAAATAACAATGAAACAAAATATTAATATAATCTTTATTTAAATATTTAAAAACAATAAAAAGTCCAAATAAAATTGCACTTCCTGTGACTGGAAACATCCATGCGTCTTTTTGTTTCATTGCTTCAATTTCTTCTTTTTGTTCTTCTGTAAAAATTTTTGAAGATTTTACACAACCAATATATACAATTAAGCAAGTTGAGAGGAATGTCATTAATAAAGGACTAATATGAATGTATGTATCCATTAAATGTGTTATGAAAAGAAGTGAATATGCAATTGGAGTAAAAGAATCTCCTTCTATCATATTGATAAATAAATAAATTTTTATTTTTTTTAATATATAATTAATAACTCTACATTAGTTATTTTTAATTCTTATTTTTAAATATATAAGAAAAAATGAAATATTCTTCTTTAAAAAAAAAACAAAAAAGAGATCCTAATATAAAATTTCCTTCAATAAATAATGTTAAAAATTCAAATGAAAATATCAAACATAAAATAATCAAAAATGAAATTCCTCATATGATAAGTACCGCAAATTTTAGTCCAAATATAGATATGAATGAATTTAATTATCAAATGAAACCAAGGCAGGAAAATTCATTAGGAGAACTTACTAAAAATTTCATAAATTATATAAGAAAAAGTGGGAGAAATACAGTAAATATAAATGAATTAGTAAAAGAATTAAAAGTCAAAAAAAGAAGAATTTATGATATTACAAATGTTTTAGAAGGAATAGGGTATGTCCAAAAACATGCAAAAAATGAAATATCTTGGATAAGAACAGAAGTATTGAATAATTTTTCAAATTCTCTTTTATATAATTTAAAACAAGATATTAATAATAAAAAAAATGAATTTTTAGAATTAGAAAATGTAAATAAAAATTTAGACGCAGAAATTGAAAAAATCAAAGAAGAATTTAATTCAATTTCTCAAGAAGAAGATTTTAATCAATATGGTTATATCACATTTACAGATTTAAATGATTTATCAAATAATGAAAAATATGATTTACTTGCTATTAAAGCACCAAAAGGAACTTCAATTGATATTATTGATCCAAATGAAGCTAAAAAATCCTATTTGAAATTAAAAAATGAAATGGATAATGGGAAAATTCCAAAAAATGAAAGTTTATTATCAACTTTAAAAAAGGAACATCATATTTTTTTAGATTCTCCTAATGGGCGAATACTAGTTTATAGGATTATTAATGGGGAATTAATTACTTTTACAGTAGGAAAAAGTAATTAAAATAATAATTTTAACTTATATTAATATTTTTTTAATTTATTTCAAATTAAAATTCAAAATATAATGAAATTTACAAAAAGATAAAATAAAGTTGTTTTGGGGATTGGGGATTGGGGATTGGGGATTGGGCCCAATCCCCAATCCCCAATCCCCGCATAAAAAAATAAATAAATTATATTCAAGAATAA
>JAEEGK010019029.1_pt1 | contig 14780 bp, 13 predicted proteins | sample 8958771 | NCBI WGS metagenome assembly JAEEGK01 (sample SAMN16246547, study PRJNA631951) | gut metagenome | biome: gut microbiome; feature: rumen; material: SC-attached | host: Bos | place: Iran: Karaj | collected 2018-10 | reverse complement strand
GGGATTGGGGATTGGGGATTGGGCCCAATCCCCAATCCCCAATCCCCAATCCCCAATCTTTCAAACAATAATTTTAATATTTTCTTTTATTATTATTTAATTTTAAATATTCAAATGAAGATGAAAAATAATTTAAAAATTTAAATAAATTAAATAATTATAATATAAAAAAGAAATCCTAAAATTAAAATAAATTAAAATTTAAAATAAAATGAACACAAGAACAACATATACATTCAATAGACAAAGAAATAATCAAAATGGACAATCAAATTTAAATAAAGAATCAAATTATATATCAAGAACATATGAAAATAATCAAAATGACAATGGAAGTGTTCATTCATCGTATAAATATAAAAGATCAAACAATGAAAGTGTGAATGAAGGAAATTATCAAAACAATGAAAACAATCAAAGCAATCAAAATTATAATCAAAAATATCAAAGTTATCAAAATCAAAATAGAATGTATCAAAATCAAAGTAATCAAAATAATGAAAATCAAAATTTTAATCATTTTCATTCAGAAAAAGATATATCAAACGAAGAAAATTTAATATGTCCTAATTGTATAAATTCAGAATTAGCAGAAATGAAAAGAAATAGAGAAAGAGAATTAAATAGAAATGATTATTACACTCCAGCATTTGAAGATAAAAACAAGAGATATAATGAAGAATATATAAATAATAGAATAGCACAAAGAGAAGCAAATCAAAGAGAAGTAGAAAATACTTTAGATAAATATAGAAATAGAGATAAAGAGAGATTTATAAGAGAAAATGAAAATAGTATGAATTTCTTAAATAATCCAAATGGAAATTACTTATATGATAAATTTAAAAATAAATATGATGAAAAAGAAAGAATGATAAATGAAAATATAGATAAATTTCAAAATAGAGAAAGACCAGAAATTACTTCTTATTTTAATCACTATGTAAATAATCCAAATTATAAAGATAATAATCCTTATGGAGAATATAGGAAAAAAGAAGAAGATATGAATCAATATAGACAAGATTTATTAAAGCAAATTAAATATAAGGAAAATATGAAAAAAATGGAAGAAGAAGAAGAAAATAGAGATGCTAAAAGACAATATTATAATATTCAAAAGCAAATTGATGAAGAAAATAGAATGAGATTAATTAAAGAACAACAACAAAAAGATCAATTATTAAGAGATAATTTAAAATTAATTGAAGATAAAAAAAGAAGAAAAATGGAAGAAGAAGAAGAAGATAAAAAATATAAAAAACAAATGGATAATGAATTATTAAGACAAAAACAATATCAAGATAATTTATTTATGGATAAGCAAAGACAAAGAAATGAATTATTACAAGAAAATTTAAATAATATTAGTTTAGAAAAAAATAGGAGATTGAAAGAAAAAGAAGAAGATGAAAAATATAAATATTATGATAATCATTTTGGAAGTGAACATGAAAAAATGGGAAGATGCTGTAAATGTCATAGAATATTTCCTAGGAGATTGCTTTCTGTTAATCAATATTTTTATAAGAATAATAGGATTTAAAGCTTTAGTTTTATTTTTTTTTTTTCTTTTTTTTTGATTTAAATGTTTGAATTTTTTTAAAAATGATTGGGATTAAATTTTTATTATTTTTTTAATATTTTAAATTTTTATTTATTTGTTTTTTTATTGAATATTATTATTAATAATATTTTATTTGTTTTCTTTTTTAAAAAGATTCTTCATTGTTGAAATGAATAATTTATCTAATTCATGAGAATCAAAAACAGTTTTATCTTTTCTAATCAAAGCTTCAAACTTAATAAAGAAATCACTGAAATATAAAGTATTAAAAATTAAAGTATCAATTTTATTACTTAAAGAAATTTCTGAAAATTTAGGAGCTAAGAAAATAGAATTAACAGTAACTTTACAATCTTCATTTTTAGAAGAAATTAAATTAGGAACTTTCATATCATCTTCAATTAAAATAAGAGTTTTAAAATAAAATATATTTTTATATTGAGTGAAATCAATATTACTAATATCATCATTTTCAGAAATAAACAATTCAATAGTTTCTAAATTTTTAGCTAAATATTCATTATCTTTAGAATACCTTATTAAAATAGAAGGTAAAATATTAATTAATTTTTCTCTAATATTCTCAATAAAATCTTTTTCTTGTTCTTCTTTAAGAAAATCTAAAAAAACTTGTTTAATAAAGTCAATTTGATTATTATCATTAGAAACGAGTATTTTTTTATCAAAGAATTGATATTTAGGATCAATAACTTCATTCATAGAAGTAAATAAATGAGAAGTATCGAAATTATCTTCTATTTTTTTTAACTGCATTTTTAAATATTCAGTAATAATTTGATTAACAGGCATATTATGAGCTCCAGTAGGAATAATAATATCAGCATATTTTCTTGTAGGAGCAACAAACTCTTCATATCCAGGTTTAACAAATTTATGATATCTTTCTATTGAAGTTAATAAATCTCTTCCTCTTTCACTTATATCTCTATATATTATTCTTGATAAACGAATATCTGAATCTGTGTCTATGAATATTTTCAAATCCATTAAATTTCTTATTCGACTATCATAAAAAGCAAATATTCCTTCTATTATTATTATGGGACAACTTTCTATTTTTGTTTTTATATTTCCCTTTTTGTTTTCTTTAAAGTCATATAAATTCATTTCTATTGTTTTTCCATTTCTTAAATCTTTTATATGGTTTAAAAGAAGTTCGAAATCAAAAGCTTGAGGTAAGTCAAAGTTATATTCACTTATATTTGTATCTTTTGGTAAATCTTTGTAATATGAATCTAAACTTATTACACATACTTTATAATCTTTTATTTCTTGCTTTATTTCATTTAGTAATGTTCTTTTTCCACATGCTGATCCTCCTGCTATTCCTATTAATATTGGTTTTATTATTTTTGGCTCTTCTGTCATTTTTTTTTTTTTTATGGTATTTTTGTTTTGTTTTTGGTTAAATATTATATTTTATTTTTTTTATAAAATTTTTTTATAATTTAAATTAAATTTATCTTCACATTGATTTGTCATTAAATGAAAAATATTTCTCAATTTAATTTATTTTTCTTTGTTTTTTTGTATAAAATAAATATAAAAAATTAAAATATAATAAAATTAAATCAATTAAAAAAAGAATGAAAAGTTAATTTCCTTAATAGAAGAATTAGAATAAGAAAATTAATTGTTTTTTTTTCCAAATTCAACTTTCTTTTACTTAACATTAATTTATAATTTATAAAATAAAAAAATTTTAAAAATAAATATAAAATTAAATAATAAGTTAACTTTTTATGGAATTAAAAGATGTAAAGAAGAATAATTATTTGAATGATCCAAATTCAAAAAAAACTAAAAATATAAGAAGAAGAAGTTCAATAAAAAGGAAAAATATAGGTAAATCAATTCGAAATTTATCAAATACTAATAGTATGAATCAAGAAGAATTTTTAACAAAACTACCAACATTACAAAAAGTTCCAATACTAAAAAGTAATATGAAGTCAGTTTACCCTTTAACAAAAAAATTTGTAATTTCAATAATAATTATAAATTTTATTTTACCAGGAGTTGGAACAATGATTTCTTGTTTAAAAATTGAAGATATTCAACTAAAAAAAAGTTTTTATGCTTTAGGATTTTGTTCTTTAATTACTTCTCCTTTAATAATTGGATATTTATTATCTTTAATATCTTCTTATTTTTTTTATAAATGTTATTTATCTAATTTATCAATTGAAAGATTTTTATATAATATAAATAAAAATGAAGAAAATTAAATATTACTTTAAACAAATTTTAAAATAATAAAATAAAATAAAAAAAAAAACAATTAAATAATCAATATAATAAAATAAGTATTTTATGTAAGAATCAATTAATAATAAATAAGAAAAAAAATGTTGACAAATCTTTTATCAAAAATATGTATATGTTCTGAACCAAAAGTAGAAAATTTAACATTAGAAATTCAATTAGTAAAAAACACTTTAATAAATGAAGAAAAATATTTAAATATTCCACAAATAAAAACATCAAACAATAAACTAAATTTAATTCATTTAAATCAAAATAATTTATCTCAAACTACTTTTTCATCAGATTTAAATAAATTAAAAATTGATAATCCAATTAAATATCCTTTTCAACAACAAAAATATATTAATAATTCAAATACTCAATCACCTCAATCTTTAAGTTATTCTTCAGTTCTTAGTAAAAATAATAATGAAATTCAATTTTTAATTAAGAAACATAAACAAAAAAAAATATTTCAAAGCGAAAATGAAATTTTTCATAAATTTCAAAATAATATTGATAATATTATTAATATGTCTATGGAAAAAAAAAGTGTTAGTGAAAGTGATGATAGTTAGATTTAGTTGGAGTGATTAAATTTTTTTTTTTTTATTATTGTGTTTTATATATACTATTGGATAATATAAATAATAAAATATATATTTATTATCATTTATGTCCAAATGAAATTGAATAAAATATATAAATAATGAGTCTTTAATTTGTAAATATTTAGAATATAAAAGAAAAAAATTTGATTTAATATGAACAATAGTTGATTTGATTGAAAATATAAAAAATGAAAATCTTTTATTCATAATATATAAACCTTTAAAATATATTATATTAATAAAAAAATGAAATCTTTTTCACTTTAACTAATCATTATCTTTTTTTTATTTTTTTAAAAAAAAATTGAATTATAATGAATGATTTTAATTTTTTGTGTTTTCAATTAATAATTTAAATTTTTTATTTATATTATTACATTTTCTGTATTAATTTTATTATTAATAACTTTTAATTTAATTTAGATAATCATTCTTAATTAATAATTTATAATCTAACTCTAATTAATATGTCTATTATTATATTTTCTTTTTCTTTTTCTTCTTCTTCATTTCCATTATTTTTTTCTCTTTCTATTTTTTCATTTTTTTCTCTTCTTCTTCTTCATTTTCATTTTTCTTTTTTTTCTCTAATTTTCTTTTTTCCTTAAAATTATTATCTATAAAAATATCATTATCAATCATTAGTTAAACATAATAATAAAAAAGTTATTGAATTTAACTTTTTATTATGAAATATAAAAAATAAATATTATATTCTCTCAAAATGGAAGATAATATTAACTATGCAGAAAAAATAGAAAATTTTAAATTATTAGTAGAAAATAATAATGATGACATAGCAATAAATTATTTACAAAGAGTAAATTGGGATGAGCAAAAAGCAGCTTTATTATTTAATAAAGAAAACAGATCAATTCCTCAAGAAATACCAAATTATAATAACATTAATATAAATTTTATGAACAATAATAATATAGATTTATCAAAATATGAAGAATGTCCTATTGTATTTCCTTCAAAAAGTCTTTTATCAGGATTATTTAGTTTTTTTACTTATTCATATAGTAATTTCGAATATGTTGAAGAATTTAAAAATTTAAGTGGATATACAGCAACTTATGAATCTTTTATAAATAATTTAAAAAGTAAAATTGGAATTCTTTTTATTTATAATAAAAATAATGTTAACTTAATGAAAAGTATTATTAAAGAAATTAAAAGAGATTCTATTATTAAAAACTTATTAACGAATAAAACTATTTTTCCTATATTTGATGAATGTGATATTGGAGTTGAAATGTTAAAATATATTGTTTTACCTAAATTACCTGTAATGTTAGTTTGTAAATTTAAAAATAGAAATGCTTTTGCAATTATAGGAAAAACAAAACCAAATTCCTTTAATATTACTTCAATAAAAGAAACTTTAATTAAAGTAAATGATTTATTAAATCCTCAAAATAATAATAATAATAAAGAATCGAATAATTATACTGAAGATTATCACTTTAATTACATGAGTAATGGAGATGTAATTAATCAACAAAAAAGAGATTTAGAAGAATTAGAAAGAAAAGAAAGAGAAAAAAAAGAAAAAGAAAGACAATTATTAGAAGAAAGGAAAAAAGAAGAAAAAAGACTTGAAGAAGAAAAAAAGAGAAAAGAAGAAGAGTTAAAAAAAAAAGAAGAAAAAATAAAAATTATAAAAAAGAATTTACCTCCTGAACCAGAAGATTCAAATCCAGATAAATGCACAATATTATTTAGATATCCTGATGGAAATAGAAATGTAGAAAGGAAATTTTTAAAAAATGATAAAATTAGTTTATTATATGATTTTATTGAAACTTTAGGAAGAGATATTTATACTGAAAATGATAATAATAAATTTGAATTGATTCAAACTTTTCCTTTTAAAAAATATGATGATTTAAATAAAACCTTAGAAGAAGAAGGTTTATTTCCTAATTCAATGTTACAAATAAAAGAAATTGATTAAAATAATTTTTTTTGAAAAAAAAAAATATTTAGAATTATGATAAATTATTAATTATTTTTTATATATTAAATTATTTATTATTATTCAATTAATTCGGAAAAATAAATTGATGGTTCTTTATATTTTAAAGTTAAAAATTGATAATGTTTATTTTCTGTTTTTAAACTTCTCCACCAATAAGAAGGAATATATAAGCAATCACCTTTTGAAATATTAATTAAAATTTTATTTGCTTTTTGAAAATTAGGAAAAGATTTTGAAGAATTAATAAAAAAATTAATAGGAGAATAATTAACAGGACCAAATTGTTCTTTATAAGGATAAACATATTTAATTTCTAAAGGTGGAATTAATATTAATTCTAAATGTCCTTTTAATAAACAAATAAAATTTTCAGTTTTTTCTGAATGACCTCCTATATTTATAAATGAATTTCCTTCTGAAAAAAATATTCCTTGATTTAATAAATAATTATTTAAAAGAGGGTTTTTTATTAAATTTGAAAAAATTCTTTTAGTTAATTTTTTATATGTTAAATCTTCAATAAAAACTGAAATAATATCTAATTCATTTAATATATATATTGAAGTATTATCTTTCATTTTATTATTAATAAAATCAGTATAATTTGTTCTAATACTTTTAAATTCTTTATGAAAGAATTCTGTATAAGGATCTAATCTATTTTCTATTTTTAATGTACTTTCATTTATTTTATTCAATTTATCAATTAAATATTTTGATGTATTAAATATATTAAAACCTAATGAACCATTTTTAATTATACAAGGATAAGAATCTATAACATAATTTTTAATAAAAAATTCTGATATTCCATCTGAATAATTTAAATGAAGTTTATTTAAATCTAAATAATATTTTTTAGGTTCTATATTTACTAATCTATTTATTAATGTATCAAAATTATCATCTTTATATTGAATAAAGTCACCAGATATTATTTCTGAAAAATCACGTTCTGAATAAAATGAAAATAATAATATAAAACCAAAAGTCCAAAGCCCTATATAAAATATTGATTTAAAAATAAATTTATATGTGAATTTTTTTGGAAAAATATCAAAATTTTCAAATTCTTCTGCTGTGAACATTTTATTTTAAACATTTAAAATTATTTATATAATCATATAAATAAATGAAATATTAATCAATTAATAAAAAAAGATAATTTAGCAAAGAAACATTAATTGATTTATTATATTTTACAATATAAAACATTTATTTATTTAATTTTTATCCTTTTCATTTATGCAAAAAATAAAAATAATCAATTTTTCTTAAACAAAAATTAAAAATTAGCAAAAAAAATAATCCAAAAAAAAACAAAAGATACCTAAAAAAGATATAATAATAATTAAATTAATTAAACAATAATAAATGACAACTGATACATTAATAATATCTGAAATGAAAAATATAAAAAAGGAAAATTTCTTAGAAATAAAAAGTAAAGACAATACAAAAACAAAAAATAACAATCACAGTGATGGTCGTTGGAATTCAGAAGAACACATAAGATTTATTAAAGGATGTTTATTGTATGGAAACAATTGGAAAAAAATTGAAGGATATGTTGAAACAAGAACAAGTACTCAAATTAGATCTCATGCTCAAAAATTTTTAATTAAATTAAAAAAGAAATATGATAGTTATGATGATAATAAAGATTACAATAATATTAATAATAAAAATGATGATTATTACATTAAAGAAGATATTTATTCTATTCTAAATTATTTAAGTTCTAATAGTGAAATAGAAAGTCAAATGGAAAAAATAGAAAAAATACTTTTGAAAATATTTAAAATAAATAGAAAAAATGGAGATATTTATATTAATAAAAAAATTAATCATTCTAATTTAATTAATAACAAAATATTCAAATGTGAAAAAGAAATAAAAAAAAATCAATTGAAAGATAAAATGTATTCTTGGTTAAATTCAAATGAAAAAGAAGATTTAGACAATTTAATAAAATTAATAAATCTAAATGATCGAAAAATTAATTTTTTATTTCAAAGTATTTTTCAATCAGATGAAATATACCGTCAAATAAATACTGATTAAAAATTTAATTTATTATATTAATTTATATTATATATATTATTATATATTATTTAAAAAAATTTTTTTCTTTTAAATCTTTAAAATATTTCATTTTTTATATCATATAATAATAATTTATTCTGAATTTCAAAAACAAAATACTTTTAAATTTTTAATCATTTTTATTTAATTTGAAAAAAATATTAAACAGAATATATTAAAGTAATATTTTTTTTTATTTACACATTAAATATTTATTCTTTATTTATATATAATTAAAAATTCATAATATCGAAAACTTTTTATGACATCTTTATATATATTTTAATATTGAGCTTAAAATCAATTATTATTCAAAATAGTTTTATCCTTCCCAAACAATAAATAATAACAATATAATCCATTTTTCATTTTTCCTATATTAATACCAATATATTTAGAATATTTATTTAAGATATTATTTCTTCTTTGAAAACAAGAATTAGTATCATCAACAATTTGAAGTATAACAGATAATTCAATATTAGAATTCATAATATCATAATGAAAATTTACTAATTCAATATTTTGATCCGTTAATTTGTTTTGAATTTTTTGCAATGTTAAAGAAATATAATTTTTGTTAATAAAATCATGATTTTCAATATCAACATATTCAAAATCATGAGAAGGAAAAGGAAAAGTTAATTCATTTTTTAAAATAAATTCTGGGAGAGGCTTTTTATTTAATAAAAAAGATTTACAAGAATCAAAAATCGTTTTTCCTTTATTCAACTTTATTTTATTATGATTATCAACTTGAATAAAACAATGTTTATTTGAAGTTGAAATAAAAGGAGAATATTTATTAATCTTTTCAATAATAATTCGAGGGTTTTTTCTCATTAAATTTATTTCATTAAACATTGATTCTCTCATTGTTTCTAAATAAGAAGTTTCTTCTAAATTATTTTCTAAGTGATTTGTGTTTCCTTGATTTGAAGAACTTTTTGAATCAAATAATATTATTTTATTGCTTAATTTTGATTCATTGTTTAATAAATAATTTAAATTTCTTTGAATTGTTGTTTTATCTAATTTTTCAAAAGAGTTATCTAATTTTATTTCAGATTTATTGGAACATACTTTACAACCCATTTGTTTTATATTTTTTTTTTATTAAAGTTACAATTGAAAAAAACTCAAAATTAACAAAATGAAAAATAAAAAATTCTTTGAATTCTAATTTAAATAATCAAAAATCTTTCATTGAATAAAAAATATTTTTTAATTATTTATTGATAAAAAAACTTATAAATTTATAATGTTTTTTTACAAATTTAATTGTCTATGTATGAAATATAGAAATTTTAAAAGGTTTTCAATTAATTATTTATTTTGAATAAATAATAATTTTATTTAAATATAATTATAATACAAATTTTTCCTTTGAATAGATTATTTAATTTTAAAGATTTTAAAGTATAAAAATAGTAAAATTTACAAAGATTATTAAAATATTTATTAATTATTCATTTATTCAAAATAACAAATATTTTCAATTAATTTATTTTTGAAAGAAATTTAGAAAGAATGTATACTTTGAAAAATAATTCTTTTGATGATAATAATAGTAATGCTGAACTTATGATAATTCAAATAAAGGTAAACACTTCAAAGAACCACATATTATTTCCTAAATAATTTGAAAAATTAATTTATTTTTGTTATATGACTTTTTTAGTATATTAATTTACTATTTATAAGTGTGTGTGTTTCAAATAATATAAAAAAATTTTTTTGAGAAAAATTCAATATTATATTCATCAATAATAATTAAATATATAAATCACATCTATATGTATTTTTTTGTAAGAAATATATGTAATGAAAGAAGAAAATGAAAAATAATTTATTTATACATTTGCCTTTATACAATCAACTATTAGATAACTAATTCTATAATTTTAATCCTATTTTCATCATTAATTTTAATCTATTTATATAAATTAGCAAAAAACAATATCTAATATTATTCAAAGTAAATTATAAATTAAAATGTTTTATTAAAAAATAATAAAAGAATTAATTAAATAATTTTTACATTTAAAACTTTTTATATGATTTTAAGTTATACAAAAAAACAATTGATTATTAATTATCATTAATATAAAAGATTGATTAAATATTAATATTATAAAGAAAACAATAAAATGGATCCATACGAGGATTATCTTAATAAAAGTGATAAATCAAAAAATGACTCAGATGAAGAAGAAGATCCCGAAAAATTAGAAGTAGTAAAGGAATTTACTATAGAGTTTGAGAAAAAATTAGCAAAATATATTCCTCCTAAAATTAAATTTGGAACAGATTTATCAAATTTATCAATAATAACAACTGTAGATTTACATCAAGAAGAATTTATTTCCAATTTAAAATTATTCATGGGTTATTTTATATTAAGTACAGTTAAATCAATTCAATTTTATGATAAAACATATGAATTAATTTTTAAAAAAAATTTAGTAGAAAACGAAGAAGAAATATTAATTTTTGAAATTCTCGATGAAGAAACTTTAATAGTATCAGCATCAGATAAAGTAAGAATAATAAGATTTTACGAAGAAAAACCTAAAGAAATTAAAATGGATATTATTCAAGAAATATCAGATACTAAATATTACATTCAGAATAAAATTTTATCAAATGATTTATTACTTTTAGTAGGATTAAATAAAAAATATGTTTTTTACCAATTAGAATATTACTCCACTGATCAAAAATTTAGTGCGAATAATAAATTTAAAATATATAATGAAATAGAAAAAGTTCATAATATTTATGACGATGATACTCCAGGAGTAATAGACTTAAATAATGGAAGATTATTTTCTTGGATGAATGATGATAGTAATATTAAAATAATAGAATATTATCCAGAAGTAAAAATAATAAAAAGTAAAAATGGTTATACATTACATAATGCAGGATTAATTAATGATAAATATATTTGTTTAATGGGATTAACTTATCCTGAATATTTTACTTGGTTAATGGATACTGAAACTTTAGAAATTGTTAAAACTTGGAAAACTCCTGAAAATGATTCTTTTGTTAAATCTATTTCTGAAAATATTTTCATTTATTCTTCGGAAAGTTCTATTAAAGTTGATTCTTTTGAGGTTGAAAATGGAGATTTTGTTAGAAAAAATATTTCTAAGAGAAATTATCTTCAAGATGGAAATGAAGATTGGGAAGAGTCTTTTAGAGGATTTTTAGTACTTGATGAAAAAACTTTTATTACTTGTAATTATAAAGGAAAAATAATGGTTTATCAAATCAAATAAATTAGGAGTGAGTTTAATATTTTTATTTATTTTGAGTTTAAAAACAATCTTATTTAAATTATATTTTAAATAAATTATTATTTTCTATGAAAATTTAAAACAAACATTAATTAATAATAATGGGAGGTTCACAATGTTATTCAATAGAAACAATTAAAACTTCATTGAATGATATTTATCAATTGTTAAATAATCCAAATTGTCCTTTTGAAAAAGAGTTTTTGATAGATTGTCAAAATATGAAAAATAATATATTAAATTCTAACAAAGAATATTGTGTTGTATCGAAATTATATAAAAATATAAGTAATTTTCAAAATAAAGAAACAAAAAGAGAAATTTATTCAAAATGGTTTTCAATAATAAATTCAGCTTTAAATAAAAAAACAATTTCAATTCCAATTAAAACAATAATTGAAAAAAAATTAAGAGATTTATATAAAATAAAAAGAAAAAAAATTTTACACTTATCCATAAACAACATTCCTAAAAGTTTAAGAAGTTTAATATGGATAATATTAAGTGATACAATTCCATTAGAAAGAAATGATAAAGAATATAATAATTTAATTAATTTAAAAATAGATTCAACATTTAAAGAACAAATAGAAAAAGATATAAATAGAACATTTAAAGAAACAAAAACAGAAAATGAAATAAATAAATTAAAAAATATTTTATATGCTTTTACTGCTTCATCCAATAATTTAGGTTATTGTCAAGGAATGAATTTTATAGCAGGATTATTATTAAAAGTTACTAATTTTGATATAATAGATACTTATTATTTATTTTGTTTTGTTTTAAATAAAATTAAAGGTTATTTTATGGAAGGATTTCCTCTTTTTAATTATCACTTATATATATTTAATTATTATTTCAAAAAATTTTTTCCTGATTTAGAACAACATTTTAAAGATTTAGATATTCCTTTAGAATTATGGGTTGGAAAATGGATTCAAACTTTATTTATTGTTAATTTACCTTTTGATGAAACTTGCAGAATTTGGGATTGTTTATTTATTTATGGTTTTGATTTTATTATTCCTATTTGCTTAAGTATTGTTCATTATATGGAAAGTAATTTATTAAAATTAAAAGATTCTTCTGATGTTATGAATTTTTTTAAAGAATCTTTTTCTCCAAAAGATACAAAAGTTATTAATGATAATTATAAGAAATCTATTATTTCCATGGATAAAATAATTAAGAAAGCAAAATATTATATGAATAATATGGAAAATAAAGAAATAAAAAAATTAAAGAAAAAATATGAAAGTAAATATAATATAAATATAGATTATATATCATTAGAATATAAATTGAAAAATAATATTAATAATAAAAGAAAATCATATATATCATTATCACCTTTTTCAAAAAATTTTCCAAAAATACAAAATAAACTTTGTTGTTCTGAAAATTTAAAAACCGAAAGTTCAAGTAGATTCGGAGAAGAAATTGATGAATTAACTGAAAGTGGAGAAGAATTTGATAATAATGAAGATAATAATCGCGAAGATTTATCACATAGAATATTTACTATTAAGTTTCATACTGAAATTTAATTAATATTCTATTTGATTTAATATTGATTTATAAATGATATCAACATAAATTGAATTAAATGTAATGCCTATATATTAATTTATACAAATGATTTAAAATTTTTTAATGTTTGAAATTTTAAATAATTTTTTCGATTTATTTATTATAGTTTTGTATATATTTAAATATCCATTAATTTATTTTGTTTTAGTTAGATTAAATATAAATAAAATCTTATATAATTAAAGAACAATTAAAATAGAAATGGTTAAATAAAAAAATAGTAATTATTATTATAAACCATTTAAACTATATAACTTAATTTTTTTATAAATTTTTAAATTACTTTATTTAAAATAAGTTTTATTGATTAAAATATTTATTATAATAATTAATATAGAAATTAAGGTCATTTGGATGATGATGATATGATCTTGTAATTCTTGAAAATAATATTATTTTAAATAAACTTTTAATTTTTTCTTCAGATTCTTCAAGAATATTACAAATATCATTTAAAGTATAATTTTTTAAAATAATTGGATTTGAACATATTGCAAATAATATATCATAATTACTATCTCCAATTATTGTTTCTGGATCAATAATTCCTGTTAATTTATTATTTTTAAATAAAAAATTATGTGTTCCAAAATCACCATGAATAACTTTTTTATCGAAAGAATATTTAGATAAAATATTACATTCATTTTCAATATTAAAATTTTTAATATATTCATATGAAGGTTGACAATCTAATATTTCTTTTTTTAAAAAGTCAATCCATGTTTTATTAGGATCATAAACATAACCATAATATTCTATGTTTGTTTTTTTATAAGAATTAACTACTTTAATTAAAGTATTAATTAAATTAGGAATATTAATATTTGATAATTCTGATAAAGTTTCTCCTTCTATATATTCATATACTATATATTTATAATTTTTATCATCATAATATAATAACTTTTGAAAAAGTGGGTCGTTATTATTTTGATAAAATATTAATTCTGATTTAATTATTTCTTCAGAATTTTGTTTAATTATATATTTATTATTTAACAAGATTACTTTACTACTTGTTCCTTCAGAAAATAATTTAACTTCATAATCTTCTTTATTACCTTCATTAAATTTACATAATAAAAATTTAATAATATTAAAATCTTCTTCATTTAATTTTTGCATATAAAAACATTTGAGAAATAAATTTTCATAATTAAAATTAATATTTTTAATTAATTAAATAAATAATTAAAGATATTGTTCCAAGTTTATCATATATTGATTACTCAATTTGGATTTTATATATTATTATTTAAAAGTAAATATGTTTGAAGAATATATTTGTTTCTCTAATTTTAATTGAATGAAAACGATTATTTAAATAATAAAGATTTAAGAAGAATATACACATATAATAAATT
>JAEEGK010019028.1_pt1 | contig 14781 bp, 10 predicted proteins | sample 8958771 | NCBI WGS metagenome assembly JAEEGK01 (sample SAMN16246547, study PRJNA631951) | gut metagenome | biome: gut microbiome; feature: rumen; material: SC-attached | host: Bos | place: Iran: Karaj | collected 2018-10 | reverse complement strand
CCTCGGCTCCCTGCAGAACAAGCGCAATCTGCTTCTCCGGAAGTGAGTTGTCATCCCTGATGACAGGTACACCTTCAACTCCTTTGTTATATTTCTCCAGAGCCTCTTCGTACTCTTTTGACGCATCATAGGAAATGCGCTGGACCTTGTTCAGATCCACCGTAGGCTGTGTATTTCCCACTGTTGGCGAGCCGCATCCCGAAAGGGCGGATGTCAGTATTGCCAGGCACAGTGCCAGATTTATCCGTTTTGCAGTCTTTCTCTTCATTGAGCGGTTTACTCCATTATTTTTTGCACACAAAAAACTGATTAGATCAGTTCCCCAAATCAATCAGCTCCTCTACATAACATTATACGTTATTACGATTATATTCCTAATAAAAAGTATATAAAAAAAGGAGCTGCTCTATCGCAACTCCTTCAAGTTTTATCAGTTGCCGTTCGAAATCTGACCTACTCTGTCGGCGTATTTGATGCTGTAAATTCTTCTGAGAGATTCGTTAATTCTCTCTTCGCTTATGCTTCCGTCCCGGACTTCTGACAAAAGACCTTCATACGCCTCTGTAAAGTTCTCCGGAATATAGATCATATCCGCTCCTGCACTGATGGCTTCTATCGCAGCTTCTTTTGAAGTGTAATAATCAGTAACTGCCTTCTCATTTAGAGGTGCTGTTATGACTATGCCTTCAAATCCAAGCGTTCCTCTGAGTTCTTCCTGTATCATCTTGCCCGAAAGAGAAGCCGGTGTGTTGTTGCCAACCACCGAAGGCAGAGATACATTTGAGACCATTATGGCCTGTATGCCTCTATCAATGGCATTCTTAAAGGTCTCGTAGTCATTTATGACCAGTTCATCTCGTGAAGCCTCATTTGCGCTAAGGCCGGATGCGGTGTCTCCCTTTACCGGGAACAGATATCCGCAGGATACGATGCCTGCCTCCTGAACGCCCTCTGCGTAGCTGGCTGTCAGCTCTTTTACCCTGTCCAGATCCGCTCCGAAGGGATTATCCTCGGCAACCACCATGTCCGGAAACATATCAAAATTGAAACCGTATTTGTATAACTCGCCACCTGCAGCAAGTCCGCTACTCTTGGCTGCTTCGCCGTTTTCCAGTTCTGACACTGAGGGCAGGTTCAAGGTGGATCTGATAGCGTCTGAAGCCCCCGCCTGCTGAGAAAGGACTGTAAATACAGGATACTTGCTCATACCGGCTGTGGTGGTCAGCATCTCTTTTATCTGATCTGTTGACTTGATATTCTTGGGTGCGTAAACCACTCCGCCAACAGCGTACTGGGCCAGGGCTTCCTGAGTTCCCGATCCTGCCTTAACAGCTGTTTCAACTCCGGTGAGCTGCTCGGGAGTTACTATGAAAAGACCTGCCACCTTATCTTCAAGAGTCATCTCAGAGAGGATGCTCTCCATTACTTCACTAAGGAGCTCCTCCTCAGAATACTCTACAACCTCTACAGTCTCCTCAGGCGTTTCGATTACCGCTACCTCCTGGGTTGCCTCCTCCGAACTCTCTGTGACAGCCTCCTGCGCCGGCGCTTTACCGCCGAAGGTCTTCCTGAGCATGTAGATTCCAAAGCCAAGGAGTCCAACTATAAGTACGATAACTGTGCAAAGTGTTATATATGCAACAAGCTGGCTCTTTTTTCTGCGTTGTCTGCGAGCCAGCCTTCTTTCATCTAAATCCTGATCTTCTAAACGTGCCATTTGATTCCCCACTCAAAACTTTTTTCTCAGAATATGATAACATAAAAAATCACAAAGAGACACCTCCGAATAGTAATCCGGAGGTGTCATTTTGCTTATGTGGTTATTTACCTTGTTATTATTTCTTCGTTTTCGTTCTTCTTATTCTTGTATTCATCGTACATCTTTTTGCCTGCTGCTCCGAGAAGTAAGATGATAAGGAGCCACAACCAGCTGATATTCTCTTCCGGCATCTCAAATGTATCTGACTTTGCTGTCTGATCGTCTTCAATGTTGACTACATTCTTTTTATCATCAGCTGTTTTCTGAGTGGTTGTCTTCTGATTCGGTGTATCAGCAAGTGCAACATCCGGGTCTGCTATGTCAACTTCGACGCCTTGACCTGCTTCTGCATTCTGAGCTGCTGCGCCTGCCTGGTCGGCTGCACCTGCTATCTGAGCCTGTACGCCGCCAGCCTGAGCTGTAGCTGCATCTGCCTGAACTGCATCACCTGCTACCTGAGCCTGAACCACATCACCTGCTACTGCTGCGGGAGCTGCTGCAAGAGCTTCTGCTACAGGTGCAGCTGTTGTTGTAGCTACTGTAACTGCCGGTGTGAAATCGTCATCAGCTGCATCAGCGTCATCAGCAAATACAACTGCCGGAGCTGCGTCCACATCACTTGCTGCAGGTGTGTCAGCCAATGGTACAGGTTTTGGTGTTATAATTGCCTCTGCATCCTGAGCCGGTGCTACTACAGGTTCTGTTGCCTGTACAGGTGCTACTGATGGTGCTGTATCCTGTGCCTGTGCTGCGTCTGTCTGCAGGTTCTGTGTGGGTGCTACATTAGTCTCTGCAGCCTGGACCGGTGCTACATTGGTCTGCTCGTTCTGAGCCGGTGTTACGTTGGTCTCTTCATTCTGAGCCGGTGTTACATTGGTCTCTTCATTCTGAACTGGTGTTACATTGGTCTCTTCATTCTGAGCTGGTGTTACATTGGTCTCTTCATTCTGAACTGGTGTTACATTCGTCTCTTCATTCTGAGCCGGTGTTACATTCGTCTCTTCATTCTGAGCCGGTGTTACGTTGGTCTCTTCATTCTGAGCCGGTGTTACTTTTGTCTCTTCATTCTGAATAGGTGTTACTTTTGTCTCCTGATTCTGAGTCTGAGTCTGTGTTGATGTGCTTTTCTCTGAAGCCTTCTTAATATCCTCTACAGCCTTCTGGTACTTTTCATTTGCTTCAGCCTTCTTATCATTAGCTGCTTTCAGATCTGCGTTAGCTTCATTAAGCTGATTAACCGCATCAGTTCTCTTCCCCTTAAGTTCATTGATAAGCTGATCCATTGTAAGATCATTGGAAAGTCCCTCTATACCGAGATATGTTGACAGATCATCGACTCCAAGTACCTCTAATGCCTTCCTGGTTCTTGCTGTCCTTGTTACAGCCTTATTCTGAATATCTACAATAGCGTCATTTAAAGCGTCTACTTCGTCGCTTGCATTATCAACAGCAGCTTTTGCTGCTTCGACTTCTTTCTTATAGCCGTCATACTGTGCCTTAAGAGCTGAAGCCTTAGCTTCCTTAGTAGTTTTGCCAATGTAATCGTTAAGCTTTTTATTCTCTTCTATCAGGCTGGCAATCTTTTTCTCATCCAGTTTTGCATTGGTCAAAACAATGTTATTATATACACTCTTTGTCTCGGTGTTACCTCTTAAAACATTTTCAATATCTTCGCTTTGTCCAACTATAAGACAGTTTGCGTCGTAGTAAAGAGCGTTCTTGTTCTGTGTAACCTCTTTGTCACTAAGTACCTTCTGAAGGTTTCTGTACTTAACACCGTCATAAGTCTCATACCAGATTACGCCATCTTCATCTGTGTAGCTGTCAAATCCTCCCTTATTGGTTTTTTCACAAAGGTTAGGTACCTTATACATATCAGGGAGAGTCACGCCTACCTGACCGGGGTATTTGCCAAAGAGCTCAATCTGTGTAATATACTGGGTTACGCCCTCATCATCTGTGTATGAGTAGAGAGTGAACATATTCTGTTCTTTGGCCTTTTTCACGTTATTATATTCTTTTTTGTGAACCGGATCATAGTCATTAAAAAGCAGGTTATTATAATTTATGTAATAAGCCTCATCGCCACTGTCAACTATGTCCTGGATTCTGGCTATTGCTATATTCTCTATATCTTGTTTAGTTAAGACTTCATCGTCACGCTTTTCATAGATTACTATTCCCAGAGCTGACTCTGCATCTTTATCAGCTGTAAGCTTTTCTTCAGTTGCAGTCCTTGCAAGTGAATCCCAGTTGAAATTTTTCTTTTCAGTAACTTTGACGCCCTCAGCATTTGTGTATGAATACTCAACTGTAGTATATCTTATTTTGTAGTTTGAAGTAGCTTCCTGAGGTTCTGTCCATTCGATAATTTCAACATCTGAAAGGCCGTAGGTAACAGGAAGAATATAATTTGCTATTACATCCTTCATAACCTGACGGGTCTGTACATACTTGCTGGTACCAAATGTATTTCCCCAGCTGTCTCTGCTTCCAACAAGGTCGCCATCTTCAAGATCCTCAGCCTCAGGAACCAGGTCTTTTACTGAATCAAGGGCATCAGAGAGTCTGTCAACCTTAAACTGTGCCTTGTCAACATCTTCCTGTGCTTCCTTAAGATTATCCAATGCTTCCTGGATCTTCTCATCTCTTTTGCCTTCAGCTTCGGCCATAGCTGCTTCAGCGACATCAAGTTTTTTCTCTGCTTCAGAAAGAGCAGTAACCGCGCTGTCGTACTTATCAACAAGACTCTGTAAAACAGTTACCTGGCCACTTAATGTATCAATGCTGTCAACAAACGCATCCAGTTTGCTCTTGGCTTCCTTGGCTTCCTCTTCTGTGTCGGCAGCCTCGATTATTCCTATGATCTCCTGGGCCTTTTCATTTGTCTCTGTTACTGATTCGTTGACCTTCTGTGTAAAGTCTATTATTCCATTTTCGCCTTCCATCTGATCTACAGCCTCCTTAAAAGCTTCTGTAGCTTCAGTGTATGGGCTCTTTGTATTATTCTGCAGATCATCTACATAAGCATCGTTGTATGCAGCCTGAGCGTTAACCTCGTCCTGCTTTGCACCAAGGTTTCCTTCTGTCTCGCTATCAAGCGCGGTCTTAGCTTCTTCAATATTGTCAGAGGCATTCTGCAGATTTGCATCAACGGAAGGAACGTCCTCTTTCACGTCATTTCCGTCTTCATCTTTTACAGTATTGCCATTTTCGTCTTTTACGTCCTCGCTGGTTGTTGTCGGAATTGCTGCTGCCGAATCAACAAGATTCTGGACTTTCTGCTGTGAATCGGCGTCATCCTGATTTAGAGCGTTTACAACTTCATCGGCATCATTCTTAATGAACTCCTCAAGCTCCTGCACTTTAACAGCAGCGGAGGGCTCATTCTCCTGAGCTGAAGGGTCTGCATTTTCGGCACCGTCTGTACCTACTAAAGCATCCTGAACTTCTCCGGCCTGAACTACAGCATCATCGATCGCATCCTGAGTTTCAATACTTTCAGCCTGGACTGCTAAAGCCTCAGCGTCAGCTCCCTGGTTCTGTGTATTGTTCTCTGTAGCACCATCGCCCTCATCAGCAAATGCTATTACCGGAGGCTGTAATGCCATCATAGTGGAGATTCCTATCATCATAGCTGACAGAAGTTTTTTGTTCTTAATGCTCATTCTACCCATTTTCTTTGCCCTCTCATAAGTAAAACTGACATGTTAAACTTTGCCGTATTCACTAAGTGTTATATGTATTTCTTTAGTATCATTATATATATCGGCCAATCATAAGAATCATCATAGAATACAAAAAAAATGTTTGTTTTGATGATTTTATATTTATTTAATAAAGATAAAAAAGATAAAGCTGGAATCATGCGAGCATAATTCCAGCTTTATCCTTGAATCCCTCTATACAAACGATCAGGGCAGAAGCTTCATCGATATTACCTGCTTCTGCCCTTATGCCGAGTACTCATCAAATTCAATTGTTATTACGTCCAAGGGACCTTCCTCCAATTCTCAGCCTCATCTTTCCATTTACCTTTGCATTCATATGCTGTGGTTGCAAGATCCTGATATTGCACTAACCACTTATCATGTACTTGAAGTGCTGTAATTCTTACTTCTTTACTTCTAATACTTCTTTTTTATAAAACAAACTAACTATGCTGGTGGTCCGTACCATCCTTTCCCTGAATATTTTAACTACCTATCCCTTTGGAGTGTACCTGCCTTTCTTTCTCCCCGGCTCTGTTTGTTCTATATACCTGGCGGAGAAGTAATTAGATATCTTATAAGTATCTCTTGATGGTCTTATTATATTCAACGCCATTATATTTGTCAATACATTTTCTGATTTTCTTTTAATTATTTTGACTATGGTCTGCTAATTGTGTTATTTTCTGTTATTTATTTTAATTGTATATTCATTATATACAATTCTGCAAACTAAAAGAACTGCTATACCAACGCACTGATATAGCAGTTCCTGTTTTATGTCAATTCAGATTCAGTAAATTAATCGAGTGGATATTTGTCAGTCAATTTCTTAATTATCGCTCTGGCCTCGTCGTTCTTCTCTCCCTTGTTCTTGATAACGATGGAAATGGCCTCAGCAATCTGATCCATATCTTCAGTATTCATGCCCCTTGTGGTTACAGCAGGTGTTCCAAGTCTGATACCGCTGGTTACAAATGGAGACTGCTGCTCGTTAGGGATTGTGTTCTTGTTAGCTGTGATATGTGCATCGTCAAGCCATGCTTCTACTTCCTTACCTGTAAGGCCGAAGTTTGTAAGATCGATCAGCATAAGGTGGTTGTCTGTACCGCCGGAAACAATCTTAATTCCGCGGTCCATAAGTCCCTTGCAGAGAGCCTGAGCGTTGTCTATAACGTTCTGGGCATATTCCTTGAACTCAGGTGAGAGAGCCTCTTTGAAGCAGATAGCCTTGGCTGCAACAACGTGCTCAAGAGGGCCGCCCTGGATTCCGGGGAATACAGCCTTATTGAACTTGTACTTGTCCTGTGCTGCCTGGTTCCAAAGGATGATACCTCCTCTTGGTCCTCTGAGTGTCTTGTGTGTTGTTGTAGTAACAACATCAGCATAAGGGAATGGGCTCGGATGAAGTCCTGCTGCAACAAGACCTGCAATGTGGGCTATGTCAGCCATAAGAACTGCTCCGCAGGCATCAGCTGCTTCCCTGAATCTCTTGAAGTCAATAGTTCTGCAATATGCAGAGGCACCGGCAATGATAAGCTTTGGCTTGTGCTCTACTGCCAGCTTGTACATGTTGTCATAATCAATAAATCCGTTTTCATCTACTCCATAAGGAACGATGTTGTAGTAAGTACCTGAAATATTTGCGCTGCTACCATGAGTGAGGTGTCCACCCTGCTCGAGATCCATACCCATTACAGTGTCGCCGGGCTTAAGAAGAGCAAACTGTACAGCAAGATTTGCCTGTGCTCCTGAGTGGGGCTGAACGTTAGCATAATCGCAGTGGAAAAGCTCTTTTGCCCTGTCTCTTGCAATGTTCTCAACCTTGTCTACCACGTAGCATCCGCCGTAGTATCTTTTCCCCGGAAGACCCTCAGCATACTTGTTTGTCAGTGGACTTCCCATTGCAGACATAACTGCCTTGCTGGTCCAGTTCTCTGATGCGATGAGCTCAATGTGGTTATTCTGGCGCTCTACCTCTTCCTCGATCAGGGAAGCAATCTCCGGGTCAACCTTCCTAACTTCTTCCAATGAATACATTTACCAAATCCTCCTGAAAATCTGACTAAAAAACACATTTACAATTTAATGTGTTAAAGCAACATCTTGGTTATCGTATCATACTCTAAATAAAAATGCTACTTATTTATGATACATTTTTTGCTTCCTGTAATTACCCCCAAAAAACGGAGGAGCTGCCAACGCAACTCCTCCTGTTTTATATAGCGATATTATCGATCACTGAAGTTCTCCAATGTTATTGAACTCAGCCACGTAACCAAAATCTCCATCAGGATTTCTGTCATCATCTATGCTGTATACACCGAGTTCTACGTCAAAAGAGCCATTATCATTCTCATTGATTCCGGCGGTAACTGCATATGCTGTCTCTGGTGTACCATCACGATCAACGGCGTTTATAACCTCACGGCCATCAAGCCCCTGATAACGAATAGGGTTATCACCCTCAGAACTATTATCAGTAACATATACTTCATCCGGCATTTCAGAATAATTTTCACCAAATTCTCTCTGTCTGGCTGTAATAACCGGTGTATCCTCAGGAGCTGCCTCCCGTAATGCATATGGCACAGTTGATGCTCTGGGCGCAATACTAACCTCAACCTGTTTTAGTATCCAGATTTCCTCGTCCATGTTTACTTCATCCAATACTTCCGGTCTTATCCAATGCTGTGTTGCGACCACAGGATCTGATTGCATATCTCTAAAATAAAGAGCTGCCCCCATACCATCCATGCCATACTCTCCCCTTACTACATAATATACAAGCCTGTTGGAATTTTCGGTGCGTACAAACTCAGATTGAGTAAGGTTCTGTGCTCTTTCAAGTGCATAATTCGGGTCGTTTTCCGGGTTAACCGGATTGTCGGGCTGCACAGGGTTATCAGGCTGTACCGGGTTGTCTGGCTGAACTGGATTGTCTGGTTGTACCGGATTATCAGGCTGTACTGGGTTATCAGGCTGTACCGGATTATCTGGCTGTACTGGATTTACCGGCTGTACTGGATTATCAGGCTGTACTGGATTTACCGGCTGTACTGGATTATCAGGCTGTACTGGATTATCAGGCTGTACTGGATTTACCGGATTTACCGGATTTACCGGATTTACCGGATTTACCGGATTAACCGGATTAACAGGATTATTATTGTTCGCTTCTGCGCCGCTGTTTCCGCTGCCCGAATTCGAATCATTATTTTGCGCTGCAGCACCGCTTCCCGAAGAAGAAGCAACACTTCCCGATGCCCTCAAGGTGGATCCATTAGCAAGAGAAACTACTCCAATGCCTCTTCTTGCGCACTCATCCATAGTGGGCGCAGGTCTGTCCTCGTTGCGTCCTTTAGTAATATAGTGAACATAATAAGAAACTATATCTGAACCATATTTTGCTGACAGATCACCATTCAGAGCTGCATAAGCCGAAGGATTAAAGCTGCTGTTACATGTTCTTCCCTCAAATATACCGTAGGTACAGAAATGGTTAAACAGAGCCTCGGCATCGTCACCAACCTCTGCAACAACCTTTGGATTATTGGCCTTATAGTAATCGGCATCAAAAAATCCTCTCAGAACATCCTTATCAGCCTGTGAAACAGTTCCATAATTTACAGTAGCCTGCGTTCCTGCGCTAGTCGGTTCTGCTGCCATAGTGCTCATCGGATTGGCGATCAGGGCTGCCGAAATCATCAATACTGTAGCAGCGAACTTTACTCCACGTCTCATAAACATATCCTCCTTGATATAAAGTGTTTTTTATTGCGATGCAGCGTTATCATATCATGATGCCAGGCAGAAATATACGACCGAATAAACACGCAAATATACCGAATAGACAAAACTAACTTCTTTTTTACTGCATTTTTTGTATGTTTTAACAACATTTTTATAGCTTTTAGAATTGTTTAATCCACTTCTCCTTTTTTTAATCCTTTACGCTCCAAAACGACATTCTGATATTTCTTAATTTTTTATGATACAATTATTAACAGAATATTTATCTAGGAGCGAATGTGATGTACTACTGCATAGTTAACCCTTCTGCCCGCTCAGGCAGGGGAAAAGATATCTGGGAGAAGCTGGAGAGAAAGTTCACCGAAAAGGGACTGGATTACAGAGCTGTCTTCACAAAGGGTCCGGGACATGCCACGAAGCTGGCAAAGAGTATTACGGGGGAAAAAGAGGGAACGCAGGCTCCAGGCATGCAAACAAAGCTTGTAGTCCTTGGAGGTGACGGCACACTTAACGAAGTCGTTAACGGCATACAGGATTTTAAGAACACCCTTGTGGGGTATATTCCTATCGGCTCAAGTAATGATTTCGCCAGAGACCTCTCATACCCGGACAAGATAGATGATCTGATCGACATGATAGTAAATGCTGAGAATGTCAGAACCCTCGATCTTGGAAAACTCACCTACAATTCCATGTCCAGAGAAACCTCAAGGCTCCACGAGGAGCGCATTGCTGTCACAAGAATGTTTGATGTAAGTGCCGGAATCGGATTTGACGCTGCAGTTTGTGAGCAGGCTCTTTCCTCAGGAACCAAAAACTTCCTTAACAGAATTGGCCTTGGAAAGCTTACCTACGGCTCCATTGCCCTTCGCCAGCTCTTTGGAGCGGAAAAAGTACCATGTGATATTATTCTGGACAACGGCGAGACCATCCACTTAAAACGCTTCATTTTTGCCGCTACAATGATCCATCACTATGAAGGAGGCGGATTCAACTTTGCTCCAAAAGCGGACCTTACTGACGGCAAGTTCGACCTGGTTTATGCAGGAAACATGCCCGCCGCCAGAATGCTTTTTGCTCTGCCCATGTCCTTCTTCGGCCACTATTATTGGATCAGGGGTATTGGTCACCACGTTGTGCGCAAGGTCACCATCAAGACAGAAAAGCCCTTATGGGTACACACCGATGGTGAAGTTTCCGTCAAGTCTGACCACATCACGATTGAATGTCTGCAGCAGAAGCTTCGGATGATGAATTAAAACGGGACACTTGGGACGGTCCTCACTGTCCCACAATAAAAATACGCCGGCCCACATAATGTGAGTCGGCGTTAATTATTGTGTTTAGTTGTATCTCACTGCAACTCTCTCCACCTGTCTGGTGCAGAAGCCCTCCAGAAGTGATGTGTGATAGAACAAAATATAGAAAATGATTGCCATGATAAAGGCTGTTATCACATCATATACTGAATGCTGCTTGATAAACAATGTTGAGAGAATAATGGATATTCCCACAATGTCACTGACAACAATACCCTTCTTGGTAAATCTCTTGCTGTGATGGATCGCTATCATTGATCCCAGTGAATTATACACATGAATGCTAGGCCAAAGATTAGCCGCTGTATCAGTGTTGTAGATCACCTGAACCAGATGCGTGAACACATTATCCCTGGGCATAACTACCGGTCTTAAATAATGGCAGTTAGGGAAAAATGTTGATACCAGTAAAAATATCGTCATCCCTGCAGCCAGGAAAAAGAAATTCCTGTAATAATCCTCCACGTCGAAGGAAAGCATAAAGAACAAAAGCGTCAATGAGACATACAGAAACCACATGTAATAAGGTATTACAAATATCTCATTAAAAGGTATCACATCATCTATTGCTGTATGAATAACTGAATAGTGAGAAAAAGTGTGTTTCTCAATTGCAATGAACCAGATCATGTAAAAAGGTGCATAAACCAATATCGGTATCGCAAGATGCAGAAGATCTCTGATCATATCTCTGCCAACCATGCGTCCGGTCCACATTTCATATTTCTTCTTCATAATACTCCTCAAACTCCTGATAAAACTCCACGATATCCATCATTGTAGCACTTTAAAGGTTAATGTAAATGACAATAATTAACATAAAAAGCACATTAAATCAATGATATTTAGGAAATTTACCCATCAATTGAAGTGGAATATCTTCTGAAGGAGTTTGTATCCGGCAAGGGTGATCTTTCTGCCGCCCTTTCCGGGAAGATAAATATATGTACCTTCGATGCTGTATCTGATCTTGCTGTACAGCATAAAGTTCTTTTCCTTGATGTAGTTAAGAAGATCCTGTCTCTTCTCGAGATTCTCTTTGGTATCTTCTGTTATTAAAAGAACAGATGATATCGCTGTGATGATCTCCAGATAGTTAAACATGTACTTATGGCGCTCTCTCTGGGAGCGGATCATACCAAAGTTCTCTACATAGTAGTCAACCATAAGCTTGTTGACCTTGATCTGCTGATCGATTCTTGAGAGCATGATCTTCTGGTTAACTGACTGGTCCTCACGGCCAATATAGTAATAGTAGAAGTTAACATCGAGATAATACATGTTCTTAACAAACGGAAGCGGATTGAACACGTAAATATTATCTACATAGAAGGTATGCTCAGGGAGCTTAAGTCCGCACTGTCTAAGAAGCTTGGTCCTGTAGATAACAGAATGCATCAAAAGATAATGTCCCTTTGGTGTTCTCTTTACATCCTTCCAGGTAAAGATCTGCTCGATAGGGAACATTCTGTTATAGCGCATTACCTTATGACGCTTTTCTCCTACCTTGTTATATACAAAGTTACTGATAAGAAGATCCAGCCGTGTATCTCCACCTGCAAGTTCAGCCAGGGTACTGAGGATTTTTCTGTAAGCAATCTCCTTTACCCAGTCGTCTGAGTCCACAACCTTAAAGAAAAGACCTGTTGCGTTCTCGATACCTGCATTTACGGCTGATCCATGTCCGCCGTTAGGCTTGTGTATTGCTCTGCAAATCGTAGGATATTTCTCCTGATAGCGGTCAGCAATTTCTGCTGTTCTGTCCTTGGATCCGTCGTCTACGATCAGGATTTCCACTTCCTCACCGCCTACCAGCAGTGAATCGATGCATTTCTCCATATAGTCCTGTGAATTGTAACAGGGTACTGCAATTGATAGTAACTTCATTTATCTTAACTCCTTAATCTTGTACTTTCGAATTTTTCCATGGTGGTAAGGCAGGTGCGAAGGTCGTTGTATCTGTCGTAGACATCGCCTTCATTTACCACAACTCCCACTGAAAGGGCCATTATATCAATCATATCATTGGTTATTATTGGTCTTAGCTTGGCAAGAATATCATTCTTATCTGACGCGAGATCAGCATCCATGAACTCTATTACCAGTGGATTAAGGTTGAGCTCCTTGGCTTCTTCATCCACACTCTTTTCCATAATCTGGGACTTCTCTGTAGGCTTGAAGTTAAACCTTGGTACTCTCACAGCTGAGGATGTTTCCGGTACGTTGTCTGATGCTCTCTGAGGAGTAACAACATTCCTCTCGGCAGGCTTTTCAGCCGGTTTCTCCTGTTCAGCAGAGGCCTTCACAGGCTCTTTTGCCGGAGCAGCTGCGCTCTCTCTATTCATAGAAGGTGTAACCTTCTCAAATCTCATCTTCTGGGCGACATCCGGATACTTCTTCCTGTCTACCTCGGACATAAACATATCAAGTGGTCTTACATAAACCTTGTAATCGCCGTACAGCGCCTGATAAACTACCATCTCTTCTCTTGTTTCGGAGTGAGTTGCGATGGTCACTATCTGATATAAATTCCCCTTAAAATGTCTGTACAGCTCCTGTGGTTTTGGTCTATCTCCCATAAGTACCCCTCTTTCTGGCCTTTGCCACACAATTGTATAGTATAAATCAACAACTGCATATTTTCAAATTCATGTTAACCGGCTTTCCCCTGAGATGTTGTGCCGATTATCACCATCTCAACGCTGATGATGTAATCCAGCTTGCCGGATTTGACTGCCTCGTCATTGGAGGCGCACAGCTCCAGGGCGTCCCTTAGCTGTTTGTAGGTGTAGGTTCTTGCCCAGCTCTGGTATTTTCCAACAAGGAATGGTGCGATCTTGACTGAGGATGCAATCTGGCCTTTATCCCTGCGGTTGTCCGTCATCTCTTTTACCTGGAGCATGATGTTAAACTGCCTGGTGATAAGAGCAAGGATCTTGGCAGGAGGCTCTTTGAGCGCAAGGAGGTCATAGTAGAGTTCGATGGCTCTCTTCTGATCCTTGGCTGAGATGGCATCGGTCATGGCGAAGATCCTGCTGGTCAGGTAGTTGGCGCAGACGGCCTCGATATCTTCCTCTGTGATCTCAGGGCGGTCTATGCAGTAACATACCAACTTTTCAATTTCGGTTGATATGTTTGACATGTCAGTGCCCACGCGGTCTATAAACACAGCCTGTGCTCTGGGCGAGATGCTCTTTCCCTCGGAAGCCACCTTGGATCTGATCCATTTCATCAGGGTGTCGTCGCTCTGGATGTCGCATTCTATCTCGAAACCAAGGGCTGCTGCCGCCTTGTAGATATCTTTTCTCTTATCTACTTCCTTCTCTACAAATATGAAGATAGTGGTATCGCTGGGCTCCTTGAGATACTGGGCCAGCTCAGGGCATCCGCTCTTGAAAAAGCCACTGTTCTCCACAAGAATGATCCTCTTGTCCGACAGGAATGGCATGGTCTGAGCCATGTCGATTATCTGTCCGGGAGCAAGTCCGTCTCCCTCATATCTGTTGAAATTCATGGAGGATTCGTTGCAGCCAAGGGCCTTAAGGAGTTTATCCCTGTTCTGAAGCCGCAGGTATGCCTCTTCTCCATAAATAAGGTAGCAGGGCCTGAAATTCCCGGTTGAAATGTCGTCATTCAGTTGTTTCTGCCTGGTCGGGAAATCCGTTGTCTTTGCTGCCATTTTTAAACACCTCATTTCTATGTTATCATATTAAATACTTTTTTGATATACTAGATAAGCGTACATTTTTGTTCAGGTTTTATGAGGAAACACAATATGTTGATATACGGACTTCAAAAAATGACACTTCTTGATTTTCCGGGACATGTAGCCTGCACTGTCTTTTTAGGTGGCTGTGATTTCATGTGCCCCTTTTGCCATAACTATGAACTTGTGGATGGCACCGCCGATCCCGTGATGGATGAACATGATTTTTTTGCTTTTTTGCAAAAGAGACACGGACTTCTGGACGGAGTTGCCATCACCGGAGGCGAGCCACTTCTTCATAAGGATATTCCGGGCTTTATTAAAAAGATACGTGAACTGGGTTTTCTTATTAAATTGGATACTAATGGAAATCACCCTGACCTGCTTAAAGCTCTTTTGGCTGAAAATCTCGTAGATTACGTGGCTATGGACATCAAGAACAGTCTTCCAAAGTATGCAGAGACTGCTGGGCTGCCCCGGTTTTATACCGGTAATATTGAGGAAAGCATCCGTAGTATTAGGGAGATCGGAATC
>JAEEGK010019026.1_pt1 | contig 14781 bp, 10 predicted proteins | sample 8958771 | NCBI WGS metagenome assembly JAEEGK01 (sample SAMN16246547, study PRJNA631951) | gut metagenome | biome: gut microbiome; feature: rumen; material: SC-attached | host: Bos | place: Iran: Karaj | collected 2018-10 | reverse complement strand
GATTGGGGATTGGGCCCAATCCCCAATCCCCAATCCCCATGATTTTCCCTTTTTTAAATTAAAATTAAATTCATTTAACTATTTATATTATAAATATTATTTATATTTTAAATTTTCTCTATAAATATATTTTTCATCTTCTTGTTCCTCTTTTCCTTCTTTTTTTTTAATTGCTTTTTCAACTTCATCAAAATATTCTTTATCTATTTCTTTATTATTAGTTAGGAGAACATATATATCTAATATTTCATTAATATGAGTGTTCAATTTTTTAATTTCTTATTATTCATGCTTGAATTCATTTTTATTTATTGATATATCAATCTAAACATCTCTTTTAAATTTAAACAACTGACAAAACCATTAATATTATTTTTAATTTTTTTTATTTTTCATTATCTTATAATATAAATATAAGTTATCATTAATCTTTTTGCATTTTTAAATATTTCTTTATTTATTAAATGTTCTTCTTTATTGAATTCCAATTTTTTTTTTCAATGTCTTCTAAAGGAATTGCTATTTATAAAATTCTTCTTTTATTTTGTTTACAAAAATTAATCTTAAACAATACAAAAATAAGTTTGTAATTTATTAATTATCAAACTTTTTTACATTTTAAAAATTTTTTAACAATCTTCTAATATTTTAACATCTAATATTGAAAGGATATTAGAAATTTCTTCATTAGAAATTTCTCTCTCCACAAAAATTATTTCTGAAATTTTATAATTATTCAAAAAGAAAATTAATTTAATAAAATCATTGATAATATTTTTAAATAAATTTATAATTTTATAAAAATATAAATCCTAAAATTTAAATATTAATCTATTTTGAAATAGCATTTATTTAAAAAAAATAATGAAAAAAAATGAATATAATTCCTTATTGAATATTACAGAGGAATCTTATTTTACACAATTTAAAAACATTTCAAGTGAATTAAGTAAAATAGTTTTCCCACAAATTTTATTTTTTTATTGTATTTATTCCCAAGGTACTGTTAATTTATTTTTTATTTCACATAAATATAATGATGCAGATATGATTAATGCAATTGGAATTGCCAATTTATATCTTAATATAACAACCAGAATAATAATATCAGGGATTATAGATGCATTAGAAACTTTAGCTTCAAATGCATTTGGTAATAAAAATTATAAATTACTTGGAATTTATTTTGATAGATGTAGAGTAATAAGTTTTATTTTTTGGATTTTTATTGTAATTTTTCATTTTTTTTTTGCAAAAATAATTTTAAAATTTTTATGTGTTGAAGAAAGAGTAATTGATATGACACTTCAATATATAAGTATTCATATATTTTCAAATTTAATAGATGTCAATTTTCAAATTAATACAAAACATTTTATTTTATTAGAAAAAACTAAAATTAATTTTTATATTGCTATAGGTTGTATGATAATTCAATTTATATTATGTTGGTTTTTTGTATCAATTTGCTCATTAGGAGTTAATGGAGCAGCTTTAAGTATATTTTTCTCATCCATTTATAATAATATTATTTCAACATATATTCTATTTAAAATGAATTTACCAGAAGGATCTTTAATATATTTCACAAAAGATAGTTTAAAACAATGGAATAATTATTTAAAAATTGCTATTCCAGGAATTGTAATATCTGGAGGAGAATGGTTAGGTTATGAATTACAAGGTATTTTTGCTATTTATTTATCTTCTTTAGATTATTCAGTTCATATTATTTTAATTAATTTAGAAATTTTATGTTTTCCAAATTCAATTGGAATTAATGCTGCTATTTCTATGAAATGTGGTGATAAAATAATAAGTGAAAATCCAAATTATATGAAAAGATATATTTTTTTATCACATATTTTTGCACTATTATGTTCATTAGTTATTTTATTTTTAATTTTATTTTTTGGAAATCAATATTTTTATTATATGTCACCGACTGAAAATATTTATATATATTGTAAAAAAGTTAAATATATTTTAAGCTGGTATATTTTTATTGATAATGCATATTATTTTTATTTGGGATGTTTAAAAGGAATTGGATATTTAAAAAATCCGACAATTGCATCATTTATTATTTTTTATGTTGTTGATACTTTATTAACTTTATTATTTGCTTTTAATTTGAAATTTGGAGTAAAAGGAATTTGGGGAAGTAGTTCTATTGGAGTTACTATTGGTGCTTTTCTTTTTGCTTATTGGGTTTATTCTTTTGATATGAATGAAATGAAAAGTTTGGCTTTGAAAAGGATTAAATTAGATAATATACATTTAGAAAATCAAAATATTAAAGAAAGATTTTTAGAAGATAAAATTAAAAATGATATTTTACAAAAAGATAATATTGAAATGGATTTTATTTAATGAAAAATTTCAAAATTTAATATAATTAATTCTCAAACATATAATTATCTAAATTTATAGAATTATTATTATAAAAATATATATTAAATAGTTTAAGTTACTTTTATAATTTTATATGAATAAAATATTTAATGAATATTATAAAATTGTAGAATAAAATTGTTTCATTTCCGATCATATTTATTTATATTATTATAAATTATATAGAATATAAAAAGTGTAAAAATCAAAATTAGTGTTTAATATTTAAATTTTATTTGAATCCTATTATATATAGAATCAATGAATTAAAATTACAGTAACTTTTTTAATCTAATATATTTTGTAATAAATATTTTATTTAAGAAATTAATATAAAATATTGATTATATTAATTTTAAACTTATTTCATTATAATATTGTGATAAAATTAATGAATATAATAATCAATTAAACAACTTTTTCTTTAAATAAGTTTATCATTTTTAAATAAAAAGCTTAAAATCTATAAATCTCATTTTAATATATTAAAAAAATAATATTTTTAAATATTTTTTATTTTTAATATTTTAATTTAAATGTTAATTTGACTATTTTTTATTCAATTAGAGAAAATCAATTTTAAATTATATATTAAGCTATTTAATTTTATTGATATATTTAACCAACATTTTTTACTAAAATATATCCTATATCAGTTATTTCAAATCATAATAAACAAATAAAATAATTTTAATTGGTTTTAAAATAGAAATAAAGAAGAAAGTAAAGAAAATAATAAATTATTAAAAAATTACAGGAAGTATTAAAAAAAAATAGTTAATAATTGGAATAAAAAAATATATAAAAATTTCAATCAATTTATAAAATATATATATAAAAAAATATATTTGAAATAAAATATTATGGAATAACTGGGTTCCCTCATTCCACACCCTCTCACTCTTGACAAAAATTTTAATATTTGTTTTAAAAAATAATATAATAGTTAATGATTAAAATGATAATATATAAATAAAATAAATAATATTATATTAATTAATTATAGAGCCCTGATTACATGATTTTTTTTCTTTTTTTAATAAAGATTTTATTATTTTTTTATTGTTCTGATTAAAAAATAAACAATTATATTTATTAAGCAATATAATAATTTAAGAAATTAAAATGTTGTGAAAGGCAATAAATTTTTTACTTATTAAATGTAAATTATATAAAGATTTTTCATAAATAAATTTTTGGCAATACATTAAATAAAAAAACAAAATAAATAATTCAATCAATTAGATAAGAATTTTAATTATCAACCATTAATTTAATTTTAAAAAAAATATTTCATTAAAATTTATAATCAGATATTTATTTTAATACATCCAAAATATCTTTTATTTAATAATAATTATAAATTATATAAAAGAATGTAAATAATAAATAATAATATAAAAAATGCAAACAACAAATAAAGTTCTAATGGTAAGACCAATAAATTTTGGATATAATGAGGAAACTTCAAAAAATAATTTATTTCAACAAAAAACAGAAACACCAGAAGAAGCATTAGAAATAAAGAAAAAAGCAATAATAGAATTTGACTTATATGTAAAATTATTAAAAGAAAATGGAATTGAAGTAGACATATTACAAGACACAAATGAACCATCCACTCCAGATTCAATATTTCCAAACAATTGTTTTTCAACACATTGTGAAGAAAAAAAAGAAGGAAAAGAAAGAACTTTAGTAATTTATCCTATGTTTGCAAACAATAGAAGAGAAGAAAGAAAGAAATTATTACCTTTTTTAAATAAAATGAAGTTTGATAAAATAATTGATTTAACTGATATGGAAAAAGAAAATAAATATTTAGAAGGTACTGGTTCTCTTATTTTAGATAGAGAACATCATTTTGCTTTTGCATGTAAGTCTGAAAGAACAAATGAAGATGTTTTAAAAAAATGGAGTGAAAAAATGAATTATGAATATTTTCTTTTTGAAAGTGAAGATGAAAAAGGAAAACCTATTTATCATACTAATGTTATGATGCATATTGGAACAAAATTTGCTATTGTTTGTCTTAATTCTATTAAAAATAATTCACAAAAGGAAAAACTGATTGAAATTCTTAAAAAAAATGGAAAAGAAATTATTGAAATTACTGTAGAACAAATGACCAAATATGCTGGAAATATGTTAGAATTGATAAATGATAAAAAAGAAAAATTACTTATTATGAGTACAACTGCTAAAAATTCTCTTTCTCCAAATCAAATTAAAACTCTTGAAGAAGATGTTAAAATTATTTCACCTGAAATACCTATTATTGAAAAAACAGGAGGTGGAAGTGCAAGATGTATGTTAGCAGAAATTTATTATTAATAAGGTATTTTTAAAAAAATAGTTTAGAATTTAAAGTAAATAAATATAATAAAAAATAATTTTATAAAATTATATTAAAAAATTATTATAATGAAACATATATATATCCCATTGAAAAAAATATCTAAAAAATATGGAACCATTAAGAGGAACAGAATTTATTCAACTTAGTGAAAATACACCTGCTGAATTTATTTTAATCCATATTCCAGATAAAGATGTTTTTCTTTCTAATTGGCATCCTTCATCTGCATTATATGAAGATGTCACTGAAATTTCTTCAATAAAATATTGCATGAAACAATTAACTAAAATTTTAAATAAATATAATGTTCATGTTTTTACAGTAAGAGATTGTTTAAAATTAAATAAAAAAAAATTACAAGAACTTGCATTTGATAGTTTAACATATATAAATACAGAAAAAGAAGAAAATATATATGATAAACAAAACTATAAGAAATATTTATATTATTGTAGTGATGAATATAAAAAATCAATAATAGAAAAATTACTTCCTGATCAATTAGTAGATATAATATTAACAAAGCCTACATATCATTTAAAATATGTTGATCATAATACATTTATTGAAGCTACTCAAATAAATTTTACTCCAGTTAGTGGTTTAATTTTTTGTAGAGATCAACAAATAACTACTCAAAAAGGAGTTGTTATTGGAAGAGCATTTTCAAGTCAAAGAGGCCTTGAAAATGATTTAATGGAAATTGTATTTAGAAATTTAGGGGCTAAAATAATTGGAAGAATACCTGAAGGAACATTTTTAGAAGGAGGAGATTTTTATGTAGCTAAAGATGATTTATGTATGTTAGGTATTGGATTAAGAACTAAAATTGAAGCAGCATATTATTTAATGGATAATAATTTACTGGGAAGTAGGAGATTTGCTTTAGTTGTTGATCAATATGATTTAGATCAACAAAGAATGCATTTAGATACTTATTTTAATATTTTAAATCAAGATCATTGTGTTGTTCTTGATTTTGATGATTGTAAAAAAGAATGTGGAAAGGAAATTAATAGAAAAGTCTATTTATATGATCGTAAAATTGAAGAAGGAATTCAAAGTGATAATATTAATATTAAAAATGAATGTAATTTTTATAAACTTAGTAAAATTTTCGAAAACTTTTATGATTATTTAGAATATGAAGGATTTAAAATGATTAAAATAACAAATAAACAACAAGAAGAATATATGATAAATTTCTTAAATATTGGAAATAATATTATTTTAAGTGTTAATCCATTTTTAAAAGAATTAGTTAAAAATTTAGGAGTCACTGTTGAATATATTGAATTTAAAGCTGTTATGAATATGTATGGTGCAATGCATTGTGCTACTCAAGTAGGAAGAAGAAATTCAATTTAAATAAAATATATTTATAATTTTTAAATTGGATTATTTTATATTTTATATATAATAAAACAGGGGATATTTTATTAAAATTATTTTATAAATTTATATTTATAAAGATTGTCATATTCGTCATATTCTACTGTTTTATTGAGTTTTTTGAATAGCCAGTAATCTTTTATTTTTTTATATAACAGTTTATAATAATCTATCTATTTTTTGAATTTTATCTTCACTAATTTAAATTTTGATTTTTTAAAATATGTAAAAAAAAATAGTAAGCAGATATAAATTCAATTATTGATATTAAGATAAAATAGATAAATGAAATAAATTATACTTAACTATTTTTATAAATTAATAAAAACTTCATTTATAATTTTTAAAAAATTTAAAATATAAGATTCTTAAGAAAATAAAAATTTAAACATATTAATATTATTTTAAATTTTTTCAATTGGAGTTAATCCTAAAAGATCAAAAGTAAGTTTCATGAATCTCTTACATAATTCAATAATTAAAATTCTGGAATTATTTCCTATAACTTTACAATTTTCATAAAAAACTGCAAAATTAGTAGCAATTCCATAAACATAATCACAAAGAAGATTCAAAGCTAAATCTTTTAAAACATCATCAATCACATCATTAAATTTTAATAATTGTACTAACAATTTTTTTTCATCTTTATGAGTTATAACAATTTTTTCATTTTCAATTAAAGATTGAATATCTTTCTCAGATATATTATTTTTTCTATAAATTGAACAAATTCTAACATAAGTGTAAAATAAATAAACCGCAGTATTTCCTTTATCATCAAGCATTTTTTCTTGATCAAATCGATAATTACTAACTCTAAATTGTTTCAAATCAAAATATTTAATTGCAGAATAACCTAATTTTTCACTAGCTTCATTAATATAATCAAGACTCATTCCACTATTATTTTTTTCATTTCTTTTGATCATTTCTTTCTTGGCATCTTCCCAAGCTTCATCAAGTACATCAGCTAATTTAACAATACCTCCTTTTCTAGTTGAAAATTTTTTCCCATCTTTTCCTTGAACAAGACCAAAATCCATATGATCAACTCTAATATTATCATTCATCCAACCACATTTTTTTCCTGCTTTAAATAATAATCTAAAATGATCTTTTTGTTCTGAACCAACAACATAAATAATCCAATCTCTTTTACATTCATTTATTCTATATTCTAAAGCCACAAGATCAGTTGTATCATATCCTATTCCACCATCAGATTTAACTATTATTAAAGGTTGTTTTTCTCCTTCTAATCTCATTATTACTGCTCCTTGATCTTTTTCTAATAAATTCTTTTCTTCTAATATTGGTATTATTTTCCTAGATAATGGGTCATAAAAACTTTCACCAACTTCCTTTAAATTAATATCTAATCTTTTATATATTTTCTCAAAATTTTCTCTTGAAACTTGGCATATAAATTCCCATGCTTTTCTAGTATTTTCATTTCCTTTTTGTAATTCAACAGTTTTTAATTGTGCTAATTTTTTAAAATCATTATCACTATCAAATTTTTCTTTTGCATGTTTATAAAATTCTTCTAAATCTCTAATATTTTCATTTGATGTTTCATATTTAGGATTAATAGATTCTAAATATGCAATTAACATTCCAAATTGAGTTCCCCAATCTCCAACATGATTAATTCTCATTACATCATTATCTAAAAATTCAAGAACTCTACATATACTATCTCCTATTATTGTCGAACGAAGGTGACCTATATGCATTTCTTTTGCTATGTTTGGAGATGAAAAATCACATAATACTTTTTTTTTTGTGTATTCTGTTGTTATTTTTATTCCTTTTTTTAAAATTGAAAGAGATATATTTTCAATATATGAATTTTTGATATTTATATCTATATAAGTTGTTTCTGGTACTTGCTTTTTCTTTTTTTCTTTTTTATTTTTTTTTTTATCAATTTCTTGTTCTATTTTTGTTTCTTCTATTATTGATTTCTCATCTTTGATATTTTTTATCAATTCCTCTCCTACTTCTTTTGATGATGAATATTTCCAATTCTCTTTTTTATTACATAAATTGTATATTTTCATTGCTATTGGAGATGTTAAATCTGAAGTTCCAAGACTATTCCAAACTACTTGACCTTCAAAGTTTTCTGGCAAATAATCTTTAAAAGTTTCTAATGCTGCTTTTGTGAAAATTGAAGTTAAATATTTTGATATATTTATCATTACTGATTCAGTTGATTCCATTATATAATATATTATTTTCAATTCATTATTTATTGAATAATCGTAATAAATAATTAAATTATCTATTAACTATTTAAAAAAAAATATTATAAAAAATATTTTTATCTTTTCTCATAAATATATAATGTTTTTTCTATTGATTAGGTCAAAGTTTACCTAATCTAAATATTATATAATATTAAACTATTTTATAACTTTGAATCATATTTTTATAAATAAAAAAAATATTAAATTATAGCTTTACAATATTTATGATTTTATTTCCATATTTTGATTTCATCAATTTATCTTTAGATAAATAATTTTTCTATTTTTTTTCTTCAAACAAAAAATTTTTTCCAATTCTTTATAATATCTATATAAATTTCACTTTTTAATTTTCATTTAATCTTTAAAAATGTATTTTCTTTTCTCTATTGCTCTATAATTCCTTATAAATAATTAATTTAAAGATAATTATCATTAAATTGTAGTCTTAGAATTATAACAATAAATAAATGTCTTGCTGGCGCAATGGAAGCGCATCAGACTTCTAATCTGGGGGTTCTGGGTTCGAGTCCCAGGCAGGATGTTAAAAAAATTTTTTATAAAAAATAACAAATAATTAATTATGATACAATTAAATATATTCTTTTTTATTTTATATATTATTTATTAAGAAATAAATTAAGAATGTATTTTAATTCAATGGTTTCTAAAAAATATTATTTAGTTATGATTTATAATTATTAAAAAAGAAAATAATAAATAATTAAATAGAAAAAGAAGTAAATGAAGAAATAATTATAAAATATATAATTTTTTTTTTTTGAAGAAAAAGGATTTAAATAAAATTATAATTTTTATAAATATGATAATATAATTGTAATTAGAAAAGATAATAAAATATATGGATTTTAGAATATATATAAAAATAAAGCAACAAGTTGGGATTTAATTTCTGTTAAATCTATAAAAATAGAATTAAAGAAAATAGAAAATTTAAATAACATATGAAAATTTAAAAATAATATTATATAGATATTTAATATATGTTAAATTCTATTTAATATTTTAATAAAAACCATTAAAAAAAAATGTTTTTTCAGAAAAATTTATTTTATTTTTTTGCAAGTATTAATTTTATAAATTATCACATAATAATTCCATATTTCTAACTAAAGTATCATCTAATGGAATAAATAATAAATTATGAGGGAATCCTTTTATATATATTTGGAAAATTTCTAATATTGTATATTTATATAGTAATTAAGGTTTTTCTATATTTTGATTCTATTTTTATTGCTAATCATCTCTTGTTTTTATATTCATTTCTAGAAAAATTTGAGACAAAATAACCAATTTAGAATCTATCATTTGGTTTAAATGAATAATTATTATTTATTTTTATTTTTTTAATTTATTAAAAGACTTTTAATATTTTTTTGATAAGTACTTTTTACTTTTTAAAATTTTTTAATTAATTGTTTTTGTGTTATTTGTTCTTTTGGTGAGTGAAAAGGACTAATGAAAGAAACTTATTGCTTTCAATTTTAAATGATAAATCAAATAAATTATTGAAATTTAAGATGAATTATTATAAAATAAAGAAATATTTCTTTGAATTGAATTTGAAAAATAATATAATAAAGAGAAAAATAATAAAATTAAAAAAAAACAATTTGATTCTGAATCAATATTAAAAGATAATTTTTCCCTAAAAAAATATGTTTAGAATCTTCAATTGATTTTTCTAAAGATATATATATAAGTAATTTATATTCAAAAAAATATAATAAGTATATAATTTTTAGTTTCAATTAATGAAAAGTACTTGATAATAATAGAAAATGATATATGTATTATTTATTGAAACTTATGAAATATATTTAAATAAATCATTGCCATATATAAATTCATTTGATAAATCATATTTTCAATGGATTTATAATATTTTAGAAAAAAAATATGACAAATTTTAATTGAAAAAAAATTTTGTTGTTAAAAAAAATTATAAATAAGTAAATAAAGATAATACTTTAAATTTTATTAGATTTCCTTTTTAATTGTGATAATATAAGAAGTTTAAGAGATTTAAATGAAACTCATCTTCCTTTATTAGGAAGTTTGGATAATGATGGAAAAAATTAATAACTGAAAAATATATTTGTTAAATAAATATATTAAGAGCATTTTTATAAATCCACCAAGTTATTATTATTTAAATGTGTTTTAGAAGATTTTAGTGCTTTTGTAAATGGAACAATTGATTTGAATAAAATTATATAAAATAGAAAAAAAAGAAATATTATAAAATAATCAGAATATAAAATAATTAGGAAGTAAATTATATGAAACTTTAATAAATTAAATCATAAAAATAAATTAAAAAAATGAAAAAAATAAAAATATTATATTTTTAAAGAATAAAATTATAAAATTTTTCAATATAATCTATTTGAAAAAAAATCAAAAAAACAATTTAAAATCATTCATTATAATCCTCGGTTTAAATCTCAAAATCAATACCCAAAAAAATTTATCTCTGACTTAATTTTGCAAAAAAAAAAAAAAATCATATGATATATAAAAATAAATATTTTATATCTTATAAAAAATGAAGCCAATCAGAGAATATTTCCCACCTGATTTCTCAGAAGAAAATCTTAAAAACGCTCCAGATTGCAAATTCATAGAATGTGAAAAAGATGGTGTACTTCCATTAAACTACCATTCAACAAGTATTTTCCCAGAATATTTCAAAATAAAAGGTGAATGGATTTTAGCAAAAGAAAGTAGAATGGATTGTCAAGCTGTATTAAAAGATAATGAGATTCAAATATTAGAAATGCGTAATATTAAAAAAGGTGATTTAGTAGCAGTTGGAAGAACAGAATTAGGAGAAGAAGGAATTTATGTTTATCCATTTGGATTCCGGGATGATTCCAAAAAAATAAATGATTTATTTGCATTTAGGCAAAATTCTTCAAGAGAAACTTCACAATCGAAAGCATATGATGAATTATATGCTTCTTTAAAATATGAGAAAGAACATGGAAAAATTGTTTATGTAATGGGACCTGCTTTTGCCTTTGATTTCAAAGCAAAGGAAGCAATGTGTAAATTAATAGAAAATGGTTATTGTCATGCATTATTAGCAGGTAATGCATTAGCAACACATGATTTAGAAGGTGAATATCTTCACACTGCATTAGGACAAGATATTTACACAAAAGAAAATGTACCAAATGGACATTATAATCATTTAGATTTAATAAATCGTGTGAGATATTATGGTAGTATAAAACAATTTTGTGAAGGAGAAAAAATTTCTCATGGAATAATGTATAATTTAACAAAATATAATATTCCATATGTTTTAGCTGGTTCTATTAGAGATGATGGACCTTTACCTGAAACTATTGGTGATGCTTATGAAGCACAAAATAAAATGAGAAATATTGTTAAGGATGCTACTACTGTTATTTGCTTGGCTACTATGTTACATTCAATTGCTACTGGAAATATGTTTCCTTCTTTTAGAGTTTTGAAAGATGGAACAATTAGACAAACTAATTTTTATTGTGTTGATGCTGCTGAATTTGTTGTTAATAAATTAGTTGATAGAGGAAGTTTAAGTGTTCAAGGATTTGTTACTAATGTTCAAGATTTTATTTGCCATGTTGCAAGAGGTGTTGGACTTTGAAATATATAATTTTTATATTTTTTTATTTTTAAAGTTTAAATTTTATTTTTTAGGACATTTTGATTTTTACTCTTTATCTTTTTTTATTATTAATTAAACATTTAATTAAGATAAAAATATTTAAATAATATGAAATTCATTAAGATTATTTTTTTTATAATTATAAAAATAAAAACTGAATATTTACAATTATTTGGGTTTAAATAAATTTTTAAAATATGGTTTATTTGATAATTGTGATATTTTATATATATATAAAAAAAAAAATGTTCAGAAAATTTTACGAAAAAGCAAATTATGAAATAATTTTATCAAAAATAAAACAAGAACATATTTTATATGAAATATTAGAACAAATAAAAATATTTATAAAAATAATAGAAAATAAAGATTTAAATAGAAATTATAAAGTAATATTAAAAGGTTATATTGTTTTTTCAAGAACATTGCTTTATTCTAGATTGTCCTTTAAAAAATTTAATATCATTACAAAATGGAAATGATATATTAGGATATTTATATCAACATGTAGAATTATTATTTCAAAATTGTTTAAAAAAATTTCCAGCATCAACAGAAGTAAGATTTGCTTATACATTATTGTTATTAAAGAAAAAGAATATAAAAAAAAGCTCAAGATATTTTAATTGGATTTGATAAATATATTCTTTCAATAGAAGTGGATTTTATAATATATAAATGTAATAAAATTATGGAAAATGATTTAATTAATATAGAAAAACAAGATAATTTAGATTTAACCAAATAATTAAAATATAAAAAATGTTCAAATAAATTTAAAGGATTAATAAATAATGCATCTAAATTATATATTGTTTCTGGGAATATTTTAAATTCTCTTTTAAGTGGAAGTGAAGATTTAACAAAATTAAATGATTATGAAAGTAACATAAATAAAATAGTTTAACAAATGAATAATTCTTTTCAACAAATTCAAAAATTAAAAAATAATGATTATGAAATATTAAAATTATATTATGAATTTTTGATTGATGTTTTAAATGATAAAGAAAAAGCAAATAAATTAAAATCAATATATGAGATATTAATGATATAATTGAAAATTCTGAAAAATCAGAATTTGGAAATTATTTGTTGATACATTAGGAAATAATGGTGAATATTATTAATTTATTGTTTCTGGTAAAGATAAAAAATTTGGTAACATTCAAAATATTTCTTTAAGTTCTTGTTTAATTTTTGATTTTCAAAAAAATGAATTAATTGGTAAAAAATTTGAATCACCAATTCCTGATACTTTTCAAGAAGAATATAGAAAAATAATGAAAAATAAATTAATTGAGTTCAAAAAAAATACTTTTGGTAAATTAAGAAAAACTTTTTCTGAATCAAAAGAATTAAATGTTTTTGGGGGAAATAAATTAAAATATTTAAATGAATTAAATATAAAAGTTAAAATTTTTTTTACTGAAAATAATGACTATTTATTTGTGGCTTCAATTTCAAAAGATCATGTTTTTTATAATACTTCTAATAATGAAAGTAATGAAATTCCAAAAAATTGTATTGTATTAACAAATCAACATTTATTAATACAAAATTTTACTCCAAATGCTTTTGATATTTTAGGTTTAACATCAGATGAAATTAATAGTAATTATGAAATAACTTTTTTTATAAAACAATTTTATGAAGAATTTAAAAGAAATAAAATATCAATAATTAATAAAACAATGATCTAAAAGTTGTTTCCATATATTTTCATCAATTTCAGTTGAATTTTGATAAATACAATTTTTAATAAAATTAATCAAAGGAGTAAATTCATTTTTAAAAACTAATCTTCATTTTTATTAATAAATTCAATTGGAATATAAGGAACAATATAATTTAAATTTAAGAATTTTTTAAAATCAAATTATTTAAAAAAATCATGATTTTGAATATCTTTAAAACAAGAAATTCTAGAAGAAGGTTTTTTTGATAATAAAGAACTAATTAAATTATTTAAAATTTTATTTTTAGGTTCATTAGTTAAAAAAGGTTTATTTTCTACTAAGTCTTTATAAATTTTATTAATATCTCTTGTAGTAGAACCAAAAGGAGTAGAATCATAAAAAATTTCATATAAAATAATTCCAACTGACCAATAATCAACTTTTTAATTATAATCTTTTCCAATAATTACTTCTGGTGACATATATAATGGAGTTCCTACTATTAATTTGAAAAATTTTGTCCTATAATTTTTAGTATTTAAAAAATTAAAATAAGAATTATAAGAAAAAAATAATTCGAAATACTTTATAAAATATTTTTTTACAATATGAAATATAATTTATTTAGAATTAAATTCATTAGTTTTTATTATAAATATTTAATTTCATAGAATTAAAAACATAAATAATGTTAGAAATAAATATTAATTAAATCATAATAAATTTGAGTTTTTCATTTTATGAATATTAGAACCAATCTCCATATATAATAATATTATAATAAATTAAATATTTTAATAAAATATTTTAAATGATTAATAATTTTGATATATTTATATATATTTTTTTTAATTAACAATTATTTTTACATTACTTTATACTTATAATTAATTGAATAAAAATAAATTCAATATAATTTCATCAAAAAAAGTTTTAGATTTGGTTTTTGAATTATCCAAAAAAATTCTTGAGTTTATGCCTATAATTATAAGTATGAAATTTTCAATCTTTCTCATTATA
>JAEEGK010019024.1_pt1 | contig 14782 bp, 10 predicted proteins | sample 8958771 | NCBI WGS metagenome assembly JAEEGK01 (sample SAMN16246547, study PRJNA631951) | gut metagenome | biome: gut microbiome; feature: rumen; material: SC-attached | host: Bos | place: Iran: Karaj | collected 2018-10 | reverse complement strand
GTGCATCCTTAGCAATCTTGAATGCAGTCTCACTGGCTGGCATCTCGTTCAGAATCTTATGGAAGTGATTGATACAATCCATCATCTTGTCGTTCTGAGTGATGATATGAGTCATATAGCTTTCCTTGCCACTCTTCTTGTCAGGACGTCCATAGTAGGCGGCGGCATTATAAGCCAGACCACGTGCCTCACGCATCTCCTGGAACACGATACCATTCATGCCACCACCAAAGTACTCGTTGAATACACTAACTACAGCAGCCTCATCGATATTCCAGTCGCGATGCTCATCGTGATACATTCGCATGTAGATATTCTTAGCATCGAATGGTGCAATCCATACCTCGTTGGTAGGTGTCTGCTGGCGCTCGTACTCCTTGTTCTGTGGCACAGGCAGCAGCTTCTTTGGCATCTTATGCGTTTTGGTCACAATGTCAGAAACCTCCTTCACGGTCATAGGTCCATAATACTCCACGCTGTGCTCATAGCTGCTCAGATTCTTCAGCAGGTCAACAAACACCTGTGGGTTGGTGTTCTTCAGCTGCTCCTCAGTCATGATGTCTCTACTGAAGTTGCGCTTGCCAAACACACCATAGTTATACAGCCAGTTGAAGTAGCCACGCTGATTTTTCTTGGCATCATCACGACGCTTCAGAATCTGACCCACCATTTCGTTGTAGGCCTCCTTGTCCACCTTGGCATTCTGCAGCAGTTCCTCGCCCAGTGCCAGGGCAGCCTGCATGTTCTCGCTCAGACCCATCAGGCGAACGTTGATTTCATCGCTACCCTCGCCCACATAGAAGTCGCAGCCCAGCTCATAGAACTTCTGCTTCAACTCTGCAGCAGTATACTTGTCAGTGCCCAGATAGTCGATATAGTCTGTTGCCACGTCGTAGCGGTTGTCAGCCTTGCGACCAAACTCATAATGCAGGTTCAGTTGGAACAGACCGTTCTCTGTGTTCTTTACATATTTCAGTGGCAGTCCCTTCTTGGTCTTAGCCATTGTCATATCCTTCTTAAAGTCTACAAACTTAGGCTGGATAGGCTCCACCTTCGCATTCTGGATATCCTTCACAAACTGACTCATCATGTCGCGGTTGGTGGGGATGGGCGTAATAGCAGGCTTGTCTATCTTCTTCTGCAGAGAGTCCACACCCTGCTTCTTGAATACTGTTACATAACCATTGGTAAAGAACTTGTTGGCAAATGTCACAATATCCTGCTTGGTAATCTTCGACACACGGTCGATGCTCTCAACCTCCTGTTTCCAGTCCACCTCATTGATAAAGGCGTCTACAAACATATCGGCTCGTCCCTCGTTGCTCTCCAGCGTCTGATAGCGATTGCGCTTGTAGTTGTTAATGATGCTAGGCAGCAAGTTGTCAGGGAAGTCGCCCTTTTTCAGTTTATCTATCTCAGCCAACATTAGGCTACGAACCTCTTCCAGGCTCTGGCCCTGCTTGGGTGCACCAATCAACAAGAAACCACCATGATCACGCATCAGCTCAGCACCGGCTCCCGCTCTTTGTACCTTCATGGTCTGGTTCAGGTCAAGGTCGAACAATCCTGCACGTCCATTGCTCAGCACGCTCGACAACAAATTCAGAGTGTCAGCCTGTAGGCTGTTGGCCTGCTTAGCACGCCAAGCCATCCATACTTGCTCAGCCTCCTGTCCGATAACTGTGGTATCCTTAGGAGCAGTTAATGCGGGCAGTGGTGCAAAAGTAGGCTGCTTTACGTCAGCACCTGGTTTCCAACTGCTGAAATACTTGTCGATGATAGCGATGGTCTTGTCAGGATCCAGGTCGCCAGCCATACAGATGGCCACGTTGTTTGGGCGATACCACTTGTTGAAGTAGTTCTTGATGTTTGTTATCGAAGGATTCTTCAGGTGCTCCTGAGTACCGATGGTGGTCTGTGTGCCATAAGGATGGTTAGGCCACAGCATCTTACACAGCGCAGCAAACAACTTGCGACTGTCGCTGGTCAGACCGATGTTATACTCCTCATACACAGCCTCCAGCTCAGTGTGGAAGCCACGAATCACCATATTCTGGAAACGGTCGGCCTGAATCTTAGCCCAGTTATCAATCTCGTTCGATGGGATATCCTCTGTATAGCAAGTCACATCGTTCGAAGTGTAAGCGTTAGTACCCTCAGCACCGATGGCAGCCATCAGCTTGTCGTACTCGTTGGGGATGAAATACTTGGCAGCCACCTGAGATACAGAGTCAATTTCATGATAGGCTTGCTTACGAGCGGCAGGATCGGTCAGCTTGCGATAAGCCTCATAGCGCTGCTCTATCTCGTCGAGCAAAGGCTTCTCTGCCACAGGGTTTGTAACACCAAACAGCTTAGTACCCTTAAACATCAGGTGCTCCAGATAGTGAGCCAGTCCTGTAGTCTCTGCAGGGTCGTTCTTCGAACCTGTACGCACGGCTATGTAAGTCTGTATACGTGGTTTCTCTGGGTTTACGCTCAGATAAACTCTCAACCCATTGTCGAGTGTATAAATACGTGTCTGCATCATATCTCCAGACACCGTTACATACTTGTAATCCTTAGCCTGTACACCGATGGCCAACAGACAACAGCTGATAGCCAACAGACAATTCTTTTTAATCTTCATAATCTATTTCGTGATCCAATTTTGAGATAAAGTCATCGAAGACATCCTGCTCGACATCACCCATAGCAAACTCCTTCTCAGCATCCTTGCGGATCTCGGCAATCCATGCACGACGGGCCTTGACATAGTCCTCACGGATGCGTTGGATGGCAGCGTCATTGAGTTCGTCGAGACCGTAGTAGTCGAGAATCAACTGATAGGTCCACGTCCACTGATATTCGCGATAGTGCTCGTTGATGTCGTTGAAACGTGCCAAAACCTCGCGGATGCTCTCGATAGTACCATTCTTGATGTCCTCAAGGAGACGTTCCTCCTCGCTGGCAGGCAACAACAGACCAGAGAGGTCGTTCCATTGTCCCAGACCAATCTCACCTTCGGGCTTACCAAGCCATTGTTCCTTGACAGCACGCTTCAGCACGGCACCCATATAGATGCGGAGGGCAATATCGTAGTACTTAATACCCTTCTTCAGCGATGACGCATTGATGATATACTCCTGGAAGTTGTACGACGACACATTGTTGCCGCCGGCCTGACGCAGGTTCTCCAGAATCTTCTTACCCTCGACAATCTCACCAACAGTAAAAGGTGACAACCAGTCAAAGTTGATAATGCTCTTACGGCTCGAAGCTGCACGCTTGTCGCGCTTCGGCCACTTCTTGATATCACGGTAGAGACCCACCGTGGTAATGTTACGACCTGGCACGATATACATCGTCTCGCCATAAGCCATCAGATAGGCAAAGGGCAGACAGCGCATGTCAGGATGGTTCATCAGCTTACCGAAGCAGACACTGAACGCACCAATCTTCGCAGGCATCAGCACATAGGCACCAGAAGCCGTCTTCGTACCACGCTCCAAGACACCATAGTGCATGGGACCCATCTTGTAGGCGTGGTTCGAGAAGTTGGTGTTCGAACCAGCATTGTAGAACGAGAACTCACCACCAATCAACAACGAACTCTTGTGGTGCGAGGCAGAGAAGGGACCGCAGAAGGCAGCACATGCCTCACCATTGGCCATATAGCTGTTGGCAAAGAACACGCTGGCCTCAGCAGTGAAGCCATTGGTAATCTGACAAGCCTCACCGACAAAGCAGTCCTGCATCTTTACAGAATTGGTGATGGAACAACCGTTCGAGATAATACTGTTCTCACAGATAACGCCCGTACCAATAAATACGGAGTCGTCTTTCGACGAGAGGATGGTACAGTCACTCAGACGGGCAGCACCATTGATTTCACAATCTTCCTTGATAACGGTATTGGTAATCTCCTTAGAGTTGATAATCTTCACACCATTGCCGATGGTACCGCGCTCTGGTTGTGTGAAGCGAATCTCCTCATTAATCAGACGCGACAGACTGTCTTTCAGCTGTTTGTCCTTGAAATACTTCACCATAAAGGCGGCCAGCTGTGAGTTCAGGTCGTGGAAAAGCACCACGTTACCATCGCCCATCTCGTTGAGTACACTGATAAGATGGCCCTCACCAAAAGAAGCGCCCTCAGTGGTCTCCATCGTGGAGATGTTCGAGATATAGCAGTCGCTGCCAATAGTATAGTTGTTGATGAAGTTACCAATCTTCTCGATGAGACAGTTGTCACCCACCGTGACGTTGCGCAGGGTAGCATCGTTAATACCAGAATGTTTTACAAAGCCTTTCGATACTTCCACCTGCTTCTCGAAGACACCCAGTCGGATGTCACCGTAGAAGATGACACGATGGAAGTTATAGGGAGAAAACTCCTCAGCAACCTTTACGCGCTGCCAGTCTTCAGCCCAACAACTATTGTTTTCCAGTACTTGAATCTCATCGTCTGTCAAAAATCTGTAGTCTCTCATAATCTTATTGTGTTTGGTTCATTATTCTTCTATCTGATACAGGAAGTCGTTATACGGATATTTCTGCACATGCAGTTCACGAACACGCTTATAGAGGATTTCGCGCAACATATCGATATTCTCTTTCTGTTTGGCAGAGATAAACAGACACTCCAAATAGTGCTGGTTCTCACCAGTACGTGCCATCCATGTCTGCTTCAGGTCGTCAAGCGTCAGATTCTCCTTCGTCAAAGGAGTCAGGTCGTCGGCCTCTTTCTCAACCCATGAGTAGGCATCAATCTTGTTGAACACCAGCATGGCGGGTTTCTCGGCACAACCCAAATCTTTCAGGGTTTCCTCCACCACACGAATCTGTTCCTCAAAATCGGGATGCGAGATATCCACCACATGCACCAGCAGGTCGGCCTCACGCACCTCATCGAGCGTTGACTTGAACGACTCCACAAGGTCGGAGGGCAGCTTACGGATGAAACCGACAGTATCTGCCAACAAGAAGGGCAGATTGTCGATAGTCATCTTTCTGACAGTGGTATCCAGCGTCGCAAAGAGTTTGTTCTCTGCAAAGACATCACTCTTGGCCAGCAGGTTCATCATCGTCGACTTGCCGACATTGGTGTAACCCACCAGAGCCACACGAATCAGGCGGCCACGATTCTTTCGCTGGGTAGTCTTCTGCTTGTCAATCTCAACCAGACGCTCTTTCAACAGCGAGATACGCTGACGGATAATACGCTGGTCCATCTCCAACTGCGTCTCACCAGGACCACGAAGACCCACGGAGCCCTTTCCGCCACCGCTACCAGAGCCACCGCCCTGGCGTTCCAGGTGGGTCCACAAGCGTTGCAGACGGGGCAGCATATAGCGGTACTGTGCCAGCTCCACCTGCGTCTTGGCCTCAGCAGTCTGGGCACGCATGGCAAAGATGTCGAGAATCAATGAGGTACGGTCTAATATCTTCACCTTCAACTCATTCTCGATATTTCGTATCTGCTTGGCAGAAAGTTCATCGTCGAAGATGACCATACCCACAGGTTGCGGAGCCTCCCTACCCTCTTCGGGCTCTGGCGACCCTGCATCGAGCCAGTCGTAATAGGCATCTTCTTGCTGCTTGATATATTGCTTAATCTCTTCGAGCTTACCCTTGCCGACATACGTCACCTGACTGGGGCCCTGCACCTTCTGCGTAAAACGCTTCACAGTGACAGCTCCAGCGGTGTCGGCCAGGAATTCCAGCTCGTCCAGATATTCTTTTGTCTTCGCCTCATCCTGCTGCTGTGTTATCAGTCCTACGAGTACAGCAGTCTCGGCTTTAGCTTCAGATATAACAAATTCCTTCATAATCGGTGCAAAGTTAAAAAAAAAATATGAATTATTCATTAATAATTATGAATTATTTCTTACCTTTGCAACCGATAAGACAAAAAACTTTATATTTTTCACACTTATGAGACTAATTATTGAACCCGACTATCAGAAGATGTCGCAATGGGCTGCAGAACATGTCATTGAGCGTATCAATGCCTTCCAGCCTACCAAAGAAAAGCCATTTGTATTGGGTCTTCCCACAGGTTCGTCACCTGAAGGAATGTATGCTTGTCTGGTGAAAGCCAACAAGGAAGGACGCGTATCGTTCAAGAACGTGCTGACGTTCAACATGGACGAGTATGTAGGTCTGCCTGAGGAGCACCCCGAGAGCTACCACTCTTTTATGGCCCGCAACCTGTTCAACCACATCGATTGCCCCAAGGAGAACATCCACATCCTCAACGGCAATGCCAAGGATCTGGCTGCTGAGTGCGCACACTATGAGGAGATGATCAAGGAAGCAGGCGGTATCGACCTGTTCATTGGTGGTATCGGTCCTGACGGACACATCGCCTTCAACGAGCCTTACAGCTCACTGACCAGCCGCACCCGTGTGAAGACACTAACCACAGATACGATTATTGCCAACAGCCGTTTCTTCGACAACGACGTCAACAAGGTTCCCAAGCTGGCCCTCACCGTTGGTGTAGGTACTGTGATGGATGCCAAGGAAGTGATGATTCTCGTCAACGGCCACCACAAGGCACGTGCCCTGAAGGCTGCCGTCGAGGGTGCTGTTACCCACGAGTGGACTATCTCAGCCCTGCAGATGCACCAGCATGGCATCATCGTTGCTGACGAGCCTGCTACTGACGAGCTGAAGGTTGCTACCTACAAGTACTTCAAGGATATCGAGAAGAACAACCTGTAAGACAGAACATCGAAACTTCGAGACATCGAAACATCGAGATTTCGAAATATCGGAATATCGAAATATCGAAACAAAAAAGTAAGGAATTGCGCTTCCTTACTTTTTTTTTATTTCTTCAGTTTAAAAGAGTTTTCGATGCTTGTGACTTCGGCAGAGAATTCCTTGTCGACCTTCAGGCGCTGTTCCACTGTCGAACAGCTATGGATGACTGTCGAGTGATCACGACCGCCAATGAGCTGACCAATGCGTGATGCCGGCATCTTGGTATATTTCTGGGCCAGATACATCGATACCTGACGCACCATCACAAAGTCACGCCTGCGACTCTTGCTGAACACGCTCTGCTGCTGCACATTGTAGTGGTTGCAGACCTTCTCCAGAATGTCGTCAACTGTCAGCGGTTTGTTGTCAATCTTCACAGCACGCTTCACCACACGCTCTGCCAGTCGCATATCCACATTCGTATTATAGACTATCGAATAGGTCAGCAGCGAGTTGATGACACCCTCCAAATCACGGACAGAGCCGTTGGCCGTCTCAGCAATAAACTGGATGACATCAGCAGGAATCTTCAGACCATCACGACGACACTTCGCATTAAGGATATCAATGCACAACTGCACATTAGGTTTCTCCAATTCTGCTATCAGACCTGACGAGAAACGGGTCAGCATACGCTCTGGCAACCATCCCAAGTCTACTGGCGGACGATCACTGGCCAGGATAATCTGCTTGCCCAGACGCGACAGGTGATCGAAGATGTGGAAGAACGTAGCCACTGTCTTCTCAGCTGTTGCCCACTCCTGTACGTCGTCGACAATCAGCACATCAATGCTCTGATAGAAGTTAATGAAGTCATTGACGGTATTCTTCCTGCTGGCATCGGTAAACTGCACCTGGAAGAGACGGGCCGACACATACAGCACACGCTTATGGTGGTACATCTCCTTGCAACGCACACCAATGGCGTTGATCAGGTGGGTCTTACCACAGCCTGACGGACCATAGACGAAGAAGGGATTGAACGTCGTTTTTCCTGGATGCTCAGCAATCGACAAACCCACAGTACGTGGCAGTTTGTTGCTGTCGCCCTCAATATAGTTATGGAAGGTTTTGTGGATATCCAACTGCGGATTCAGGTCACGCTCCACAACGTCCAGCGTCGTGGGGGCCTTATTACCACGGTTTGTAGCGGGAGCGGGTTCTACGCTGGTAGGCTCCTCACCCTCCACCACCGTATTGATGCGGTGCTGCTTGTCAGTGACGACACGATAGTTCAGCTGGACCTTCTGTCCGAAGCAACGCGTCAGCACCTTGCTCAGCAAGTTCACATAGTACTGCTCCAAATACTCATACACGTACATACTAGGTACCTGTACGAGCACAGACTGGCGTTCCTCATCGTATTTCTCGAACACGATGGGCGCGAACCATGTCTTGTATTGCTGCTCCGTGACGTTGTCCTTAATCAGACTAAGGCAGTTGTCCCAAAGCGCCTTTGGATTATTTACCATGCGGCGTTACTGTTTTTTTAAGCTTAACTAAAAGACGATTTGTAGTCTCTGGTTATTGTTGTTTTCGGATGCAAAGGTCGCAATTTTTTTTCAATCCTCCAAATCCGTATTTTTTATACTTCACGAGGACAATATCTGTAAATTGCTCATATTTCGACCGTTAAGTGCATTTTAAGATTTTTTTATCTACCAACGGACTTGCACAAATGCATCTCTTTGTTTTTCAGCGTTTTAGCGCATGCATACACATCGTTTAAAGGGTGTGCACGCATCGTGTAATGAGAACGCTAAACGATTGAAATATCAAGCACTTCCGACGATGGAGTCGAAAATCTTACAGCGCCTTTACTATTTAGACAAATTAAAAATTGCAAACTTTTTTACTTGTCCTTTTTCCCAAAAATCGAGAAGTGTACGTAGCGCTTCGGATGAGCCTTCAAATCTGTCAACAGCGAATCGGCACTGGCAGCTGTGGCTGTCAGGTTGTTATAGAGTGTCTGGTCGCGCATCAGCAGTCCCAGCGTACCCTCGTTGCTGTTCAGTTTCTGTGTCATCTGCTCCACGTTTGCCAGCGTCTGGTTCACCTTGGCATTCATCGCAGCCACATCGATTTGCGACAGGTTATGCGTCAGCTGCTGGGTATTGTCCAGCACCCCGTTGGCCTTGTTCATCATGGTGGGCACCTCGCGGTTCAGCGAAGCCGACAGTGTCTTCAGTTCCTGACTGGTCGCATTCAGGTTGTTCGTCATTCCCTCTACGTTGTGCAGGGTGTTGCGCAGGGCTGGGTCAGAAAGCAGCAGGTTCAGGCTACTCATGATGCTGTCCAGTTTGGGAGCGATATTCATGATGACGGGCATTATCTCGCCCACCTTACTCATGATACCCTGTTCCATATCTCCACTGATGGTGTCGCCGACACCTATCATGTGTATGGGGTCGTCAGAGAGCACCAGGTTAATCTTGATATTACCCAACAGGTCGCTGGCCAACTCGGCATGCGAGCCCACAGGTACACGCATCTCCTTGTTCAGACCAATCTCAGCAACAATCTTGCCATGAGGATCGTAGTTGTAGTCAAGTGACTTCACCACACCCACACGATAGCCGTTGGCATAGACAGGCGACGACACCGCCAGGCCCGTAGCGTCCGAGAAGGCCACATACATCGCATTGTCGCTTGAGAAGACACTCAGTCCCTTCAGGAACTGCAGTCCGAAGAACAGCACGACGATACCGAATATCGACACCAGTGCTATCTTGATTTCCTTTGTAAATTTCATATCTGTTGTTATTTACTTTTTCGTCTTTTTACTCTTAAATTCTGCTATCGCCTGACGCACATCCGTCTTCTGCCCGTTCTTGAAGGCGATGATGAAGGCCTCAGGGAACTTCGCCAGCAGCGACTTGCGTAGCTGGTAAATCTCATTATAGTCTGTAGAGGCGCCAACCGTAAACTTATACAGGCCACCTTCCTCATAGCTGTCAATGCCCGTCTGGCCTTTGAACTGGGGCGACGAGAGAGGTAGCTTCGAACCACTGGCCAAGATCTGTACCTTGAAGACGGGGGCTGAAGAAGTCACCGTTGCAGGTTTCTCAGCAGACTTCACAGGCTGAGCGACAGGTGCCGCAGGCTTCTCAACGGGTTTCTCAACAGGCTTCTCCACTGGTTTCTCCACAGGTTTCTCTTCAGGTACTGCTACAGGCTGTTCCACAACAGCAGGTTTTTCAGCAACGACGGCAGGCTGTTCCGCTACCACCGTATCCTGCTTCTGCTCAGCCTCTTTCTGCTTTTCAGCCTCCTTCTTCTTGCGCTTCTTGTCCTTCTTGCTTTCCTTCTTCGGTTCCTCCTTCACTTCCTGCTTCACAGGCTCAGGAACAACGGCAGGAATCTGCACCTCTTCCTTCGGTTTGGGTTCAGCCTTGTAAGGTACGCTGACATTGGTATCGTACTTGCGCTTATAGTCCACAAAGGCCTGATAGATGCCATAACCCAACTGGCTGACACCACTGTTAGAATTCAGGAAACGCTCCTCGTCGGGCGTAGAGATGAATCCCAGTTCTATCAGACAACTGGGCATCGACGTCTCTCTCAGCACCAGGAATCCTGCCTGCTTCACGCCCTTGTTCTGACGATTGGCGGCAGCACACGTGCGACGCTGTACAAACTTCGCCAGTTCCACGCTCTGTGCCATGTTGTGGTCCTGCATGAACTCAAACATGATATAGCTTTCCGACGAGTTGGGGTCGAAGCCCTGGTAGCGCTGCTTATAGTCCTTCTCATAGAGGATTACCTCGTTCTCTCGCTTAGCGACGGCAAGGTTGTCGGCAGCACGGTGCATACCCAGCGTATAGGTCTCCAGACCCCTGGAGATGTGTCCCTTGGGCAGGGCATTGGTATGGATGGAGATGAACAGGTCGGCCTTGTTCTTGTTGGCAATGTCGGCACGGGTGTGCAGGGGGATGAAGACATCGGTCTTACGGGTGTACACCACCTTCACGTCCGGACAGTTCTGCTCCACCAGTCTGCCGAAGGCCAGTGCCACGTTCAGGTTGATGGTCTTCTCCTTGGTAATCTTACCCACCGCACCAGCATCGTTTCCGCCATGTCCGGCATCGATGACCAGCGTAAAACGTTTGTTGGCAGCAACACCAGCCACTGCCACACACATCATTAATATATATACGTATAATCTTTTCACTCTTCTCTCTTCACTCTTCTCTATTCACTATTCTCTATTCACTAGCGCGCAGCGCGCATATCTCCACGCTCGCACCCTTGCTGTCGGCACCCATGGGTGGATTACACTTCGTCACGCGGACTGTCAGCGCCGTCACCTGCGGAAAGTCGTCCAGCACGCGCTGCCCTATCCTACCCGCCACGTGCTCCAGCAGCTGCGAGGGCTGGGCCATCTCGCGTCTTACCACGTCGTAGAGCTCCGCATAGTTGACGGTATCAGCGACCGAATCGCTAATCACGGCCCCGCTAAGGTCAGCCTCCACCTGCAGCGACACCAGGTATTCACCACCCACGCGTCGCTCCTGCTCCATCACGCCGTGGTAGGCGTAGAAGCGCATGTCATGCAGTAGGATGCTGCTCTGCGTTATCTTCATTGTCTGTTGCCTCGGCACCGTCGCCCGTATATTTCTTCAGGGCACGCTCCACACCGTTCTTCCACGTATTGATGCTCTCTGACTGCAGCTGCAGCGAGGACACCAGCTTGATGACGTGCTCTATGGGCATGCGGTAGCGCAACACGCCGCTGATCAGCTTGGCGTAGTTCCAGTACTCCGGATTAAACTTCTCCGACAGTCCCTCCACGGTAATCTTGTAGCCACGCGTGTTCTCAAACTGGAAGTCGTAGCGCTTCGTGCCGTCGCTGTTCACCTGCTTGATAATCTTTCCCTTGGTCACCGACTTCGGCAGCAGGATGCCCTCCTCGTCGTCTTGCAGACCCGTAAAGATCTCGTAGGGATAGCCGTTGAGCAGACCCACCAGGGCCACCCACTTGTCCTTGTTGTTCTGGAAACGCACCACGTCGCACTCCAGCTCCTTGGGGCGCACCTCCGTCACTTCCGGGCGCTGGTTCTGCAACACCTCCTTGACGGCAGCGTCGGCCACCATCGTCACCAACTCTTCTTCGTCGGGGGTCAGTGCAGCAAACATCTTGTCCAACAATTGCTGAACCTGCACGTCAGTCAACGGGTTCTCTGTGTGCTGGCTGGCAGCTGCCATACGATGAGCCAGGCGCTCCACCAGCGTCACTTTTGTTTCTGTCATATTCTCAATAAACGTTTATCGAGTGCAAAGGTACAAAGAAGTTTCCACTTTCAGACAACTTTCACCATTAAATTTAGCAAATTGTTTCCCATTTCAGTAATTTTTTGTACTTTGTGCATTCAGAATCTTGTCGAAAACAGGCTTGGCGAAACAGTCAGCGAGAACCATCCCCAATGGGCCGTCTTGCTATTGTTTCCCTGTTTCAGCCTGTCCATGGTCTCTGTGCCCAGCATCAGGGTGTAGCCTGCCGACAGCGATACGTACTTTGAGAAGCGGTAACCCGCCTGCACGTCGATGCTGTGCCCCAGCGTGCTGTTCAGGTCGTGCAGCTCTGTCGCCACAGCGAAATAGTGATAGGTAATGCCACAATCCAGTTTGGCGACGGGCTTGCCGAAGGCTCCGACAAAGGCATTCTGCAGACCAGGCGTAAAGCCGTTAATATAGGCTCTCTCGTAGAAATAGTCCATGATGCCATAGAACATCGTGCGCGAACCGTACAGGGGATTAAAACCCTTTTCTACCGGATGGTTGGGCAACCCTAACTTACCACCATAGATGACGGGCACATAATCGTCGCCGCTCAGATAGTCATAGCCCAACGTGAAGCCATAGTTGCCGCATGGGGTGACGGTCGCCTTCATGCTGGCCATCCAGGCGTCTATCTTTCCTGCCAACTTACTGACAGGGTCCACACACTTACCCGTCTGTTTATAGTACGAAGCCTCCAACGTCAGATGCTTGGGATGATAATTCACGTAGCCACCAAACATCTGCTGGTTCTCTGTCGAAGGCGGATTGTAGGCCACCCCTATCTCGCCGGCCTGCAATCCTACGTTCATGAAAAGCAACGATACTCCTAACGGGAACTTGGGGACATCGTAGTGATACCACATGGTTTGCATCGACTTATAGTCCTGCGAACCCTCATCGTAATAAGTGTTCCTATAGACGTTCTTCGCATTCTGGTTATAGCCCAGAATGGCATGAACCTTGTGACCGTGTCCTTCATAGCCCACGCGCAGAACGTCGTGCGACAGAGAGGCCATCGCAAAGTCGTTGGTACCGATAATGCGTTCATCGTCATAAGCCAGGGCTATGCGACCAATCTGCGCGAAGAGCCCATTCTTAGCCGTCATCTTGACCCAACCCTCATAAAGGTTAAGCGCTTGGTCGCCACTGGAACCCCACACATTACTATTCTGAACGACCGCATAGGCCTCAATGCCAGGACGCTGGTAGCCGACCGTCAGGCGCATACGTCCCTGCAGGAAGTTCGACCTATCCTCACTTTCCACATCAGGGTCGACAGGCAGTCCACCCCTTACCATCTCTCCATGCAGTCGATAGTTCAGGCCAAAGTTCAGCTGATTCACCTTCAATGAGTCCGACTGTCCCTGTACATTCACCAACAGCAACTGCAGGGCGACAACAAGGCATACTCTCATCATTCTTTGTTTCATGTTGGTAGCATTTGTCTGCAAAGATAGTGAAAAACAGGCAGACAGCAAAACAAATCACTATTTATTTTAGCAAGAAGCCCCGCCGTTTGGCGAGGCTCAGAGGACATTCCTTGATTCCTAGATTCCTTAGACAAAAAACTTAATTCGTGTCCCCGGCGTCGTCCTCGTCGCCGGGATTGCTTCCTCCTCCGGGGTTGTCACCGCCGCCCGTTCCCGGGTCAGGCGTAATCGTGCCGGTACCACCGCCTCCAGGAGTGTCACCGCCAGGGGTATCACCACCTTGTTCGGTGCCACCACCTTGTTCGGTGCCACCACCTTGTTCGGTGCCTCCGCCTTGCTCGGTGCCACCACCGTTATTGGTCGTGCCACCGTTACCAGAATTGCTGCCGCCGCCATTGCCTAACGACGTTCCGCTCTTGCGGTCCAGCATGTCCTGATAAATCTTCAGCGTACCGTTCCACAGTTTGATGAACGCCTCGTAGGGCGCGGGGTCGTCGGCCGTCAGCGTGAAGGCCTCGATGGTGTACGTTATCTTGTCGTACAGCGTGTCGCACGCCTGGCGGGCAGCCTTCAGCGCACCCGTCACCTTCTCGCTCTCCTCAGCACCCTGCTCCAGACGCAGCGACTTCGTCAGCTGGTGGGCAGCCACCATCTGCTCGAACAGCCACATCACGCCCAGCGCCGTCAGGTTCTGCTGCATGGCACTGGTCGACAGGTCCGTAATCAGGTTGTCCAGCTGTCCGCTTTCCTCTTCCAGCTGAGCGCTGGTCTTCACCTTGTACAGCTCGAAGGGCTTCTTCACCGCCGTGGCTATGGCGTCCAGCGTGGCGTGACCACTGCCGGCCCAGGCACGGACGATGGCGTGCAGTCGGCTGTACTTGTCGTCGCGGTCGCGGTCAGCCTCGTCGCGCTGGGCGATAATCTCGCTCGCACGGGCTATCATGTACAACCGGTTCTCCTCACCAAATGCCGTCTGCAGCTCCAGCAACAGCGCCGCAATCTTCGCCGACGACAGGCCTGCTGCCGCCAATACCGTGATGAACGCATCGATGAACTCGAAGTGCTGCGAATTCTTCAATTTCGATTTGTTGGGTCTAATAAAAGATGTCATAATTAATCGTTTTTTAAAAGTTAGTAATCTTCCGCCAATTGGCGATTTTATTCTTTTCTGAAAGGAGCGTTTCCGCCAGCTGGCGATTTTATTCCTTTTTGAAAGGAGCATTTCCGCCAGCTGGCGATTTCATTCCTTTTCGAAAGGAGCGTTTCCGCCAGCTGGCGATTTCATTCCTTTCCGAAAGGAGCATTTCCAAGAGCCGGCGGAG
>JAEEGK010019016.1_pt1 | contig 14786 bp, 5 predicted proteins | sample 8958771 | NCBI WGS metagenome assembly JAEEGK01 (sample SAMN16246547, study PRJNA631951) | gut metagenome | biome: gut microbiome; feature: rumen; material: SC-attached | host: Bos | place: Iran: Karaj | collected 2018-10 | reverse complement strand
GATGAACGGTTAACACCTCCGAAACCACCCATATCATTTCCCCACGACACCCATATCATTTACTTACGACACCCATATCTCCCAGCTGTAAGATATACCCTATCCTGCGGGGAGATATGGGGTTTGCGGTAGGTTGGGGCGTTTTGCCGCGCGAAATCCTTTTTTTGCAAAAACCTCCACACAAGACATATCCGCTGGATTGGAGAGTGTAAGAGCCTGGAAATCATCAACCTGCAAGGCCTCGCGCCAGGGCGATACCTGATGAAAGTCACCTTGGAGGACGGGAAGACTTATACGGACAAGGTGGTGAAAGAGTAGGCACTTGCGTGGAAAGTAGGAAATGGGTGCGCAAGATAGTGAAAAACCATAGACAAACCCATAGACAAAGGGGTATGTTCGGATTTCTTAATAGCTGAAATCCAATTTCTTATGAAATTCATTCATTGCTAATTGATAGACAAGCAAATCTAAGGACTTGACATGCCATTTTTTGCATTGGAGGATGGTATATCTTTGCGGCAAACAAATGTTTGAGTTATTAACCATAAAGTATTAACCTTAAAATTTAAAATTATGAAAACAAAATTCTTAGCTTTGAGTCTTGTACTCATCGGAATGTTGGCGGTCAACTCATGTACAAAGGAATATACCGTCAAAGTCAATTCGAACAATGAAGCATGGGGAACGGTCACAGGTGGAGGTACTTACGCATCAGGTGCCACGGCAACTCTTGCAGCTGTCCCATCCACAGACTGCTTCTTCGTGAAATGGAACGATGACATCACCGACAACCCTCGCACTGTCACCGTCACCAAAGACATTACCTACACTGCCTACTTCGCCGAAAAGTCTGGCGGCAATTTCTCCTTCTCTGGTAAGGTGCAGAAAGGGCCTTTCGTGACAAGCGCCACTATTACCGTCAACGAGCTCAACGAAAACCTTGGACAGACCGGCAAGTCGTTCACCACCTCTATTGCTTCCGACGACGGCAGCTTCAGTCTCAGCAATCTTGAGATGGAATCGAATTTGGCCTTGCTCTCCGGCAATGGCTTCTATTTTAACGAGGTGCTTGGTCAGCTCTCGTCATCACAGATTACCTTGCAAGCCATCGCTGACCTGAATGATGAAGAAACGGTCAACATCAACGTGTTGACCCACATCACCAAATCCCGCATCGAGACCCTTGTGGGAGAAGGTATGAGTTTCGCCGATGCCAAACGACAGGCTGAAGGAGAATTTCAAGACTTTCTCGGCGTTACCGAACATTTCAATCAAGGCTTCGAACAGATGTCCATCGCCTCGCAAGGTGACTTCAATGCCATGCTGCTTGCCTTCTCCATCATCCTGCAAAGGCCTTCCAACAACATTGCTGTAGTTCCCACCCTTCCAGCCGAGCTGACCTGGCTCATGACAAGCCTCTCTACCGATTTTGCTAGCGATGGTGCCATTAACGACGAAGCATTGGTCGATACGCTGCTCTACAATATCTCAATACAAAACCAGAGGTACATCAGGCAGCGTATCCAAAACTACTATTCCGGACTAGGTCAAAATGTGGAAATTCCTGACTTTGAGTCCTATATTGTGATGTTCCAAGCTGCACACCAGGAATTGGTCACCGAATTCATCTATCCCGATGAGGCTTCTCCAGCCCCGGAAATTGGTCCTGAAGGTGCTGTGCCCAACATCCTTGTGAAAGATGTGACACAATTTGACGGCACGCATGCCTATGTTGTAGCGGCTATCACGCCTCTACGGAAGAGTCTTAGAGTGAAAGTCATGGGCAATGTGCGTGTTGATGCAGGCCTCAACAACGGCTGGCTCATTACCGATTACACTGATGATGGTTTCACCATTGAGCCACAACGTCAAAACGAGCTTGTCTCGATGCTTGTTCACCTCAACGGCGATAGTAAAGACGGCTTCGCTACCATTGAATATTATGAAGACTCTGATATGCCGACCTTTACCAAGCAAATCACTTGGACAGGTGGTTGGTCTCCTTTCAAATAAGTGTAACACAGAGGTCAGTTCCAAATTGAAAAAGGGGATCGCAAATCCCCGTACTCGGTCCCAGCGAATGGCAAATCCGCTGGGACGGGGAAACCCATGAAAAAATTGTCATTATGACTATTTATAACCTTGTAAATATGATAAAAACATCAATTTATAAAACAAGAAACAATGAAAAGACAAGTTTTTATTTCAGTTCCTCTTCTCTTTATTTTTCAGCATTATTTGCACAACAAAATGATTTCACATACATCGATTTCGAACCAGATTTGTCATCAACCACATCACAAGATAGCTTATGGTTAGATTTTGATTGTATTGGCAGTGGTGACATCTGTCTTTATATGACCCCACATTTTGCTGGGGGATATATGGCCATGATAAACGCTTCAAATCAATGGGAATTATGTACTCTCCAAGGAAATGAGGCCGACTCTTTACCAATACCCAACATTTTGGAATCTTGGAAAAACGAATATGGCTGGTTTATGAACCAAGATAAGGAACGGTTTGTGGTTCGAAAGCGATGCGAAAATAACAAATACCAATATGGATGGTTTAGGGCATATTGGTATCCTACATGGAATCCTTATATATGCCATCTTAATCTCGACAAATTCGCTTTCTGTACCATCCCCGACTATCCCTTGAAATGGGGCCAGACCAGCTTCACGGGAATAGAAGAGAACAATGAATTCAGTGCATTCGCTACACTCCACCCCAATCCAACATCAGGCTTGGTTACCATCATGGGCGAAAACTTGAAGCAGGCCGAAGCGTGCAACATGCTAGGGCAACAAGTGCTCAGCGTGCAAGGCAAGGGCGATGAACTTCACATCGACATGGCTGAACTGCCTGCAGGTGTCTACTTCGTCACCATCACCGACGAGGAAGGCCTGAAATGCGTGCGCAAGGTGGTGAAAGAATAAACACCAACATTTTTTCCCCACCAACCCCATATCTCCCCATCGTAAGATATACCCTATCCTGCGGGGAGATATGGGGTTCGTTGTAGGTTGGTTTTTTTTGCAAAACCTCAGCGCAAGACTGGAATGAACAAAAAGAGTTGCCGTTTGGTAGCTCTTTTTTTGCTTTTTAGAAGAAAAATGCATCATTATTCCAAAAAAGTGCGTATTTTTACGCGTTTTTTTATATTAAGTAGGTAGTCAAACAAATAAAATCCATACATGATGAAACACATTCTACGCACCCTTCCCATTGCCATCCTGCTGTTCGCGGCCATGGCACTTTCCGCGCAGACGCGCGACTTCACCTTCAGCAACAGTGCCCAGAGAGAAGGCCTTAACGTTGAACAAAACACCCGTTCCGGTCTCTCCATGCGCCACTCGCTGAAGCAGTTGCATATCCTCAACATCACCGACAACGGTTATACGGGCGATGTCATCCAAGGCGGCACGGGCATCAGCCTGCCTGCCAACGAAGGCAAGCCCAACCTGCCAAGCTTCAGCCGCTTCGTGGCTATCCCCAATGGTGCCAACGCACATATCGAGATGGGCTACCGCAGCATGACCACCATAGCAAACGTCGACCTGCTGCCCGCCGTCCCCATCAAGTTCGACACCGACGACAGCCCGAACACCTACGAGAAGAACCTCAGCATCTACAACAGAAACGCCTTCTTCCCTGAACAGCCTGTCACCATCAGCGAGCCCTTCAGTCTGCGTGGCGTGCAGACCGTGGCCATCACCGTGGCTCCCTACCAATACAACCCCGTCACGAAAGAGCTGCGCGTCTATGACGACATGCAGTTCGACGTGCGCTTCGACGGCGGCAACGGTGAGTTTGGCGACACCCGCCTCCGTTCGCCCTATTGGGACCCTATCCTGATGCAGAACCTGACCAACTACAACCAACTGCCCAGCATCGACTACGAAGCCCGTATGCAGGAATGGGTGAACAACCGTCCCACCGGCTGCGAATACCTCATCGTCATCCCCAACAACGAAGGCTTCCGCCAATATGCCGAACAACTGCGCGACTTCCGCATTCAGCAAGGCATCCTCACCGAAGTGAAGAGCCTCAGCGACATGGGTTGCACCACCACCAATGAGATGAAGAGCTATTTCCACAATGCTTACAACACCTGGGACATCCCACCTGTAGCCGTGTTGCTTTTGGGTGACCATAACACCAACATGAGCGTGGGCATCCCAGCCGAATACACCTATCACTCACAGAACTATGGCAACTGCATCACCGACAATGGCTATGCCGACGTCACGGGTGACCTGCTGCCTGAGATGGCCTTCTCGCGCCTCGTGGCCGCCAACGTCAACGAAGCCCAGATGATGGTGAGCAAACAATTGGAATACGAATACACCAACCCCAACCTGGATGCGTCCTCTTACGAACACCCCATCACCGCCTTAGGCTGGCAGACCGAACGCTGGTTCCAGATTTGCTCTGAAGTGGTAGGCGGCTATTGGCGCAACCAAGGCAAGGATCCCGTGCGTATCAATGCCATCTATAGCGGTTATCCCGGTAACCAATGGTCGAGTAACCAAAACACCTATATGGTGGTCAACTATTTTGGTCCCAACGGATTGGGCTACATTCCTGCCACGCCATCGGAACTCGGCGGTTGGACAGGCGGTACAGCTGCACAGGTCGTGAATGCTGTCAACAGCGGCTGCATGCTGCTCCAGCACCGTGACCATGGCTACTACCAAGGTTGGGGCGAGCCCGACTTCAGCAACAGCCACGTGACACAGATGAACAACGTAGGCAAGATGACCTTCGTCAACACCATCAACTGCCAGACCGGCACCTTCGACCACACCCCCGAATGCCTCATCGAGGCCTTTATGCGCCGCACCAGTGGCGGGCAGAACGCCGGTGCCGTGGGTTGCATCGGACCCACCCAGACCTCCTATTCCTTCGTCAACGACGCTTACGCCTGGGGCATGTACGACCAATATGACCCCCAATTCATGCCCGACTATGGTCCATACGCCAGTTATGAAGGCAATTGGAGACCCGCTTTCGGCAACGTGGCCGGAAAATATTTCCTGCAACAGAGCTCATGGCCCTACAATGTCAACAACAAGGCCATCACCCATAAGATGTTCACGGCACACTGCGATGCCTTCCTGACACTCTACACCGTAGTGCCCACTGCGATGAATGTCAGCCATCCTTCGCAGATCTCCGCATCCACCACCAGCGTCAATGTCAGCGCCCCGCAAGGTGCCGTCATTGCTTTGACGCGCAACAACAACATCCTGGCCGTGGCCACCGCAACAGGCAGCAGTCAAATCATCACCTTCCCTGCCCAGCCTTCCAACTCCAACATCACCATCGTGGCCACCAAGCAAGACAAGCTCCGCTATGTAGGTACCATCCACGTCATCAGCGAACCCTCACTGAACGTCACCGAGATGAGCCTCAACGACGCCAACGGAAACAACCAACTTGACTATAGTGAACAGTCATGCTTCAATTTCACCATCAAGAACACCGGCGACCAAGCCTCGTCGCAGGCTACGGCCACCCTTACCACAGACACACCCCAATACGTCACCATCAACCAGAGCACGGCAAGCATCCCTGCACTGAGTCCCAACCAAACCACCAACCTGGAAAATGTGTTTGATATTACCGTAGCCGATAACGTTCCGAACGGCACGCAACTGCAATTTAACCTCACCATGGTCAGTGGCAACCATAACTGGAGACATAATTTCAGTCTCACCGCTTACGCCCCTGTCTTCAAGATTTCCGATGGAATAACCATCCATGACGAAGGTACCTATAAAGGCAATGGCAACGGTCGCCTCGACCCAGGCGAGACCGCATCCATCACCTTCACGTATGAAAACGAAGGCGGTTCAACAGCCAATGACGTGAGCGCCACCTTGAGCACTGCAACGCAACAATACATCACCATCAGCGACCCCACTGTTACAACACCGACGGTGAATGCAAGCCAGTCCGTTGAAGTGTCTTATTATGTCAATGTCGCTGCTAACATGCCTTTGGGCGAAGCAGCCGAGTTTACCCTTACTGTTGCTTCCGGCTCCTATTCCCACACGAACAACTACTCGCACCGTGTCGGCCTTGAGATAGCCAGCTTCGAAAACGGTTTTGACGACTTTGAATGGGAGAACGACGCTGAGCACCCTTGGACCATCGTCGACACCAACCCCCATTCGGGCAGCTATTGTTTGCAATCGGGCACGATTGGCCACAACCAAATTTCCACTTTGAGCATCCAATTCAACGTGGAGAACAGCACCGACGAAATCCGTTTCTTCAGGAAGACCGACTGCGAAATGAACGGGGACTACCTGCGTTTCTATATTGACAACACATTACAACAAGAATGGACTGGAACCATCAGTTGGCGTGAGGTCGAATTCCCCGTCACTCAAGGCGAGCACACCTTCACTTGGGCTTACGAGAAAAACGCCTCGGGCAGCAACGGCGACGACCATGCATGGATTGACGAGATCCTCTTCCCTGTCCGCCACATCGACTTCGCCTGCAACGCTGGCGCCGACCAAGACATCTGCCAAGTGCCCGCCCAGTTGGATGCCGTTGTCTTCGGATATGCAAGTCTCCTCTGGACGTCAGATGGTGACGGCAGCTTCAATCAAGACGACATCCTTAACCCCGTCTATACCCCAGGAGAACAAGACCTTGTGAACAAGGTCGTCACCCTGAGCCTCACCGCAACCAATGAAGCGGGAGAGACATTAAACGACAACGTGGTCGTCAACTTCCATGAAGCCGCGAGCATCGAGATGGACGAAACTGGTGAGATTTGTGAAGGCGACATCTTCGAAGTCGATGCCCTGGTGAGCGAGACGGGCAGCGTCAGCTGGACCACTGACGGTGACGGCACTTTCGACCGTCCCGATAACGTCAACGCCAACTACACTCCTGGCGAGCAAGACAAAGCCAATGGTAGCGTCACGTTGACGCTCAGCGCCAACTCACCTTACGGCTGTGGTGACGCTGTCCACGATTTGGTGCTGACCATTCATCCGCTACAAAACACAGAGTTTGACATGGTTTCGTGCAGTGCCTACGCTTGGAACGGCATCGTATACAACGAAGCCGGCGACTACGAGCAGACCCTGCAAAGCATTTACGGATGTGACTCAACCGTGGTGATGCACCTCAGCTTCATCGACAGCTACAATGTTGAAACCGAGGCTACGGCCTGCGACAGTTATGTATGGAACGACGAGGTTTTCACTGAAAGCGGTGTATATGAGCATACCTTTACCTCCCAATACGGCTGCGACTCAATCGTGACGATGAACCTGACCGTTTATGAATCGTATAATCCGTCAGCAGAAATAACGCTGGCCGTTGATGCCTGCGACAGTTTCGAGTGGGATGGCATTGTTTACACCGAAACTGGCATATATGAACACATCTATACCGACATCCATGGTTGCGACTCAACTGTCGTGATCGACTTGGGTGTCATGACGGCTCCTGTAATTGAGACCATCAACGGTGAAACAGAGGTTGACGTGCGGCTCATGCCGACGAGTGTCTACTCGACCGCACCCAATGGAGGCACCTTCTGGAGCCTTGATCCAGAGGAAGCAGGCACTGTAGTCGTTGAAGAAGGCATAGCCACTATCACTTGGAGCGAGACCTTCAAAGGCGAAGTCCTCCTCCATGTATGGGCGCTTGGCTACTGCGGTCAAGACGAAAGCAGCATGACCATCAATGTGAAGAATTCCACCGATGTGGACGAATATGGTTTCAAAGCCAAGATCTACCCGAATCCGACCAACGGTATTGTCACCATCGAGGCTGAAAGCCTGCAACGCCTGACTGTAGTGAATGTCCTCGGACAGATCATGTACGACCATGAAACAGAAGGTGATTATGCCCAAATCGAGATGAGCCAGTTCGGCACGGGCACCTACCTCATCCGCATCCAGACTGGAAACGGCGTGGCAATGAAACGCGTCAATGTGATACGATAAACATTTTAAAATAAGAACAAGATAAAAACCTACATACCATGAAAAGATTCGCTAAGACAATTATGTTTGCCCTAATATTGTCGGTAATCCCTGCAAGGATATGGGCTCAGGATGACATGTCAAATCATGCACAAACGAATATCGAGTCCCATATTAGGGATTATGAAAACGGATTCCTTTTCAACGTATTTGAAATTGAAAATGTGGAGGAACGTGTTCAGTTAGCATCAGCACTTGCCACGAGCGACATCTGGCTATGTAACCCGACTGAGAATCCTGGTGAATTGTTCATCAGGCCCAACAGTTACAATGCCGACATCCCGATTTATGCCGAATTTGAATATCTTAGAATGACTCTTCGGGAAGAATACCAAGCAGCTTCATTGTTGCCAAAAGAGGAATTTGCTGAACTCTTCGGTTCATGGGCACACAATCTCAGCAATGAATACTACAACTTCTTGATGTCAGACCATCTTGACCGTGCCAACCATTGCATGGATGCCGAGCCGTTCTGCACCACAGATGTTTACAATTTCCCTGCCCTCAATAGCGGTTATTCGTGGTCGGGGCCGAACTACGGATGCCTAAACACCTCTCCTACTTCCCATCATTCTTTCTGGTACTACATGAGAATTGGCGTTGCAGGCAACATCACCATCAAGATTGAAGCCAATTTCGATGTCGATTTTGCTCTTTGGGGACCTTTCGCCAACGAGACCGAACCGTGTCCGACATCAGCAGGGCAAGCTGGTCTATTGACTGCAACTTGCACCAATTGTCCTAACAACACCTCAAACTCAGCTAACTATCCCTATGGCAACCTTCATGATTGTAGTTTTGATGCACGACACTATGAGTATGCTCACATCGTGAATGGACAAGTTGGACAATACTTCATTCTTCTTATCACAAACTGGAGCGGAACTGACGGCAACATCACTTTCCAAAAATACGCCGGTGATGGCGAGACCGACTGCGGCATTTTGCCTCCTTTGGTCAACAACGAAGGCCCATATTGCGTGGGCGAGACCATTCATCTGTCGGCTCAAGGCCAAGCTGGAGCCACCTATAGTTGGACTGGTCCTGGCAACTTCTCCTCAAACCAACAAAACCCAACCATCAACAATTGCACGATGGCCATGGCTGGCACCTATACTTGCACCATCACTGTTGGCACCGCATCGAACAGCGCCACCACTGAAGTGGTCATCTATCCCCAACCCACGGCCAACTTCAACTACACCTCGGTTTGTAAAGGGACACCTACACAATTCACTAGCACCTCAACCACCAACCCCAGCGGCCAGCAAATTCAAAGCTACCAATGGACTTTTGGCGACGGACAGACTGGAACGGGACAAAACGTCACACACACCTACGCCCAAGCGGGCAACTATCAGGTGACGCTCAATGTGACCACAGGTAACGGTCACTGCACCAGCTCAAAGACCCAGACCGTGCCCGTCTATGCAGCACCGGTGGCCTCAGCCACTGCCCAACCCAGCACCGTCATCTATGGCGGCACCGCCACACTTACGGCCAACGCTGGTGCCACAGGAACCTTCAACTTCCATTGGGAACCCGCCAACATGGTAGTCAATGCCAATGCACAGACCACTCAGACCGTGCCGTTACAAGCCACTCAGACTTATACCGTCACTGTCACCAACCCACAAGGTGGCTGCAGCAGTACGGCACAAGTCACCGTGAGTATGGAAGGCTCCAACATGACCGCCATGGCTTCCGCCGACCAGTATGAGCTCTGCGAAGGCGAGTCGACCACACTGCATGCACAACCCTCAGGCGGAACAGGCAACTACACTTTCAACTGGACTCCCGCCAACACCTTGAGCAACGCCACTATCCAGAATCCTGTAGCCACACCACCCGTTGGCGAAACCACCTACACCTGCGCGGTCAGCGACGGCATCACGAACCAAAACGTCAGCGTGACCATCATGGTACATCCCAATGAAGTGGAAGAAGTGGAGCACACCATCTGTGAAAATGACATTTATGACTTCTATGGAGAAAACGTCCAGACCCCAGGCGTTTATGAACACCACACTCAAACCGAGTTTGGCTGCGACAAGCTCATCCGTTTGCACCTTTACAACTGGGACACCTATGAGACCCCCATCACCGACCATTTCTGCCAAGGTGAACACTACATGTTCTATGACCAAGCCATCAGCACATCTGGCATCTATTACCATACCTTAGAATCGGCACATGGCTGCGACAGCGTCATCAAGCTCAACCTCATCCAAGACCCAAGCTACGAAGTCGAGCTTTGGGAATCGACCTGCGAAGGAGGTGAGGGCTACTACTACGTTGGTGACTATCTGCAACCCAGCCCCTATCCTTATATTTACGTTTTTGAAAGCGTTTTGGGTTGCGACAGTGTCGTGAGCCTCCACATTGAAGAAGCCGAATACAACTCGAAGACTTACAACGTTTCGCTTTGCGCCACCCAATACACTTGGGGATCAAACGGCACGACATATTATGAATCAGGTGTTTATTACGACACCCTCTCCTTCCCCAATGCCTGCGATAGTACCCTCGTCCTCAACCTTGAACTCAGACCGAGTTACAACATTGACGTTTATGAAACCAGTTGTGACAGTTACCGTTGGAAGAACGACATCTACAATGTGGACATGACCTTCGACGAAAGCACAGTCTATACGCATCATTATGTCAATGACTATGGTTGCGAAAGCGAAGCTACACTTTATCTGACCATCAACGACCACGATGAGCATGTTTTCACCGTCAGCAATGAGGAGAATTGCGACAGCTACTATTGGGATCCACAAGGGCATGAGATACTCTACACGGACCACGAAGACTTGGAGTATAACATGTCAGGTACCTACCATCGCACATACAAAAATAGCCATGACTGCGACAGTTTGGTGACCATGAATGTGCAATTCGAGTACACGCCACATCCCACCGAAATCTTCCCCATGGATGCCACCAACTACGCTCCACATTGGGTGATCACGGCCACTGAGTTCCAAATCAACTCCTACGACTTCAACCTTTGGGACGACAACCCGAACTGCCATTGGGATTCCGTCACCTGGAATTTTACCAAGCCTGTGGATTGGTTGCTTGAACCTTTTGGCACCAATAACCAATGCTGCAAAATGTATGTGCTCAGCTGGGTGGAAGACACCATTTGGTTGGAAGCCCATGCCTTCAACCGTTGCGCACCACAAGAGGGCGTCACACAGCGCTATTGGTTCCTCAGCTCATTTATCGGCATTGACGAGAATGATGCTCTGGCAGGTTCAACGGCCATTGATTTCGATGTCATCCCCAACCCCAACAACGGCAAGATGCAACTCAACCTTGAGCGCCTCACTGGAAAAGTCGACATCAAGGTGTACGACATGAGAGGCACGCTCATCGACCAGTTTGAGACTTACAACAACGGTTCCGGAACCTTTGACTACAATATGAAGACCAAGTCGGATGGTATTTATTTCTTCGTCGCCACCAACAAGGAAGGCACTATAGCGAAAAAAGTCATTATTCAACACTAATAACAAACCAGTAGAGACCAGAACGCGTCATCTCTACCCAAATAGTCCATTATGAAAAACACTAAAAAATTGTTCTTTGCCGCATTATTTATGCTGCTCATGCCAACTAAGCCGTTCGCTCAACCCATCATAGACAAGGGTAACGAACCAACGATTTCATTTGACATCACTGAAATCGCCAATTTCGACGAACGCATCTTTTTCCTTTATAATCTTACAACTGATGGACGTTTTGAGGTTATCACGAGTGAGAACGATGGCATTTTCATTGTCAGTGCCAGCGAAGCTTTTGAATCCATCAACTTAGGTGCTGTCTTTACAGACTTCCGCGAGCAAAATGCTGTTGATTTCTCAAGGATGAGCAAAGAGCAAGCCGCAGAAGTAGCCGCAGGATACAAAAGCGAGTTGCCTTCTGTGTTTATATCATCGCTGATGATGGACTATTACATCCGTTCGAGGCAGAACAACACTTGTGCCAACGCTGACCCATTCTGCACCGACAATGGTATGTATCAGTTCCCCGCAGGCGTAAACGCAGGAAGTGGCGAGTCTGGTCCTTACTATGACTGCTTAATCACGACCCCAAACCCCGCATGGTATTACCTGCAAATTGATGACCCAGGCAATATTGACATTTATATGTATAGCACCCCAAGTCACGACATTGACTTTTGCTGTTGGGGTCCCTTTGCCACCATCACCAATCCTTCTCCATGCAGCAGTTTGACGGCCAACAAAGTAGTCAGCTGCAGTTATTCCATCAATTCCACTGAGCATTGCTTGATTCCCACAACGGCACAAACGGGTGACTATTTCATTCTCGTCATCACCAACTATTCAAATCAGGCATGCAACATCTCGTTCAGCAAGGTAGCCGGCACTGGTACCACCAACTGCGGCATTCTTCCTCCCTTGGTCGACAATAGCGGCCCCTATTGCGTAGGCGAGACCATCATGCTGACCGCCAATGGGCAGGCTGGAGCCAACTACAGTTGGAGTGGCCCAGGTGGCTTCAGTTCCACCCAACAGAACCCTACCCGTCCAAACTGCACTTTAAATATGGCTGGAACTTACACCTGCACCATCTCCGTAGGTAGTGCAACGAACAGTGCCACTACCGAAGTCGTTATCTATCCTGACCCCACTGCCGATTTCAATTTCACGACAGTTTGCCAAGGCAACCCTACCCAGTTCACCAGCACCTCCACCACCAACCCCAGTGGACAGCAAATCGAGAGCTACCAATGGAACTTTGGCGATGGACAAACTGGGACAGGACAAAACGTAAGCCACACCTATGCGCAACCCGGCACCTACCAAGTTACGCTTACCGTCTCGAACGGCAACGGGCACTGCACCGACCAAATCACCAAGACCGTTACCGTTTATGGCCAGCCCACTTCGAACTTCACCTACACCTCAGTCTGCAAAGGCAACCCAACCCAATTCACAAGCACAGCCACAGCACCCAACGGACAACAGATCACCAGTTACCAATGGAATTTCGGTGACGGACAAACCGGTTCAGGGCAGACCGTGAGCCACACCTATGCACAAGCTGGTGACTATCAAGTGACCCACACTGTGGGTGTCGGTGGTGGTGACTGCAATGGGCAAATCACCCAAACCGTGCCCGTATATGCCTCTCCCGTTCCCTCTGCCACGGCGCAACCCAGTACCGTCATTTACGGCGGCACTTCCACCCTTACCGCCAATGCTGGAGCCACGGGCTCCTTCAACTTCCATTGGGAGCCCGCCAATATGGTGGTCAGCCCCAATTCACAGACCACTCAAACCGTTTCGCTCCAAGCCACACAGACATACACCGTTACCGTCACCAATCCTCAAGGCGACTGCACTGCCTCAGCACAAGTAACGGTGAGCATCGAAGGCTCCAACATGGTGGCCATGGCCACCGCCGACCAGACCTCGCTTTGCGAAGGCGAGTCAACCACGTTGCATGCCCAACCTTCAGGCGGCACTGGCAACTACACCTACAGCTGGACGCCCGCCAACACGCTTAACAACGCCAACATCCAGAGCCCAGTGGCCGCACCACCTGTAGGAACGACGACATATTCATGTCATGTCAGCGATGGTCTCAGTGCCCAAGATGTCAGTGTCACCATCGTGGTGCATCCTAACGAAGAAGCCGATGTGTACGAGACCATCTGCGAAAACAGCACTTACAGCTTCTTTGGAGAAATGCTACAGACCCCCGGTGTATATGACCACACTATTGAGACACAATACGGTTGCGACAGCGTCATCCACCTGCATCTGAGCAACTGGCAGACTTACGAGACCCCCATCACCGACCGTTTCTGCGAAGGCGAACATTACATGTTCTTCGACCAAGCCCTTGACGCTGCGGGCACCTATTACCACACTTTGCAATCGGTTCACGGCTGTGACAGCATCATCAGACTCAACCTCATCCAAGATCCCATTTATGAGTTCAACTTCTACGAATCTACTTGTGAAGGTGGTCAAGGCTATTATTACAACGGTGATTATCTGCAACCTAGTCCCTATCCATACGTTTACGTGTTTGAATCCGCTTTGGGCTGCGACAGCATCGTAAACCTTCATATTGATGAAGCCGAATACAACTCGAAGAGTTACAGCGTCTCCCTCTGCGCTGAAGAATATACTTGGGCCTCAAACGGCATAACCTATTATGAGTCAGGAACCTATTATGACACCTTGTCTTATCCCAACTCTTGCGACAGCACGCTCGTTTTATACCTTGAACTGAGACCGAGCTTCCAAAATGATGTCGTTGTCACCAGCTGCGATGCCTATCGCTGGAAAAACGACGCTTATAATGTTGACATGACCTTCAACGAAAACACGGTCTATACACATCACTATATCAACAGTTATGGCTGCGATAGCGAAGCCACCCTCTATCTGACCATCAACGACCATGACGAGTATGTTTTCACCGTCAGCGATGAAGAGAACTGCGACGAGTATTTCTGGGATCCTCAGGGGCACGAGATTCTTTATACTGACCACGAAGACCCTGTCTACACCATGTCAGGGACCTATCACCGCACCTATAAGAACCAATCCGACTGCGACAGTCTGGTGACCATGAACGTGGATTTCGCCTACACACCTCATCCCACCGAAATCTATCCCATGGATGCCACCATCGGTGCTCCCCACTGGGTGATCACGGCCACTGAATTCCAAATCAACTCCTACGACTTCAACATGTGGGACACCAACCCGAACTGCC
>JAEEGK010019013.1_pt1 | contig 14788 bp, 9 predicted proteins | sample 8958771 | NCBI WGS metagenome assembly JAEEGK01 (sample SAMN16246547, study PRJNA631951) | gut metagenome | biome: gut microbiome; feature: rumen; material: SC-attached | host: Bos | place: Iran: Karaj | collected 2018-10 | reverse complement strand
CCCGCTTCAACAATATTCGGTAACTTTACGGAGCCGCAGCTCAAGGATATGGACGTGCACGACACTACGATACGCCTCTCAGTGGGTCTTGAGGATCCCGAGGACATTCTGGCCGATATCCGTCAGGCTCTTGAACATTAAAACAATAGAACTATGAAATACGATTTTGACAAGATAATAGACCGCTCAGGTACGAACGCGCTCAAGTACAGCGTGCTCAAGGAGCGTTACGGCCGGGATGACCTGATTCCGCTTTGGGTTGCCGACCTGGATTTTGAGACCCCTGATTTCATAACCGATGCCCTGCGCAAGCGTCTGGAGCACTCCCTGTTCGGTTATACCGCTACACCCGATGAACTCTGGACAACCATTGCAAAGTGGATTGAGGATCATCACGGCTGGAAGGTTGACACGGAGTGGATTACCTTCATACCCGGCGTGATGAAGGGTGTGGGATCTGTGGTGAACGTATTCGTAAAGCCCGATGAGAAGGTCATCATACAGCCGCCCGTCTACTTCCCGTTCCGTCTTACCCCGCAGGGTAACGAGCGTGAGGTTGTATTCAATCCTTTGAAAAGGGTGGAAGGGGGCAGTTATGAGATTGACTTTGACCATTTGGCCAGTGTGGCCGATGACAAGTGCCGTCTGCTTATTCTGAGCAACCCGCACAACCCCGCAGGAATATGCTGGAGCAGGGAGACTCTGATAAGACTGGCCGATTTCTGCTACGAGCGCAACATCATTGTGATAAGCGATGAGATACACTGTGACCTAGCCCTGTTTGGAAATAAGCATATCCCGTTTGCAACCGTAAGCGACAAGGCAGCTCAGATAAGCATCACATTCGGTGCGCCCTCAAAGACATTCAACACCGCCGGCATTGTGAACTCATACGCAATCGTGCCCAACGACACCCTGCGCCGCCGCTTCTTCAAGTGGCTTGAGGCAAACGAGTTCAATGAGCCGCCCATATTCTCAACGATAGCACTCATCGCCGCATTCCAGAAGGGTGAGGAGTGGCGCCGTCAGCTCATAAGTTATATAGAGGATAACGTACGCTTTGTCGAGGATTACTTCAAGGCCAATATCCCCTCCATCAGACCGCTGCGCCCGCAGGCCACTTTCCTGGTATGGCTTGACTGCCGTGAACTGGGTCTGGATCACAAGGGACTGATAGACCTCTTTGTGAACAAGGCACGCCTGGCGCTTAATGACGGTGAGACTTTCGGCCCCGGCGGAGAGGGATTCATGCGCCTTAACGTGGGTGCTCCCAGAGCCATCCTGAAGGCTGCTTTGGAGAGGCTTGCCGCTGCAGTAGAAGAATATTCTGCCAAATAGGCAAATAGGGGGTATTTTGACTATTTCTATTCTACCTGAATCCAGATAAACATGCATCCTTTTCCAATCATTTAAGTTTTGTTGGAATGAGATACTATTTGACCGAACTTTGCATCGTCAAAAACAAACAACAAGACTAAATAGCCCGTACAATATGAAAAAGATCGTTTACACCATTGCCGTTTTATTAGGTCTTAATGCCAATGCACAGGAGATTAATACCATCTCACTGAGAGTACCTGAATTTGCACGTCCCCTGGTAGAGGATCTTGCCAGAGAGTATCATGAAAGCCACTCACAGGTAGACTTCCGGTTCATATCAGCAAAAACACAGGATGCACAGAACATCCTTTCCCTTACAACCGATGAGCAGGCCGTGAATTTTGCACGCTACGCAGTCCTGCCTGTAGCTGTTCAGGGGTCAGAGGCCGCAAAACTGACAGCATCACGCCGCCTCAACGCCCGCAAGCTCCGTTCACTCTTCTTTGTAAACGATGAAGATGATGAGCAGACCAAGGCTGAGCAGAAGGTGCACATCTACACCGGAAACAGCCAGTTGTCAGCCTCACGCGTGTATGCATCATTCTTTAATGAGGAGGTGGCCGATTACAAAGGCAAGAAGATTTCGGGCGATGACGCATACCTTACCGCCGCAATCAGCCGTGATCCGCTGGGAGTAACAGTAAACTACCTGTCAAACATCTTTGACCTTGAAAGCCGCACTCCCGCCTCATCCCTGACCGTGCTTCCGCTTGATCTTGACAAGCAGGGCCGTCAGGTGCTTGACGCCGCCAATCTGGATGCTATCATCAGTCTCCTTGAGGAGCAGACCTACGATGAGATTCCCGTAGGAACCGTTGGATTCAGCTATGATCAGACCAACCGCGTCATCAATGACTTTGTATGTTGGGTCCTGACAGCAGGGGCCGATGAGCTTCACCGCTACGGACTGCTCACTTTACCGCAGGGTGAACTGATGGCACAGATGCAGCGCATATCAAACAGGGAACTCGCTCAGAACTAACACTTTACCCATTATTTAGAAAACACAAAACTGAAGGAGCGGGATCCATTTTAAATCCCGTCCCTTGGAGATTACTGTACTTATGAAAAAGATAATTCTTACATCTGTACTTCTTTTTGTCGTGCTTGCAGCCCAGGCACAGGCAGTACTGACAGGCCGCATTACCGATGCAGCCACCGATGAGCCCCTGATAGGAGCGCAGGTGGTAGTGACATCGGCCAAGGGTACCGGTACCGCAACTGACCTGGATGGCAACTTCCGCTTGGAGACCAAGCAGAGCCTGCCTCTGACACTCAGTGTAGAGTACATTGGTTACCGCACTGAAGAGATTGACGTCTATGATGATTCAGAGCCTATTGACATCCAGCTCAGTGAGGAGGTGAACACTCTGTCGGAGGTTGTGATAATAGGTTACGGCACACAGAAACGCACACAGCTTACCGGAAGCGTGACTACCGTCAGTGCCGATATCCTGGAAAACAGCCGTCAGGCAACCATTGACGCAGCACTGAGCGGACAGGTATCGGGCCTTAACGTTACTGCCAGCAGCGGTCAGCCGGGTGCAGAGAGCCATATACGCATACGCGGCGGCAACTCCGTGAACGCATCGAACGAACCTCTTTATGTGGTGGACGGGTTCATCTATTTCAAGGATGCGGCAACGGGCAGCACAGGTCTGGGAGCCATTGAAGGTTCACTCAATCCTCTTGCCACCATCAACCCCAATGATATTGAGAGCATCGAGGTGCTCAAGGATGTATCGGCCACTGCCATCTACGGCTCACGCGGAGCCAACGGTGTGATTCTGATCACCACCAAGAAGGGCAGCCTGGGCCAGGAGAGCAGCAACATCACTTATGGCTACAGCCTTGGTGTAAGCCGTGTCAGCAAGAAACTTGATCTGTTTGACGCCAGCGAGTGGGCTCAACTGCAGAAGGATTACTTTGGCAACAAGGGCGGTTATACCGATTCTCAGATTGCAGCGCTGGGGCAGGGTACTGACTGGCAGGATGCAGTGCTGCGTGATGCCGTACAGCAGACTCACGAGTTGAGTATAACCGGAGGTACACAGAAGAACCGCTATGCCTTCTCATTCAACTACACAGATCAGGACGGCATTATCCTGAACTCGGGCTTTGAGCGTTACAACTTTCATACGAATACCGAGTGGGAGCTCAAGAAGGGTCTCAACTTCGGCCTCAACGTGACATTCGGCCGTTCCAAGCAGAGCGGACTGACCACCACAGAGAGTCAGATATTCAACTCTTCACCATACTCGGCCGGTATAACAAACAGTTTTGTGTATGCTCTGCTCATGCCGCCTGTGGTCCCGGTATATAATGCTGATGGTTCCTACAACTTCAACAACCCGTATGAGTATGCCTATTTTGCTATCGGCAGTCACTCGGCCAATCCGGTCTATGACCTTGAGGAGAGTGTTGCTGACAACATAAACAACTATCTTTTGAGTAATGTATGGGCAAGCTACCGCCTGGGTGGCCTTACGCTTAAGGCCTCGGTCGGACTGAACAGTGAGAAACTGACTCAGGAGTATTTCTCAGGAGCATATACCTCACTCGGTCTGGCTACCCAGGGTATCGGTGGTGTGGGTAACCGTCAGACTGATGTCTGGCAGCAGGAGTACACCGCCTCTTATGCCATCGACATTAACGACAGTAACAGCTTGGACGCTCTTGTGGGCTACACACGCCAGACTCAGACTTCGACCTATTCGTCCATACGCACCAACCACTATACCAATGAGGCGCTCAAGCAGTACAACCTGGGTGACGGTTCCAACATCTATACTCCCAACACGGGTATAAGCGAGTCTTCACTCAACTCATTCCTGGCACGTGTGAACTACTCTTATCTGGACCGATACAATGCTACGGCTACCTTCAGGGCTGATAACAGCAGCCGTTTTGCCAAGAGTCACCGTTGGGGTTATTTCCCTTCACTTGGTCTCTCATGGAATGCAGAGAAGGAGCATTTCCTGAGCAGCGCCTATGACCTGGATTACCTCAAGGTGCGTGCATCGGCCGGTCTGGTGGGTAATCAGGAGATCAGCGACTACGCATTTACAACATCATACGCCACCGGTTCATATGCCGGCAGCAGCAGTTACGCCAAGAAAAACACCGCCAACGACAACCTCAGGTGGGAGACCACTGCAAGTTACAATGTAGGTGTTGACTTGGGCCTGTGGCATAACAAGGTCAGTATTGTGACCGATGTCTACTTCAAGAAGACCAGTGATCTTCTGCTTGTGGTTCCGTTGGGGTTCTCGGCAGGGGTATCCACTCAGCTTCAGAATGTGGGTAACGTAGTCAACAAGGGTGCCGAGTTGTCAGTTAACTGGAACCTGATAAGCCGTAAGCGCAAGAGTTGGAGCATATCGGCCAACATTGCATATAATGACAATGAGATAACCGATATGGGTGTTACCGATAATGTCATTCAGGGTAGTGACAACCAGCAGATTCTGCGTCGCGGCGAGCCTCTGGGCTCATTCTACGGACTGGTGTTCAAGGGAATTGTGCAGAAGGATGAGGATGTCAGCCAGCTGCCTACCGTGAACGGACTTACACCTAAAGCCGGTGACCTTAAGTTTGAAGATTATGATGGAAACGGCCGTATTGACGGCAATGACCGCCAGATACTGGGTAGTGTCCAGCCAAAGTTCATATACGGTTTCTCGACAAAGTATTCATGGCGTAATCTTGACCTGTCCGCTTCATTCTCAGGCAGTTACGGAAACAAGGTGTACAACGCCCTGGGACGCCGTCTGGAACTTACGGGTGATTCATATAACGTGCTCACAACCGTACATGACTCCTGGACTCCTGAAAACGGCGGTAACACTCTGCCGCTGGCATCAAACCCGCGTCCGTTCTCATATATTGATGACCGATACGTACAGGATGCGTCATATCTGAAACTGCGTAACGTGACCGTGAGCTACAGGCTGCCGCTGGACAAGGATTTCCCCACCGTACACATCTACGTTACAGGTCTGAACCTGCTTACGCTGACCCGCTACAAGGGCTATGATCCCGAGGTCAGCAGCGGTACAGATTCCGGTGCGTACCCATCGGCCAGAACCATATTATTCGGAACTAACATTTCATTTTAACATACTAAAAATTAATGAGCTATGAAAAAGAACATTGCTAATCATTCCAATCATGGAAGAGTGAGATTTTTACTCAGTGCAGCTCTGTCTGCAATACTCTCAGTCGCTCTGGTATCATGCACAAACGACGATGAAGGTATAGACAATCAGGTAACAAACGAGAATGTCGTTGAGGACGACGCAAGCGCACTTTCACTTGTGAACGGTGTTTACAGCCACTGGCAGCCGCTTTCATCATCATTCTCATTCATAATTGAACTTAACTCCAACAAACTCATCTCATTTGAGGGCGAGGAGAGTGAGGCAGGCCCTGTGAACAGCCGTTTTGAGCAGGTTGCCAATACCTGGTATCAGGTTAAGATATTCAACCACCTGTTCCTGGGTATAGTACAGGCCAATGAAGCCATTACCACCATCAATAACTCACTTGCTGCCGGCAAGGTATCACAGGCCGGTTACAACGCAGCTGTCGGTAAGGCCAAGTTCCTGCGTGCCCTGGCTTACCTCAAGCTTACACAGCTGTGGGGTGAGGTACCTGTATTCACCGAGGAGGGCGGCAGTACCACCGAGCGTCAGGATTTTGACGTGGTATTCGGCCAGATCATCAAAGACTTTACCGATGCCGAGTCTCTGCTCCTTGACTACAGCGGTGATCCCCGCGTTCCTTCAAAACAGGCCGCTCAGGCACTTCTGGCACGTACCTATCTGGTATGGGGTGACAATCCTCTGACATCGGCCCAGGTTGCAGCTATTGCAAATACCCAGACTGATCCTGAATTCAGCAAGACCGACAGTCGTCTTGAGAAGGCCATCGAGTATGCTGACCGTGTAATCAACAGCGGCAAGCTGGCTCTTGCAAGTGATTTCAGCAAACTGTACGGACGTGACTATGAGAGCAATAAGCTGGGTCAGAACGAGCATCTGTTCACCATTGCTCATGACGGAGACAAGAAGGATGCACAGGGCAACCACCAGACACACTGCTCATGGACATTCCCGTTCCAGAACGGTGAGCATGGCGAGGGTTATACCCAGAACCATACTGAGGCTGCCGATGATGATGTTTATGACTCATGGCTGGCTGAGTATCCCAATGACAAGCGTCTTGCCAAGACCTACTTTGTTGAGCTGACCAATCCTGAGACCGGTAATACTCACCACTATTACTCACCCATTTATACTCCTATCAACGGAAAGGGTGTTGATCAGAGTTATGAGGATGCCGAGAACCTGGAGATTACACAGAACTCCGTTGACCGCATAGAGATCCGTTATGCTGAGGTTTTGCTTATCAAGGCCGAGGCTCTGGTTCAGCTGGGCCGCAACCAGGAGGCTGCCGAGCCTTTCAACCAGCTGCGCCGTCGTGCAGGTATTGAGACTGTTGCCGCTCCTACATTTGATCAGATAAAGCGTGAGTGGGACTATGAGTTCACATACGAGCAGTTCTCGGTACTTAACAGCTACCGTTGGAAGGATCTTGTTTCATCAGTAAAGAAGGTTTCAACCTACAAGCACTTTGCTGATGACTGGGAATCAAAGCAGACATTCACTGCCGATCAGAAGGCTTACTTTGAGAAGGTTCACAACCACCTTAAGGCCAAGTACAACAACGTTCGCGGCAAGCACTACCGTCAGCCCATTCCCACCGGTCTCCGCGGCGAGGACCTTGGCATTGCGCAGAATCCCGGATATTGATTGACCTTAAATGAATGAAATCATGAGTATTAGAAAGTTTTTTAAGATTGTAGCAGTTGCCTTGTTTGGAGCCGTTTTGAGCTCTTGCAACTCTAATGATGATTTAGGAAAAGTGGATATTGAGATCCCGGGTGTAACATTTGACGGTGATATTGACTGCTGCTCGGCCGAAGAGGCTCTTCAGGTCTATAAGTTCATTCAGACTGTTAAGATAATACCAGATCTGCAGACAGAGATTGACGGCAAGTATAATGTGTATGCCTATTCCAAGACCGGTTCTTTCCACGTAGGATACAACGACATCTACTTTGTGGTAACCAAAAAGAAGAACGGAAACTATGTCAAGAACTTTGAATTCTCAGGTATTACACCCCACATGCTGATGGTTAAGATGAAAATGAAACACAGCACTCCAGTAAGTGCCGGTGTGGAGAGTTTCAACGACAACTATCTTGCTGTCAAGCATGGTTGGATATCATTCGTAATGGCCACAAGCGATGCCGGTTCATGGACGCTCAAGTATGATTACTCAATACTTGGCTCCACAGGAACTACCTCTGAGGCCGCTATAACAGTCGATGCTCTGCCTGCAGGTCAGGAGTGGGTCAAGTCATTCAAAGTTGGTGAAAAAACTTACTACATATCACTGGTCAACCCTACAGACTGGAAGACCGGCAAGAATGCCATTACCGCGTACGTATCAAAGAAGAATACCCCTGCAACAACACCTTACGGTCTTGCCCAGGAGCAGTTCTCTGTGGAGATCGATCCGCGTATGCCTGACATGGGCAACCATACATCACCCGACAACGTGGGCCTGAGCCTGCAGGATGACGGAAGTTATCAGGGTACCGTCAATCTGACCATGACCGGCAGATGGCGCATACACCTTACAGTGAAAGATAATCAGGGCAATGTCGTTGCCGGTGGTGACGACCTTGACGAAGGATATAGCTCACTCTATTTTGACGTGACTATTTAATCAAGTTTTGTGTTTTTCAAGATGCTGGAAACTGTCCTTTTGACATCAGTTCTGTTGGCCGATTCAGTGGCGCCCGACAAGGTGCAAAATCTTGACGAAGTGCTGATAGTGTCCTATGACGGAAGAGCCCCACAGCGCTCTGTCAAGGGACAGGCTGCCAGCATTGATGAACATCTGAGCGGGTTGCGTAACGTAAATCTGGTCCGTCGCGGATCATACGCATGGGAACCCGTAGTGAATAACATGCAGACAGAGAGGCTGTCAACTACCATTGACGGTATGAAGATATTCTATGCCTGCACGGATAAGATGGATCCTGTGACCTCTTATGTGGAGAGTGGCAACCTGCAGAGCATCAGCCTGAACTCCGGGCTTGACGGCAATCCGCAGGCTACCGGAAACATAGGCGGCAGTCTGGATCTGAAACTGCGTAAGATAGGCTTTGAGGCCGATCCCCGACACGTCAACATCCTGGCGGGTCACGAGTGGAACGGACACCTGCAGGTGTACGGGGCCGATGCTGCGTTCAGCGGTAACCGTACCTATTTGAACACAGGATTGTTCTACCGTTCTGCTGACTGCTACAGGGTGGGCGGAGGTGAACTTCTCAACTACTCGCAGTTTGGTAAGGTAAACTTTTTTGCCAACGCAGGACTGCGTCTTACCGATACAGACGTGCTTGAGACCACGTTCATATTTGACCGTGCCACCGATGTGGGCTATCCTGCGCTCAATATGGATGTATCAAAGGCTCAGGGCCTGATTACATCACTCTCATACAAACATCAGTTCTGTAATGTGGGCTGGGAGACAAAGGCCTATTACAATCACATAATCCATATCATGGATGATACAACGCGTCCGGATGTTGAGATTCATATGGATATGCCGGGTGACAGTTGGACCGCAGGTCTCTACAGCCTGGCTACCACCTCACTGGACCTGGCAGAGATGCAGCATGACGTAGCCGTCAACTATGACCTCTACTACAACCGCCTGTTTGCCGACATGACCATGTATCCCGGCGGTGCCGCACCCATGTATATGGTTACCTGGCCCGATGTGGGCACATTCAACACGGGTCTGGCACTGACTGATAACGTGAGCATTACAGCCAATCAGTCGCTGCGCCTGTCGGCCAAGATAGCATGGCAGAATCAGCGCCTTAACAACGAGGAGGGCTACCGCGGTCAAAAGGTTTTCTTCCCCTTGATGATCGACCGCTATTACCAGACTACAGGCCGAGTAGCCGCATCATATCAATTTTCAATTTTCAATTCTCAATTTTCAATTGGAACCGGCTGGGGCAGTCGTGCACCCACTGTGACCGAGGCTTACGGATACTATCTGAACAACACATTTGATCAGTATGATTATATGGGCAATCCTCACCTTGCTAATGAATCGGCGGTTGAGGTTAACGGTGCCTATAGGTTCTCTGCGCAGGACTTTGGCATCGGTCTGGACGCGAACGCGTTCTTCTTTAAGGACTACATTATCGGCCATCTGGACAGCAGGCTTTCGGCAATGACTGTTGGGGCCGAAGGCGTTAAGGTTTACGGCAATCTGGAGCATGCCGTTATTGCAAATGCTTCAGTCACTGCTGATTGGCAGATCAGCAAGCGTCTGGCGTGGAACGGAAAACTGAGTTACAGCCTGGGCCGTGATGATGTGGCCGATGCACTGCCGCTCATATCTCCGCTGGCCTGGCGCACTGAACTCAATTATGATCTGGGCGCTCTGCAGGCTCAGGTTGAACTGCGGGGTAACGGACGTCAGACAAATTATGCAGCCAAATACGGTGAAACTCTTACCGCTGGCTGGAATATTGTAAATTTGTGGGCGTCTTACAGATACAAGGCTGCCACTCTGCGCTGCGGCGTTGAGAACCTTTTGGACAGGAAATACTCGGCCTATTCTGACTGGAACAACATTCCGCAGAAGGGTAGGAACATATATCTGAACTTAACGATTGAACTGTAAATGAAGAAGATAGTCATTTGGATAGGAGCACTCGTGCTGGGTGCCGTCCTTGGAGTTTTGGGTATTCAGGTGCTGGATCAGATAATGAATGTAATCGCAACGGTCTATACCAGGCTGTTCCAGTTGCTTGCCGTACCTACCATAGTGCTTGCGGTCATCACCACATTCGCCACATTCGGCTCCAAGGGGTCGGGCAGGATATTCGGAAAGACCCTGACCTATACACTCCTGACTACCTTTGCGGCTGCTGCAGTGGGGGCTTTGCTCTATGTCATAATCGCTCCGGGCAATCTGCCTCTGGAGTCTGTGGGCTCGGCCTCTGCCGTACTGGAGAACGCATCACAGGAGAGTTATCTGGAGCATATCCTGGGCGTGGTTCCAAACAATATCGTACGTCCTTTCCTGGAGGGTAACGTGCTTTCACTTCTGGTATTGGCCTTTGCCGTGGGAATAGGCCTGTCCAAACTGCCTGACTCGGAGAATAAGGCGGTTGTGGTAAAGGGACTGACAGGTCTGCAGGACCTATTGTTTCTTCTTATACGCGGTCTTATATGGACCCTTCCCCTTGGCATCGTGGCTTTCTCGGCTCAACTGTCGGCCCAGATATCGGCCGGCGTCATTGCCGACTCAATAGGAAAGTACGTTCTGGTAGTGCTGGGCGGTAATTTCATACAGTTCTTTGTGGTGCTGCCGCTGTTCCTGCTCTCCCGTGGTCTCAATCCAGTTCATGTTCTGGGACGCATGAGCCCTGCCGTTCTCATGGCGCTCTTTACAAAGAGCAGCGCTGCCACGCTTCCCGTGACGATGGAATCGGCCGAGGACCGTCTGGGCGTACGTAAGGAGGTGGCCCGTTTTGTGCTCCCCATATGCACCACCATCAACATGAACGGTTGCGCGGCGTTCATCCTGGTAACGTCGCTGTTTGTTATGCAGAACGGCGGAACTCCCATCACTCTGGGTACTATACTGCTCTGGATACTTATCTCAGTGATATCGGCAATAGGCAATGCGGGTGTTCCCATGGGCTGCTTCTTCCTGACACTGTCACTCATGTCCGGAATAGGTGCTCCTGTGGCTATTCTGGGAATCATACTGCCCATCTACACCATAATTGACATGGTTGAGACCGCCGAGAACGTATGGTCCGATTCGTGCGTATGCGCCATGACCGACAAGTCAATTGAGAAAGGATGACTCAGACTGACAAAAAGATAGCCTTCTTTTTGAAGTGTGGATGAAAATGAGTTGATTTGCACAATTAATTAACCGATTAAAATATGGGTAATACAAGAAAAGCTTTGGTAAACGACGAGTGGATAGTTGTCGTTCTGGGATTTATAGTGCTGGCTCTGTCAGTGCTGTTTCCTAATACAATGAACAGTCTTAAGATTCCCGGAATCCTGGCAAGTCAGAGTGCAAGCGCTCTGGGCAGCCTGCAGGGATGGCTGGGTGCTGTCTACATCTTTGTGTTTGTGCTGGCTCTGCTTTATCTGGCACAGGCCCTGACAGGAAAGCCGTTCAAGGGCATATTCCTTTCATTCCTGGTAATCTGCCTGCTGACAGTGGTTTCATTGGCGCTGGCCACCATACCGTTCTGCAAGAAATACGGTCTTGAGGCAGTGCTGTTTGCTGTTATCCTGGGTCTTATCATAAGCAATTTCTTCAAGGTACCCGATTGGCTCAAGTCCGCTATTCAGAGTGAGTTCTATATCAAGATAGGTATTGTATGTCTGGGTGCTACAGTGCTTTATCAGGAGGTGCTCAAGTCTGGCGCATACGGTCTGGCTCAGGCTCTGATCGTGGTACTGTGCGTTTGGTACTTCGGGTTCTGGATTTCACGCAAGGTATTCGGGGTCGATGACGAGATGGCTACCATGCTGGCAAGTTCAGTAAGTATCTGCGGTGTATCGGCCGCCATTGCAACCTGCGGTACCATCAAGGGTGACCAGAAGAAACTCTCTTACGTAATATCCCTGGTAATGGTTGTTGCCATTCCCATGCTTTATATCATGCCGCTGCTCTGCAACTGGCTGCTCCCGCTGTTCTTCCCCGCAAATGAACTGGCACAGGCTCAGGTGGCAGGCGCATGGATTGGCGGTACTATCGATACCACCGCCGCCGTTGCCGCATCGGGCGGAATCCTGGGCGATGAGGCAGGACAGACCGCTGTCATTGTGAAGGCCTCACAGAACGTTCTGATTGGCGTTGCCGCATTCTTTATATCTCTTTATTGGTCAATCCGCGGTACCAAGGGTGTTGAGAAGACCTCAGGCAAGGTTATCTGGGAGCGTTTCCCCAAGTTCGTGGTAGGTATGGTGATTGCATCTATCGTGTTCAGCATATTCTTTGCAGGCAAGAGCGCCGACGGCATTGCTTACAAGAGCCTGGCCAAGAACTTCCAGAACATATTCTTCTCAATAGCATTCGTGTGCATCGGCCTTGAGACCAACTTCAAGCAGATTTTTGCAAAGGAGAACAACCAGTCTCTCAAGGCGTTCCTGAGTGCTCAGGGATTCAATATCATCTTTACGCTTCTTGTGGCTGCCGTCCTGTTTGGCGTTATCAAGAACTGATCTGTTCAACCCAGCACAACATCCAGCACCATCATCAGGGCAAACCCAAGGGCAAAGCCGATGGTGCCGATGTTGGAGTGCTCACCCTCGGATGCTTCGGGGATGAGCTCTTCTACTACTACGTAGAGCATTGCGCCGGCTGCGAAAGTGAGCATGAAAGGCATGAGGGGGGTAAAGAACGATGCCAGGAATATGACCAGAATTGCACCTATGGGCTCAACGATACCGCTCAGGGCGCCAATCCAGAATGATTTGAGGCGGCTGTTGCCGGCTGCGCGCAGAGGCATGGATATGATTGCGCCCTCGGGAATATTCTGAATTGCAATACCCAGTGCAAGTGCCAGTGCTGCAGAACCTGTCATGTTGACCACGCTGCTCATTGCTCCGGCCAGACCTACGCCTACTGCCATTCCTTCAGGGAAGTTGTGTATTGTTACGGCCAGTGCCAGCATTGCGGTCCTGGACAGACGGCTCTTGGGACCTTCGGCCTTACCGGTAGCGTGCAGGTGAGGGGTTGCGTAGTCAATCAGCAGCAGGAACGCGAAACCTGCCAGCAGACCTATTGTAGAGGGCTTGATGCCGCCCATCTGCATACCCGGAACAATCAGTGACCAGAACGATGCCGCCACCATTACGCCCGATGCAAAACCAAGCAGAATCTTCTGTAGCAAAGCGGGCATCTCTTTCTTCATAAAGAACACAAAGGCCGATCCCAACGCGGTTCCAAAAAACGGTAACAGCAGTATTATCAGTGTATTTCTCATACCTCCTCTTTATTTTTGGGCGAATTTACTAAAAAATCATTTGCAACTGAATTGCAAAATGAGTTATATTTGTGGGAAATTTCTAACTATTCCCACAAGTAATATGCAAGAGAAAGACGGAAAATACATCTTCGGAGTAGTGAAGGTGGGTGACAAGGGACAGATTGTGATCCCTAAGGACGTTCGTAACATGTACGGTATCAAGCCGGGAGATTCGCTCATGCTCCTGGGTGACGAGAAGGGTATTGCAATGCTCAAGACAGAGATTTTTCAGAACATAATTGATCAGGCCATGGGAGGGCTCACAAAATGAGGAAGCATTGGATTGACAATCTGCGCTGGGCAACAGTGCTGCTGGTTTTATTCTATCACGTAATCTATTTCTATAACAACAAGGGCGTGTTTGGCGGCATAGGCGGCTTTGGCGAATTCCCCCAGATGCAGCAGTATCAGGATGTTGTAATGTATATTCTCTATCCATGGTTCATGCCGCTGCTGTTCCTGCTGGCCGGAATGAGCACCCGGTATTCACTGCAGCGCAAAACAGGCAGGGAGTGGTTCCGCTCGCGTACGCTTAAACTGCTTGTACCCAGTACTATAGGTCTGTTTGTTTTCCACTGGATGGTGGGCTATTTCAATACGGTTACTGCGGCTCAGACGGTATTCAAGGATCTGCCGACTGTGGCCAAATACATGATTTTTGCAGTTTCCGGTACCGGTCCGCTATGGTTTGCACAGGATCTGTGGCTGTTTTCGCTATTGTTCCTGATTGTGCGTAAACTGGATGGAAAAGACAGGCTTTGGACCCTTTGCGGAAAGAGTGGGATAGTTGTGATTGTACTTCTTGGATTGCTTTTCTGGGCTGCAGAGCAGACATTGATAAAGAACCCGCGTGAGGATTCGGCCGATGGCCTGCTCAACCTCTACAAGCCCGTGTTCTACTTTGTGGTATTCCTGATGGGTTTCTTTGTATTCTCACATGAGCAGGTTCAGCAGAAGGTGCGTAAGGCATGGCTGCCGCTTATGATATGCGCCGTAATTGCAGGCATTGTCCTTATAGTAACCACATGGGGAGAGAACAATACGTCACCGCAGTATCTGTGCAGTCCTATGAACTGCCTCTACGGCTGGCTCATGTGCCTTGCATTGATGGGACTGTTTAACGCCCGCTATGACTGCACCAACACATTCTCGCAGTACATGACCCGTAGCAGTTACGGCTTCTATATCGTTCACTATCTGGTTGTTGCAGCCTTTGGCTATCAGATGAAGGTGTATACTGACCTGCCGCCT
>JAEEGK010019010.1_pt1 | contig 14788 bp, 20 predicted proteins | sample 8958771 | NCBI WGS metagenome assembly JAEEGK01 (sample SAMN16246547, study PRJNA631951) | gut metagenome | biome: gut microbiome; feature: rumen; material: SC-attached | host: Bos | place: Iran: Karaj | collected 2018-10 | reverse complement strand
CAAAGTTACGATGTTTTTTCCATAGAATTGCAAGCTAAAACGAAACAAAAACCGACCAAAACGAAACAAATTCAAAATTTATTAGTATCTTTGCACCCAAATATTGTGATTATGTACAGCTTGAAAGAATTTTGGCAACTGAGAAACCTACCTTTTCCCGAAGGTGAGTGGGATGGAAACGTTATCTGTCTGGAGACTAACGCGGAGTGGTCATTCGGCGCGAACGAGACGCACGGCTTCTTGTCTTGCTATATCTATACGATTGTCACGCGCGGCTGGCTTACCATATTATATAATAATCGCGAACTTACGCTGCACAAGGGCGACCTCTATACCTATTCGCCCGGCTTCGAGATAACCATCCTCTCGTCCTCCAGCGACTACAGCGGCATCTGCCTGCTGGGCGACGAGCACTTCACGCTCAGCCTGCCCATGGTGCGCGATGCCATCCGCACGGCCTACTTCACGGTGGTAGAACTCACCTCGCCCGTAATGCCGTTGAAAGCCGACGATTTTCGCCGTCTGCGCGAACTGATGCTGATGATGATTCACTACCAGCAGATGGGACTCCCGCTTTCCAACGACAGCTTGCGTATGCTCTACAACCTCTTCCTCACCGACCTCTCCACCGTCCAGCAGCACAGTATCCGCGAGCACCGCTTCCCCAAGCGCGTCGAGGAAATCTTCCTCGGATTCCTTCACCTACTGCCCCAACACTTCGCAGAGCATCACGACATCGGCTTTTACGCCTCCGAACTCTGCATCACCACCACCTACCTCTCGCGTGTTGTCCGCCAAGTGTCAGGTGGGCGCACCGTCGTCGATTACATCAATCAGATGCTCCTCATGGAGGCAACTTTCCTCCTGCGCCAGACCTCGCTGAGCATCACCCAGATCTCCGACCGGCTCCATTTCGCCGAAGTCACCACCTTCGCCCGTTTTTTCAATCGGATGAAAGGAATGAACCCGAGGGAGTTCAGGAAAGGGAAGTAAATCAGGACTATACAACTTCCATGCCGAAGGGCGACAGGGCCAGCTTTGCCAGGCGAAAATGCATCTTTCCCCATGGGATGCCGATGATGGTGATGCAGAGCAACAGGCCGTAGAAGATGTGGGTGAGACAGATCCAGATGCCGCCAACGAAGAACCACAGCACGTTCATGAACATGCTCAGACAGCCGGGCTGCGACTCCTTCCACTTCACCTTCGAACCGAACGGCCAGATGGCCAGTATGCCCAGCTTCATGCTCTGCAAACCAAACGGGATGCCGATGATGGTTATCATCAGTATCAATCCTGCGATGAAATACTCAATGGCAGTATGCAGACCGCCAAAGATCAACCAAATTATATTGCCTAAAAATTTCATTCCCTGTTTAAATGACTACTGCCGTTCCACTGGTGGCTACCATGAGCATGGAGCCGTTGGCACCAACGGTCTCATAGTCGATGTCGATGCCTACGATGGCGTTGGCTCCAAGAGCCTGAGCACGCTGCATCATCTCCTGCATGGAGGTGTCCTTGGCTTCTGAAAGCACTTTCTCATAAGCGCCTGCACGACCGCCTACGATGTCGCGGATGCCAGCAAACAGGTCCTTAAACATGTTGGCACCGATAATGGTTTCACCTGTCACTATACCCTTATACTCGCGGATAGTGTGACCTTTAATTTGTGGGGTTGTTGAGAGTATCATAATCGTTTCTTTTTAAAAGTTCCTATCTGTTAGACGTAACAATGATCTGAAAAGTTGCAGATGAAATAAATAAGTGCTATCTGTACCAACAGAATCAGAGGAAGTCCATACTTGAACTTCTTGTGCATCGTCTTATGCCGCCAAACCTTCATACCAAGCAAAGCTCCAATGCTGCCACCGATGACTGCCAGTATCAGCAAGGTAGCTTCGGATATGCGCCAGCTGCCTTGCTTGGCCTTCCACTTATCAATGCCATAGACCAGGAAGGTCACAACATTGATAACAATCAGATAATATAGCAGAGCGTTTGCCATCACAGTTATTCTTTGCCTTTGTTTTTGTCAGTAATCACAAATACTATTAAATCTGACCACAAATATAGTGATAATCTCTGAATTATTGCTAATTTTGCACCAACTTTTAGAAAAGTTTATGACAAAAACGTCCATATTCCAGCACCCCGTGTGGGTGGTTGTATTTGCCTTGACAGCAGCAATAGCGTGGGGATGGGCTTTCCCGCTTATCATAGTGGGCTTCAGTGCCTTTGGCATTACGGCGAACATGACGGGCGGAAAAATGCTCTTTGCTGGCATTCGCTTTGCTGCGGCAGGTCTGATTGTCTTGTCCGTAGCCCAGGAGGTCATCCTATGAAACATCTTATTTTATAACGATTATGGTACAACAAGTAGAGATAATACTTAAGCCTAAGTCAAGAGGCTTTCACTTAGTGACAAGTGAGATACTGAGTCAGTTACCGAAATTACCGAAGACTGGCATCATCAACATCTTCACAAAGCATACCAGTTGTGGACTGACTATCAATGAGAACTATGATCCAGATGTCCGTGTGGATATGGAGACAATCTTTAATAAGTTGGTCCCGGAGAATCGTCCTGAGTACGAACATACATTGGAAGGTTCCGATGATATGCCAGCTCATGCAAAGTCCGTGCTAAGTGGTGTAAGTCTTACTATCCCAATCACCAAAGGCAAGTTGAACTTGGGAACTTGGCAGGGCATCTATTTTTGTGAATACCGTAACTTTGGTGGTACCAGAGAGTTGGTAGTAACGATTATAGGAGAATAATATATGACTCTCCCAAAGTTCATAATAACAATGGATGGCTACTTTCGCCTTGGCATGGTCAACCAACATAAGCATCTGCTGAAGTCGGGTGACCAATGTATCGGCGGTGGGTATTACCACTTTGACTTTGTTTCCAACCGCATCCTCCTTGACAGGGAATCATACGACTTTGGCCGTCCCAAATGGCATCTGCTGGAAACATTGAAGGTTCCTTCTACGTATCGTGGCATGCGAATTGTCTATTCGTATGATGATGGCTTCCATGATGATTTCAACGTCAGCGAGGAGCTGAATATCGAATATTATGACTGACTTCGATTCCATTTGGCGCACTCAGGACGAGATTAGAACGGTAGTCAATGCCGTTCTGGGCGAATGCATCTGGAATCTTTGTTACAGCGAGCGACGGATGGCCATTGAACTGGAACTGACTGTCACGCTTGATGATGATGCTATCAGCAATCTTTGCTGCCAGTTCCCCATTGCTGCCGATTACGACGGAGTTGGTATGAAAGGCTCTAAGTTCGTGTTTTATCCTGATACTTTTCTTCCTAAGAAAAGATGATACTCATCTTCCTCTGGGAGGATTTCTTATGATTCTACCTAATTATATAATTAAGGTTCCCGCGTGTGCAATCGCTAAAAAAGTCTAAGACTTCACGTAAAAAGGGATTGTTAAGAAATTAAACTGTATCTTTGCATCATGTTAAGGTTTAAATAATAGCATTATGATTTTATTCGATCAGATTAGCGAGGACATCAAGTCAGCAATGAAGGCTCGCGACAAGGTTCGTCTGGAGACGCTTCGCAACATTAAGAAAGTATTTCTGGAAGCAAAAACCGCTCCTGGAGCCAACGACACATTGGCTGATGCAGATGCATTGAAGATTATCTCAAAACTGGCTAAGCAGGGCAAGGAAACTGCAACGACCTACACTCAAGCAGGGCGTCAAGACCTGGCTGATGCAGAGTTGGCACAGGTGGAGGTTCTTGAGAGTTATTTGCCGAAACAACTTTCCCAAGAGGAGATAGAGGCGGAGGTGAAGAAGATCATTGCTGAGGTTGGAGCCACAAGTATGAAGGAGATGGGAAAGGTTATGGGCACAGCCAGCAAGAAGTTGGCAGGAAAGGCTGAAGGCCGAGTCATTTCTGAGATTGTGAAGAAACTCTTGGCATAAACTTAATTCTATGTCTGAGATTAGCGGCACAATAATGGCACAGGGCAGCGTAACTCGCTGGTACTCAGTGTGTGTTTTAAATTTCAACGAGGACGAGTATTAAACCTGTCGTTTTGATGTTAAGCGGCTGAATATCAGCGGGAAGAGAGAAGGTATTTCTCTTGTCCCGCTGGTGGTTTCCTCAACCCGATGTAATGCGGTATCGACTCGTTTATGCCAAACTGTCTTGTCAACTTTTACAATTTTTAATGCGGGAAACGGACATTAATTGAAGAAGAATAAGTATATTTGCAACGGAAATTTGACAATGACGATTATGGTCGTATCCATTCTCAATATGTTGTTGCATGTATGCATTATAAAAGACAGACGATTTGAATAAGCAATCAAATAATAATAAACTCATAGCCAAAAACACATTGTTTTTGTATGTCAGAATGCTTTTCATTCTGTTTGTGACGCTATACACGTCGAGGATGGTTATTTCCGCTCTTGGCATAGTTGATTATGGCGTCTTCAATGTGGTGGCGGGTTTTGTTTCGATGGCAGGATTTTTTAATGTGACACTGGCTTCCAGTTTACAGCGTTTTTACAGTTTTGAGAGATCCCACGATGGAGTTATTGGTATGCGCCGCGTCTTTTCCACAGCTATGCTCATCCATTTTGTCATGGCGACAGCTATCTTTCTATTGATGGCGATAGTGGGACGGTGGTATGTGAACCATGTGATGGTAATTCCGGCAGATAGACTTTTCGCCGCAGGTGTGGCTTACAACATGGCTGTGGTCTCGTTATTGTTAGGGGTAATGCAAACGCCCTTTGTGGCAGCCATCACAGCATGTGAACGTTTCGATTTCTATGCGATGATAGGAATTGCGGAGGTGCTGTTACGCCTGATTGCTGTTATCGTATTGCAATGGTTGCCCTTTGATAAAGTGATAGTCTATTCTTTGATGACGTTTGGTGTGAGCGCAATCGTATTCGTAATCTATTCGCTCTACGCCTTTCGTCATATCATCTTCAAAGCTTCTGACCAAGGCAATACAGGTATTGACATGATCCTTTTACGCCATATTTTGGTATTTTCTGGCTGGAGCCTCTTGAACACTTTCACGCTGATGGTCAAGGGGCAAGGTGTAAATATGTTACTCAATGTTTTTTGGGGCACTGTTGTAAATGCTGCCCGCGCCATCGCCTATCAAGTAAATGCTGCCATGACAAGTTTCTCAAACAATGTGGCATTATCTTTCCGTCCACAGATTATCAGTTCAAATGCCGCTGATGACAAACAACGTGTGGAACAATTATTCATAAGCTCTTCCCGGGCTTGTTTCGTCTTGATGACGCTCCTCACAATGCCATTGCTAGTAGAAGTGGGCTATGTATTATCGTTGTGGTTGGGGGCAGACAATGTGCCAGCCCATACCCATGCTTTCACCATCTTGGTGTTGATAGATTCGTTAATAGGTAAAGTATAAGCGTATGATACTATTAAGTTTTGACATAGAAGAATTTGATGTGCCTCGTGAGCATGGGGTCGACTTCACCTTGGAAGAGGGAATGGCCGTCTCAAAGGTTGGGACCAACCGCATTCTCGATGTGCTAAAGCTGAACGGCATAAAGGCTACCTTCTTTTGTACGGGTAACTTTGCTGAGCAGGCCCCTGAGGTGATGCAACGCATCATGGACGAAGGACATGAGGTGGCTTGTCATGGCGTTGACCATTGGCAGCCCCAAAATACTGACTTCGCACGTTCCAAGGAGATTGTGGAGCGCGTTACGGGGCGCACCGTCTATGGCTATCGTCAGCCACGTATGTTCCCAGTCGTGGAATCGGAAATCAAGCGCGTAGGTTATATCTACAACTCATCGCTGAACCCTGCCTTCATTCCAGGGCGATATATGCACCTCACGGAGCCGCGTACATGGTTTATGAAAGATGGTGTCGTGCAGATACCTGCCTCTGTTACGCCAATCATCCGTTTCCCGTTGTTCTGGCTTGCGCTCCATAACTTGCCAGAAGTTTTCTATCACTGGATGACGCGCCGCGTACTCAGGAAGGATGGCTACTTCGTCACCTACTTCCATCCCTGGGAGTTCTACGAGCTGAAGGAGCACCCAGAGTTCAAGATGCCGTTTATTATCAAGAACCACAGCGGCCTGCAGATGTGCGACCGCCTCAATCGTCTCGTCAAGATGCTGCTGGCTCATGGCCATGAGTTTATCACATATACTGAGTTTGTGGGAAAAATAAAAAAGTAGGAAAAATGATTAGATTAGCAACCGTTTCACCATGTTATAACGAAGAGGCTGTGCTGCATCACAGTGTAGAACAGCTGACGGTCCTCTTTGAACGAATGATAGCAGAAGGGCATATCAGTAAAGACTCCATGATGGTTTTCGTCAATGACGGCAGTCGCGACCGAACATGGGAGATTATCCGCGAACTCCATGCTAACCGTATGTACGAGGCATCAACATGTCGCGCAACGTGGGGCACCAGAATGCCATTATGGCAGGTATGATGACAGCCCGTGAATGGACCGATGCTGTCATTACCCTCGATGCTGACCTCCAAGACGATATCGAGTGTATTCCCCAAATGGTCAAGGACTTTGAGGCTGGCAACGACATTGTCTATGGTGTGAAGGTATCGTGCGAAGCCGATTCCTTCATGAAGAAGTTCGCAGCCCAGACCTTTTATAAGATACAGCATTCCATGGGTGTGGAGAGTGTGTATAATCATGCCGATTTCCGTCTTATGAGCCGTCGTGCCCTCGATATGCTGTCGACATATAAGGAGTACAACCTCTACCTGCGTGGTCTGATTCCGATGATTGGCTTGAAACACTCCACTGTCGATGATGTTATCAGCGAGCGCTACTCCGGCCAGTCGAAATACACAGTTCATAAGATGATGCACCTCGCCCTCAACGGCATCACAGCCTTCTCTGTGCGCCCGCTGTATGCCATCTACAATATCGGTATCTTGTTCCTGATTGTAGCCTTCATGATTGCCTGCTATGTCGGCTATTCCATATTTTTTGGCCATATAGAGCCTGGTTGGGCTTCACTCATACTCTCCATTTGGATTGTTGGTGGTTTTATCCTCATCTCCATGGGCATTGTCGGTACTTATATCGGGCAGATCTATTCCGAAACCAAGCGCCGCCCGCGTTACCACATCCAGGAAATACTCTCTCTTATTTTGATTCTTCTTACTATTGTAGCAAATTGACAATCATTGTACGATGGAGATAAAAAGGGACAGCTATCTGAACCAACTGGTCAATGCCAGACAGAATGGATTCATTAAAGTAGTAACCGGACCTCGCAGGTGCGGAAAGTCATATTTGCTGAAAACTCTGAAAGTACCTTCTACCTATCGAGGCATGCGAATTGTCTATTCGTATGATGACGGCTTCCATGATGATTTCAACGTCAGCGAGGAGCTGAATATCGAATATTATGACTGATTTCGATTCCATTTGGCGCATTTTAGTGCTATACTTCTTGTTATTCTCGCATATTTTCGCTAATTTTGCACTCACTGTTACAATACTTTATGATTCAACGTAGATGCCAGAGCAGCGGACATATATTGCCATTGATTTGAAGTCGTTTTATGCTTCAGTAGAGTGTGTGGACAGAGGGCTTGACCCGCTGACCACAAACCTCGTAGTGGCAGATGTGAGCCGTACTGAGAAAACAATATGTCTGGCAGTGTCGCCATCTTTGAAAGCATACGGCATCGGTGGAAGGGCGCGACTCTTCGAGGTGGTCCAGCGGATGCGGGAGGTGAACTTTGAACGTCAGAGCAAGGTGCCAGGTCATCGTCTGACAGGAAAATCTTCATCCGATATAGAATTGAAACAGCATCCGGACTGGGCTGTTGATTACATCGCAGCACCGCCACAGATGGCACACTATATTGAGGTCAGTTCGAGAATATACAAGACTTATCTGAAGTATATAGCGCCAGAGGACATCCATGTGTATTCCATCGATGAGGCGATTATGGATGTGACGGCTTATCTTGGTAGTTATAAGCTGACCGCTCATGAGTTGGCGATGAAGATGATTCGCGACGTGCTGAGTCAGACAGGCATCACAGCTACGGCTGGCATCGGCACAAACATGTATCTCTGCAAGGTGGCAATGGATATCGTGGCCAAAAAGATGCCAGCCGACAAGGGCGGAGTACGTATCGCAGAACTGGATGAAATGTCGTATCGCCGAGAGCTTTGGGACTATCGCCCGATAACGAAGTTCTGGAGAGTAGGACGCGGTATTGCAGAGAAACTGGCTCCTTTTGGTGTTGACACAATGGGAAAACTGGCGCGAATGTCTGTGCAGAATGAGGAAACGCTCTACAAGCTTTTTGGTGTGAATGCCGAACTGCTGATAGACCATGCCTGGGGCTGGGAACCGTGTACGATGGAGGCAGTAAAAGCATATCGGCCTGAGACGAACTCCTTTAGCAGCGGACAGGTGCTGCAGGAACCTTATGATTTCAAAAAGGCCCGTGTGGTGATACAGGAGATGGCAGAGGGTATGGCACTCGACTTAGTATCAAAACGATTGGTGACAGACCAATTGGTGCTGACCGTCGGTTATGATGCGGAAAACCTTACACGTCCTGAGATTCGAGAGAAATATCATGGCGAGATAACCAACAACTATTACGGCAAGGCTGTGCCGAAACACGCTCACGGCACATTCAACTTCGACAAGCCCACTTCGTCATCGAGGCAAATTATGGATGGCGCAGCTGAGTCGTTCGACCGCTGTGTGAATCCAGACTTGCTGATTCGCAGGCTTAATCTGACCACGAACCATGTGGTATCGGAGGAATCCATTGCTGCAAAGGAAAATGCGCCACAGCAACTTGACCTCTTTACAGACTACGAGGCTTTAGAAAAGCAGAAGCAGGAGGAAAAAGCAAAACTCGACAAGGAGCGCCGGATGCAGGAAGCCCAATTGAAAATCAAACAGCGTTTCGGCAAGAACGCCATCCTCAGAGGTCTGAACTTCGAGGAGGGTGCCACCGCCAAGGATCGCAATAAACAGATAGGAGGACACAAGGCATGAACCGATGGAACAGCGAGAGCCATCAGGCTCGCATGAATAGCCGAGTTGTGACAGAGGAAGACGAAGTCAATCACGACTACGACGACATCATCAATCTACCGCACCACATCTCAAAGCGTCACCCACAGATGTCGATGTGGAACCGTGCAGCCCAGTTTGCACCCTTTGCCGCATTGACTGGCTACGAAGATGCCATCAAAGAAACGGCACAGGAGAATGAAAGCAGTTACGAAGCTACAGCGAACGACGAATGGCCATTGAACTGGAATGAAAGATGATTAAAATGAACAAACGGAATGGGTATCTGATATCAAAGGCGCTCCACACATTTATGTGGGCTTCGATCCTGTCGTCGGTGGCACAGCTGCTGTCGACGCTGGTGGATGCCGTTGTAGTGAGTAACCTGATCGGCCCTGATGCCATCTCGGCAGTCAATGTGTCGGTACCTGTAACTACACCATTTGTGGCAAGACCTTTAGTGTTGCCGGACTGGTCACCGAATCAGAGGTCTGGCCTCATCTGATCAAATTCCAGTTTGTGCAGACTGACGACGAAACGATTCAGTTGCGAGGCCTGTGTAGTGCCGATTCCAACCCGGAGGAGGTGCTGGGCGGTCTTAGCAAGCACTTGAAACAGTTCCTCCTCCAGCATGGCTGTCCTGATGCCAAGGTGGAATGGTCTTTGGAACCCTTCATCCCCAATCAGCGCGGAGGTAAGATACCTGTGTATGTAAAATTGTAGCCATCAGGACCGTGTGTGCAAATATTATTGAGGATTTGTTTGTCTGTTTCGGTTATATTTATTACTTTTGTACCCAAAATTATAACGTATGGCGTATGGTAAAAATAGAATGGAAATTATTATTACTGGTAGCATTCCTGGAATGCGGTAGTATGGCGAATGCACAGTTGCCGAATGAGAAATTCGGTAAACCGTCAAGTATGGAATGGGACTTTAACGGCTGGGGTGATGCGATTCATGCCGACGCAATTATCCTGTGCAAGACGATGAAGGTGACCTATCAGCTTTCTGACCAGGTATTCAACAACAATCAGTCTGAATCCGATCTCAGTGCTGCCAATATTGACGATTTCGGCAAGAACCAGATTGACGAGAGTAATATTTTGGTCAATTATGAGTTCCGACTCCGTACAAAGATTCTGAAGCCCGAAGGTGCCAAGCATGCCAATATCGACATCACCTACTTCAGCTCCGATGATGACAAGATGATTGCCGACGAACTGTTAGACCTGAAGATCAAGGTGTTCACCAAGAACGAGAAGGGAAAGGTGGAGAAAAAGACGGTCAATACCGACTCTTTCGTCAAGGAGCGTGTTGACAACAACTATATGGTGCTGCATGTGGTGGTGCCTGATGTTCAGCCAGGCAGCATCATTGAGTATCAATACAACATCACCAGTCCTCGTCCCCACTTCCTCTACGACTGGACATTTCAGGAGTGTATTCCTACTGTCCGCTCAAAAGCCGACATAGACATACCAGCCTTCCTGCAATTCAAGATGAATGTCCCCATCAACAAACTTATCACATCGGGCGTTGAGGTGGGCCATCTGGCTTACGATACCAACAGGGCTGACCTGAAGAGAGGTAAGACTTGTGTCACGAACCATTATAAAATCGTTGGCGACTATATTCTTCCTGAACCTGAGGGAGAGAAGATAGCCGTCTTTACCAGTCAGATTGTCAAGCCTACTGTTACCCCTCCTGCGTATATACCAACAGACCGTACGCATCTGAAGATCCAATAATAACGGAAATGCTACAGAGACCAAAGAGGCTTCTGTTTAGGGGCTGATGCAATAAACCCCGTACTTTTTCGTTATTAAGTAGGTGTTTAGACGTTATTCCATAATACTGCTTCTGTCTCTGGCCGCTGTGGCGGCCAGGGCTCAGTATGATGTGTCGTTCAGTCATTACTGGGCGATGGAGCCTTCTTTCAACCCGGCTGCGGTGGGAAAGGAGTCCAAATTGAATGTGGCAGGCGCTTATGCCACCCAGTTGGCTGGCTTCGAGCATAATCCGAAGACGATGTATATAGGTGCGGATATGCCCGTCTATCTGATGAATAACTATCACGGAGTGGGTCTTCAGATCCTCAACGACGCTATCGGTCTGTTCTCTCACAAACGCTTAGGGGTGCAGTATGCTTTTCAGCCGCGGCTGTGGGGAGGCACCATGAGTGTGGGCATCCAGGCCTCATTGCTCAGTGAGACTTTCGAGGGTTCCAAGCTGGAACTGATTGACGATAGTGACCCTTTGTTTGTCAAGTCTGACATCAACGGCACGGGCCTTGACCTGAATGCAGGCATCTATTATAACCATCGCAACTGGTATGCCGGTGTTTCTGTGACTCACCTGAATTCGCCGACGGTGGAATTGGGGGAAAAGAACGAACTGAATGTCTCTTCGGCCTATTATTTGACAGGCGGATACAATATTCGGATGAAAAATCCGTTTCTTACCATACACACCTCCTTTTTGGGCCGTACAGATGGTGTTGCCTGGCGGGCAGATGTTACGGGGCGCCTGAAGTACACTCATGAGAAGCGGGTGATGTATGCAGGATTGTCGTATAGTCCCACGAACTCCGTGACGGTACTCATTGGCGGAAACGTCCGCGGTATTCATCTGGGATACAGTTATGAGATCTATACGACGGCCATACGGATCGGCAACGGGAGCCACGAGCTCTTTGTGGGCTACCAGACAGACGTCAATCTCTTTAAGAAAGGCCGAAACCTGCATAAGAGCGTGAGGATCCTTTAAAGGTAAAAGGGTAAAAAAATAAAAAGGTAAAAAAGGAAAATAGTAAATAACGAAGATATGGAAAGGAATGTAAATAGGAGGAAGCAAAAAGGAATGACGGCGAAAAGGTTCTTACCTTTTTACCTTTTTACCTTTTTACTTTTTTTGTTTTCGGGTTGCTTCGGCGGCAAACTGGCTTCGTCGGGAGGTGGAGAGGTAACTGGCGCAGGAGGCCGTGCGTTCAGTGAGCCGACACCTTACGGGATGACGCTGATTAAGCGTGGTCATCTGAAGATGGGTATGGAGACAAACGACAGCCTCTGGGGTCGTAAGACACCGTTGCGCGACATTTCCGTCGACGGCTTCTGGATGGACGAGACCGAGGTGACCAATTCCAAGTACCGTCAGTTCGTGAACTATGTGCGTGACTCCATCCTCAGGGAGCGTCTCGCAGAAGTCGATGAGACCTATCGTACGATGAAGACGGATAAGGAAGGCAACGAACTTGGTTCCGTGCTGAACTGGAAGAAGCCTCTGCCGCGTAAGCCCAGTGAGGAGGAGCAGGAAATCATCGACGGTATCTATGCCACGAATCCCGTGACGGGCGAGAAGATGCTCGACTGCCGTCAGATGAACTATCGCTATGAGGTCTACGACTATACGTCCGCAGCCCTGCGCCGTAACCGTCTGGATCCAGAGGAGCGTAATCTGAATACCGATATCGCCGTCAATCCCAACGAGGTGGTGTGGATCTCGAAAGATACAGCCTATATCGACGACGAAGGGAAGATTGTACGTGAGACTATCAACCGTCAGCTCTCAGGACCATGGGACTTCCTTAATACGTACATTGTTAATATATATCCTGATACCACTTGTTGGGTGAACGACTTCCCCAATGCTGATAACGAAATGTATATGCGCTATTATTTCTCCAATCCCGCCTACAACGAGTATCCCGTGGTGGGCGTGACGTGGGAGCAGGCCAACGCCTTCTGTCACTGGCGCACGGAGTATCTGCTGAAGGGCCTGGGCGCTGCCGCCCGTTTCGTACAGCGCTACCGCCTGCCGACAGAGGCAGAGTGGGAGTTTGCCGCCCGTGGCAAGGATCAGAACGAGTTCCCGTGGGATAATGAGGATGTGGCCAGCGGTAAGGGTTGTTTCTATGCCAACTTCAAGCCCGATGACGGCAACTACACGAAGGATGGTAACCTGATCACGAGTCGTGTGGGTATCTATTCCTCCAACAGCAACGGTCTCTACGATATGGCCGGCAATGTGGCCGAGTGGACGAGCACCATCTATACAGAGGCTGGCGTCGATGCGATGAACGATATTAATCCGCAGCTGAGATATAACGCAGCTAAGGAGGATCCTTATCGCCTGAAGAAGAAGAGTGTTCGTGGCGGATCATGGAAAGATCCCGAATCTTATATCCGCTCGGCTTGGCGTTCCTCGGAATACCAGAATCAGCCTCGTTCATATATCGGCTTCAGGTGTGTAAGAAGCCTCGCGAACTCTACCAGTGAGAAAACCAAGCTGAAATAATAAATGGTAAATCTGTAAATTGTAAATCCCTATGACCACCTATAGTAAATTCAATTTTGTCTATCGTCTGCAGAAATGGATGGACAGCGTGCCAGGACAGACCTTCCTCAATTATGCATATAGCTGGGGAGCCTCTATCGTGATTTTGGGTACACTTTTCAAACTGACCCATCTTCCTGGTGCCAACTTCTTCCTGTTCCTGGGCATGGGAACAGAGGTGTTCGTATTCTTTATCTCAGCCTTCGACCGTCCGTTTGACAAGACGACCGATGGCATGGAGTTGGATACACATGTCAAGACCGATGAGGATCTGGTGGAGCCTTCGGCTGCTCCTGCTACTGTCATCGGTGGCAATGGCGGCACCATCATCATTGGAGGTGGAGTTGGCTCTGGGGTCCCTGGCCAAGTGAATGAGATAAGCGAGGCTAGTCAAACTAGTCAGGCCACTGTCGATACAGAGGCTATTGCCGCTGTCTCGTCTTCTGTGACGACGATGGCTGGCGGTTCTCCCGTAGCATTGCCTCAGGTGAATCCTGAGCTCGAGGAGGCTACGGCCAACTACGTTGATGAGCTCAAGCATCTCACGGAGATGCTCTCGAAGGTGGCAGAGCAGAGTGAGCGTCTGGCACGTGACTCGGAGGAGATGGAGAACCTGAACCGTACACTGACAGGCATCACTAAGATCTATGAGATGCAACTGAAGAGCGCCAGCTCGCAGATAGGAACCATCGATGATATCAACGCCCAGACGCGTCGTATGGCAGAGCAGATCGCAGAACTCAATCAGATCTATACCCGCATGATTGAGGCGATGACCGTCAATATGAGGGCTGCCGCCCCCTTAGGTCAATAAATAATGGTAAATTGTAAATAGTCAAATAGTAAATAAAAGTGGCAATTAAGAAAAGACCCGTCTCGCCGCGCCAGAAGATGATCAATCTGATGTATGTCGTCTTGATGGCCATGCTTGCGCTGAATGTCTCCAACGAGGTGCTCAACGGCTTCTCCATCGTGGAGGAAAGTCTGAAGCGCACGACGCAGAATGCCGCTGTGGAGAATCAGGCAATCTACGATGACTTTGCCGAGCAGATGAAGAAGAACCCCCAGAAGGTGAAGCAATGGTACGACAAGTCGCAGAAGGTGAAGACGATGAGTAACAAGCTCTACCACTTGGTAGACGAACTGAAGCAGGCCATTGTGATCGAGGCCGACGGCAAGGACGGCGATGTGCAGAATATCCGCAACAAGGAAGACCTTGAGGCAGCCAATCAGGTGATGCTGGCTCCTGGCCGTGGCCGTGGACAGGAGCTCTTCGATGCCATTAATGCCTATAGAGCCAGTCTGTTGCCGATGGTCACCAGTCCCCGTCAGAAGAAAGTGATTGTCTCCAATCTGACCACCGAGGTGCCTAAGGAAGCCAGCTC
>JAEEGK010019007.1_pt1 | contig 14790 bp, 11 predicted proteins | sample 8958771 | NCBI WGS metagenome assembly JAEEGK01 (sample SAMN16246547, study PRJNA631951) | gut metagenome | biome: gut microbiome; feature: rumen; material: SC-attached | host: Bos | place: Iran: Karaj | collected 2018-10 | reverse complement strand
CGGTCTCCGATGCGGAGCCCGCGGCACCGCCTGCCGAAAAGCAGGAGGGCAAGCGCTGGCAAACGTATAAGGAATACCGCCGCAGGGAGCAGCCGCAGCCCGCTGATCAGCGCCGCACGCAAAGACCCGCTGTCGGCGCGCCGGCGGAGGAAGGCAGGCAGCCGAGGTTCATCCGTGAGCAGGAGCGAAAAAGCTACCTGCCCGACAGGAACGACCGATACCGCGAAGCCGTACAGCAAAGGCAGGAGCCCGCTGCCGAGCCGCAGCGGTATTACCCGCAGGAGGGCGAGGACGCGCGCGTTCGTCAGGGACGCGAGGGTTATTACAATGCCGAATACGGCACCTCGAATCCCGCCGTGCCGGAGCTGCTTGAAGCCGGCGAATGCGGGGACGCGGAGGGCATCCTCGAAATAGTGGGCGAGGGCTACGGCTTTTTAAGATGCGACAATTACCTGCCCGGGCCGAGGGACGTTTACATTTCAAACGCGCAGATACGCCGTTTCCGTTTGAAGACCGGCGATAAGGTCGCGGGGAAGACCCGCCCCTCGCGTGAGAACGACAAGTACATGGCGCTCCTTTACATAACCGCCGTGAACGGCTGCCCGCCGGAGGATATCGTGCAGCGAAAACCCTTCGAGGAGCTCGTGCCGATATTCCCCAACGAAAGGTTCACCCTCGAAACGAAGGACGCCGCGGGCAGCGAAAGGCTCGCGATAAGGCTCATCGACCTCATGGCGCCCATAGGCAAGGGGCAGCGCGGCATGATAGTCAGTCAGCCTAAGGCGGGCAAGACGACGCTTTTGAAGAACATCGCCAACGGCATAGCGAAGAATTACCCTGAGGTAACGCTTATCGTGCTGCTGATCGACGAACGACCGGAGGAGGTCACCGATATGCAGCGCAGCATAAAGGGCGAGGTGGTCTATTCCACGTTCGACGAGCTCCCCGAAAGGCATACCCGCGTCGCAGAAATGGTGCTTGAGCGCTCGATGCGTCTGGTAGAGCAGGGCAGGGACGTAGTCGTGCTGCTCGATTCGATCACAAGGCTGGCGAGGGCGTATAACCTGACCATCACCCCCACCGGGCGCACCCTCTCCGGAGGCATGGATCCCGGCGCGCTCGTCAAACCGAAGCGCTTCTTCGGCGCCGCAAGGAATATCGAGAACGGCGGCAGCCTTACCGTCATAGCGACGGCGCTCGTCGAGACGGGCTCGCGCATGGACGACATGGTGTATGAGGAATTCAAGGGCACCGGCAATATGGAGATACATCTTGACCGCCGCCTTTCCGAACGAAGGATATTCCCCGCCGTCGATATCTATAAATCCGGCACCAGACGCGACGAGCTGCTGCTCTCTCCGGAGGAGCTCGAATGCGCGACGCTCGTCCGCCGTATGCTCTCCGCGGGCAGCGCCGCCGACGTCACGGAGGAGGTCATCGACATGCTCAACAAGACCGAATCGAACGAGGATTTTTTGACGAACGTTAAGAAAAGGCTCACCGGCTACGGCTCGAAGGGCTATACCGTGGGAAGAGCATTCTCAAGATAAAAAAGACCGAACCGGATCAAAGCCCGACGGCGATAAGGCTATTTCAAAGACAGCAGTCCTGACGCACGCAAGCCGGCTGCGAGCCGGAATTGCGATCGAATTTGTGCGAGCGGGCGCCGCGTCAGGCGCGGGACCTCGTCCGATCAGGTATGAGGAACCGCTTCCGCGGGACGATTCCGCAGTATGAGGGCAAATAAAGACTCTGCAGTGATTTTTCTGCAGAGTCTTTTAAGCTGGTACTGAAATCAAATAGCGCCTTATGACCGACCATTCAGCATATCTCAGGCCGGTTTTTCATTTCATCCTCCAATGCCGGGAACGATCCTTCAGCAATTACCGATAAGATCCTCCGGCTTAACTTTGAGTATCGCGGCAAAACGGGCGGCGTTTTTGGCCGAGATCGGTCTGTTGCCGCACATGTATTTGTAAATTATGCTTTTGCCGACGCCGCAGACCTCGGCAAAGGTCTGCCCCGTGAAGCCTCTTTCTCGCAGGATGCGACGAAACTTTGTCACAGAAAATTCCCCCCTTTTCATTGGACAAAGACATTCTTTGTAATATTATAACACGTTAACAGTGTAAAGTCAAAAATAAGTTTTTTTGTTAACAAAACCGCCCGGGCATACCTGCCCGGGCGGCTGACAATAAAACTCCGGTTATTGATCGCGCATATTCTTCGTCACGAAACCCAGCTGTATGCAGTTGAAGAACGTGAGGAGCGTGAGCATCGCGCCGCGGACGGCGGCATAGAAGAGATATTCGTTGTATTCAAGCTCCTTGATCACCTTGCCGTGCTCGACGAGCGCATAGCCGCCTTCGACGACCTTCGGCGAGCCTCCGCTCATGATGGATATGAAGAACGAAACGATGAAAACGACGATCGAAACGTAATAAACGATCGCGTTGAGTATCTCAAGGAAGCCGTGCGGCTTCTCGAGCTTGTAGGGGAATTTGTTCTTGAAAAGACCGATCGCGGCGGCTGCGCCGATCGTCAGCGCGAAAACGCCGAGCGCGATATAAAGCTGCGTCTTCGGCCAATAACAGGCGCAGGGCACGGCGATAATGGAGATGATCCACGAGGCAAGGCAGAACGCAAACTGCCCGCGGCTGATGAAGACCTCCCTTTCGCGATCCATGCTTTCGATTATTTCACTTGTTGAAAGACCGGAATATTTACCCATGGCGTCCTCCTTTGTCGTCAGTTATTCGCGAGCGCATCGGCTCTGCGGACGTATTCCGCCCATGCGGAATCGGAAAGATGATAGTAGTTTCTGAGGTTTTTGAGAGCGTAGTCGGGGCGCTTCGCGATGCAGTTCCTGAGGGACGAAAGCTCCGACTGCCATCCGGCGTAAGTCGCGGGCATGTGCCAGCGCGATATCTGCCGGGGCATTTCGGGCGCGTACTCGCTCGCGAGCTCGTCGAACAGGGGCAGCGCGTTTTCCTTGTTGAAACGATATTTCACCTCATAGATATAGCGGGTTATGAATTCGTCCCGCCACTCCTTGTTCTTGTTGAGCGCGCAGAAGATATCCATATTGGTTATGTACCCGTGCGCGGAGGAGACTCCGTTCGGATTGAAGTAGGCGGGGAGTATGTTGCCCGCGGGGGAGTTCCCGTACATGGCGTAGTCGGAATCGTAGAATATCGCGCGCCACTTAACGGCGTCGTCGGTGGTATGCCAGTATTTCTGGTTGAACATATCGCCGTCGTAAAAATATGTCCTTGCGATAAGATAGTCGATTATCGAATCGGTATCAACGTACTGTGCAAGGCGGTCGAAATTCGCCTGCTGGGAGGTGTCGAGCGTCTGGCAGAGCTTTCGCATCTCGTTCCAGCGGTCCTTGGTGCCGGCGAGCATGTAGCCGTTGCGCTTCGCTATCTCCACCGTATCGCGGTCGATCCCGTAATGCGAGGCGACGTAATCCTCGTTCAGGTTTTCCTTGAGATCGTAAACGCCGCGGTATTCGCCGTTGATGTACACTATCACGGGGCGGAACGACGCGATGTCGATATTCATGCCCATGCAGATCCTGTCGATGTACGAATCCCTGATATGCGCGAAATAGGCGTCCTGCCCGCCGTTCCTTAAAAGGACGGAGCGAAAGCTCGAAATCTCACAATCGTCGAAGAACGGGAAATCGAGGCTGCTTCTGCCGTAGCCCGCGCGAAAGTACAGGGAGAGCGATTTTTGCGGATAGACCGCGGTGGACGCGCCGGAGACCTTGACTCCCGCGCCGGAGGAGACGGCAAGCCGCCCGTCCATATAATACTCCATAGAGCAGGGAACGCGGTCGCCCTTTTTGACGCCGCCGTTCTGGCTCATCTGGGCGCGGTACATGCGGGAATAATCCTCGGAACTCAACGATATGCACACGACGGGCAGCGTATGCTGATCGCCCGTCAGGAAGGTGCGTGATACGGGAGCGCTGGGTATTAGCCCCGAACGGTACGTGCGCGCGCGGATGACGGTGCCCTTCGAGATCGTGATGGGGGAGGTATAGAGCTTTGAATTCTGCGTAGGCGCGGAGCCGTCGAGGGTATAACGGATCTCGGCGTCCTGCGTGGAGGTGGAAAGGCTTATCTCGGTGCCGCCGGAGACGTAGAGCTTATTCGACGAAAAAACCGGCTCCGCGGCGTGTCCGGAAACGGGGCTCGCGTTAGGAAAGCCCTTCGTGGGCGTCGTAAAAAAACAGCGCTCTCCCGTCTGGGAAAGATTGGCTCTCCCGCTGGTCACGCCGACGCCAGTCACGCCGGAGTCGAAAACGTCCGTAACTCCGCCCGCGGGATCGATAAGATAGACGGTGTCGCCGCTGCCGGATACGGAAAAGGTCCGCCTCCCGCAGTTGAAAACGGCGTACCCGCCCGCGGAGACGGAGAACCCGTCAAGCTTATATTTCTTCGGCTTTGCGGGGTCGTCGGTAAGGCTCCACCCGTTAAGCGAGACGGAGGAGCCGGAGCCGTTGTAAAGCTCGATCCAGTCGGCGCCGCCGCTCCCGACGGCGTGGACTGCGGAGACCTCGCTGATATAGACGGAGTGCGCGTTGAAGCCGCCCGCATCGGCAAACCGCTCGAGCCCGTAGGTGGTATTTGATCCGCCGGGCGTCGGCGCGGTGTAATAGCGTATCTCGTTCGCGCCGTTCCTGCCGACAGAGACGTTCGGGTTGATGCCGGCGGGGATCTCAATGGAATCATATTCCATGCCGTCGAGCTTGGAAAGGTAAATGCTCTCGCCCTCCGAAAGACCGAACGGGGCGTGTATCTCGCCGTCGATGGTCTCGTTCCCGGAGAGGAATATGACCACAAAGCACTTGGGCAGCAGCGCGACCTTCGGCAGCTGCCATTTGGTAAGATCGTCACCCCTGTCGGAAAGGTAATAATATGAAAGATCGACGGGGAGATCGGACTGGTTGTAAAGCTCCACCCAGTCGCTCCTGTCGCCGTACGCGTCGATAACGCTGTACTTGTTGTTCGCAAGCACCTCGTTGATAATGAGCGGGGCGGAGGCAGGCTCCATCGCGGTCCATTCGACGGTATCGAAGAGCCGGTCGGAATTCTCCCCGCCCTTCGTAACGAAAGCGGTGTATTTAACGCCGAGATCCGTCTTGACCGCCGAAACGCCGTCCGGCATGGCGGGATCGAACTCGGCTCGGTCGATCTCCTTGTGGAGATTGTTGAAGAGATACAGCGCGGTCTCGCTCCTGCCCAATTTGAAGGAGGCGGTGAGCGGCGAATCGGGATCGAGCTCGTTCAGCTCAGCTACTACGAACGCGCCGGGGGCGAGCTTTTCGGCGGGGAATACCCACTTCATGGGATCGTGCTCGTCGTCCGAAAGACTGTATGAGGAAAGGTCGATCTCCTCGTCGGATACGTTCCTGAGCTCCGCCCAGCCGTTTTTGCCGTTAACGAGCTCGCTTATACGCAGAGCGTCCGCGGCGGGCGCCTCCTTGGCAGCCTCGTCAAAGGTGGGGAACACGTTGGAATTCTCCGCCCCGAAAGTGGGCAGATTGGAGTAGCCGTAAGATCCGTCGGCGTTTCGGGCGTAGGAGATATCCGCGGCAAGATACGGTACGGTCACCATGTCGGAGCGGTTCTCGAGCGCGGAAAGGTAGATCTTTTCGCCGGAGCGGGATATGCCGAAGGGCGCGATGAACACCGAATCGCTCTCGGGAACGTTGACCTCGGGTATGCAGAGGACGGTCAAAAAGCCGCCTGCGGGTATGCTCGTGCCATCCGGGAATTTGAGCGCGCGCTGATAGGCGGGGTTGTCCGCGAGCCTCCAACCGGAGATATCCGTATCCTCGCCGGACGTGTTTTTGAGCTCCACCCAGTCGGCGGCGCCGTAATCGGGATCGATATGGCTCAGCGTATTGACGGAGACGACCTCGTTTATCACCACGCCGTCAAGTCCAGCCTTTTTGCCGGGAGCGGGCGAGGCTCCGGGCTCGCCGCCGGAGCTGCAGCCGGAGAGCGCGATCGCCGAAAACGCCGCTGCCGCGGCAAACGTGAGAAACTTCATAAAAGCTTTATTATTCATGGACATGCCTCGATTCCACATATTCAGACATTTTATTATATCACTTATTATGTGAAAATGGAAGAGGCGGAAGCCGGGAATAAAAGGAAAAAGCCGCGGGGAATGTACCCTCCGCGGCTTTTTATGCTTCTTTCAGCCGTTCATTCTTTTTATGCTCGCGGCGATCTGCCTGCCGGTGGGAGTGGCGGCAAGCCCGCCCTTTGCGGTCTCGCGGTATTCGGGGCGTATCTCGCGCCCGACGGCGTACATGCTCGTTACCACTTCGTCGAAGGGGATGAGACTCGTTATCCCGCAGAGCGCCATATCGGCGGAGAGCAGCGCGTTCGCCGCGCCCATGCCGTTTCGCTTGATGCACGGGCATTCGACGAGCCCCGCAACGGGATCGCAGACGAGCCCTTCGATGTTCTTTATCGCGATCGCGGCGGCGTCGAGGCATTCCATGGGCGTGCCGCCGGAAAGCTCCACAAGTGCGGCGGCGGTCATAGACGCGGCTACGCCGGTCTCCGCCTGACAGCCTGCGGCTGCGCCGGAGATTGAGGCGCTTTTCGCAAAGAGCATGCCTATCGCGCCCGCGCAGAAGAGCCCTTCAACAAGCTGATCGTCCGTCCATCCGCGGGATTGCGAGCATTCGAGCAGTACGCCGGGGAGTATCCCCGAAGCGCCCGCGGTAGGCGCGGCGACTATCCTGCCCATGGCGGCGTTGACCTCCACCACCGCCATAGCGGCGGCGGCGGCATGGCAGGTCTCGTGCCCGGAAAGGGGATCGAGGTCGCCGTAGCGGTAAAGCGTCATCGCCTCGCCGCCGGAAAGCCGGCTGACGGATTCCATCTTTTCGGTCAATCCTTTTTTGACGGAGGCGCGCATCACCTTAAGATCGGTCAGCATCTCGGCGAGCGCCTGCTCGCGCGTCATCTCGCTGATCTCCGTTTCGCGGCGGAGCATCACCTCTGATATCTTGAGCCCTTCCGTATCGCAGAGCTTAACGAGCTCCGCGCCGGTATTAAAATCATAAGCCATGGAATTTACCTGCTTTCATTCGTCGTCAGATCACCATCAGATTATGCACGGCGGGGCAGAGCCGCTTGAGTATCGCCTGCATATCGGGGGTGACGGGGTTGTCGGATTCTATGCACATATAGGCGTCCTCGTCTCCGCGGGAGTGGCGGAAGACCTTCATATAGGCGATGTTCACGCCGAGCTGTGCAAGCACGCGGCATACGTCGGAAATGACGCCGGGCATATCGTGATGCTGTATTATGAGCGTGGGATAATCGCCCGTGACCTCCACGTCAAGATGATTGATCTCGGTAATGAGTATGTTGCCGCCGCCGATGGATCTGCCGACGATCTCCGTCTCGACTCCGTTGACGTCCTCCGCCTCGATGCGGACGGTGTTGGGATGCTCGACCGGCTCTTCCGACCAGTCGAAATCGACGCTCAGCCCCTGATCCCGCGCGAGCTTGTAGGCGGAACGGATGCGCGCGTCGTCGGGACGGAAGCCCATCAGCCCGCCGATCAGCGCCTTATCCGTGCCGTGACCGCGCCCGGTCTCCGCAAAGGAGCCGTAGAGCGTGAAATGAACGTGCACCGGCTCCGCGCCGATTATCCGCCGCGCTATATAGCCAAGGCGCGCCGCCCCCGCCGTATGGCTGGAGGAGGGTCCCGTCATGCGGGGACCTATGATATCGAATACAGAAAAATTCTCCATAAGAAAAGCTCCTTGTTTTCTGCTGAAATTATAACGCGGAGAAGAGCCGAATACAATACCGCGCGTGAAAAAAGAGGGGGTAAAATTTCTTCCCGCGGGGGCTTTACAGAACAGTCCCAAAATTATATAATGATTCGAGGCGGGCTTTATCGGAACCGAAGCCGCGCCTTGATACCTATCGGCTTTTTATGCCGGGAAAGGCTCGAATAATATGATAAAGCTTGAAAAAACAGGGCACGTCGCCGTAATGACGATCTCCCGTCCGGAGGCGCTCAACGCGCTCGATTCCTCCGTTCTCGGGGATATCGCCGCAGCCGCCGAAAAGGTAAGGAACGATGAAGATATCCGCGTTCTCGTCGTAACGGGCGAGGGCAAGGCGTTCGTCGCCGGTGCGGATATCGGCGAGATGAAGTCGCTGAACGCGGACGAGGGACGCGCCTTCGGTCTCAAGGGGCAGGCGGCGCTCACCGCGATAGAGGAGCTGCCCATCCCCGTGATCGCAGCGGTCAACGGCTTTGCGCTCGGCGGCGGATGCGAGCTTTCGCTCTGCGCCGATATAAGGATCGCCTCCGAAAAGGCGAAATTCGGTCAGCCGGAGGTCGGGCTCGGCATCACTCCGGGCTTCGGCGGCACGCAGAGGCTCCCGCGCGTGATCGGGCTGTCAAAGGCGATGGAGCTTATTCTTACCGGCAGGATGATAAAGGCGGACGAGGCGCTTTCGATCGGTCTCGTCGATAAGGTCGTCCCGCCCGAGGCGCTGATGGACGAGGCGCTCGCTCTTGCGAACGTGATCGCCGCGAACGCGCCCGTCGCGGTAAGGAACTCCAAAGCGGCGATAAGGCGCTTTACCGGCGCTTCGCTCAGGGCGGATCTTGAGAAGGAGGCGGAGCTGTTCGGCGCCTGCTTTGCGACGCACGATCAGAAGATGGCTATGGAGGCGTTCGTCACCAAGACGGAGAAGGCCCCCTTTGAAGGTAAATAATTTAAGATGATTACGGCTTGCAGAGCCGGGAAAGGTCGGGAAATAATATGAAGAACATTTTTGTGGTAGGCGCGGGAACGATGGGTCTTGATATCGCGCAGGCATTCTGCACGGCGGGCTATCCCGTCACCGTTTACGACATGACGGACGAGATCATTGCGAGGAGCGCGGCAAGGCTCGAGAAGGGTCTTAAAAAGCGCGTCGAGAAGGGCAAGATCACCGAGGAGCAGATGAACGCGGTCATAAACGGGATCGAGTTCACCACCCGCTACGACAACGCGCATAACGCCGACCTCATCATAGAGGCGATCATCGAGAGCGTGGAGGTCAAGAAGACCGTTTTCCGCAACCTCGATTCCATCTGTCCGCCCGAAACGATATTCGCCACCAACACGTCCTCCATCTCCATCACGGAGATCGCTTCTGCGACGGGGCGTCCGGATAAGTGCATCGGCATGCATTTCTTCAACCCCGCCACCGTTATGAAGCTCGTTGAGGTCATCCGCGGCATGGCAACCTCGGACGAGACCTTCAACGCCGTCTACGAGCTCGCCGGCAGCATCGGCAAGACCCCTGTCGAGGTCAGCGAGGCGCCCGGCTTCGTCGTGAACCGCATACTGATCCCGATGATCAACGAGGCGATCGGTCTCGTTGCGGAGGGCGTCGCCTCTCCCGAGGATATCGATACCGCCATGAAGCTCGGCGCGAACCATCCGATGGGTCCCCTTGCGCTCGGCGATCTGATCGGCTTGGACGTTGTGCTCGCCATCATGGACACCCTGTATAACGAAACCAAGGACTCGAAGTACAGGGCGCATCCCCTTCTTAAAAAGATGGTGAGGGCGAACCTGCTTGGCAGAAAGACCGGCAAGGGATTCTATCAGTATTGACGAATAAACGAAAAAAGGCGCGTTCCCTGTTGGAACGCAAAATTCTCCTCTTTTGAGACGCTTCGCGGTTTTCAGCCGGCAAAAACCATAAGAAACCGGGGATGGATCTCCATCCCCGGTTTTTTATTGCCCAATTCGTTTTCTCGGCTGAAAACCTGATTCTCCTTATGCGGATACACCCTTGGGGCCGCCTTTTTTCCGTTTCATATATTCGCTTCGAGTATCCGGGCGAATTCCTCGAGCCCCTGCCTGTCCTCTTCGGTGAAGCGGGCGAATACGGGACTGTCGATATCGAGCACGCCTATCACCCTTCCGTCCCTGTGAAGGGGAACGACTATCTCGGAGTTCGAGGCGCAGTCGCACGCGATATGCCCGGGGAACTCATGCACGTTGTCTACGATAAGTGTCGTGTCGCCCGCCGCCGCGGTACCGCACACGCCGCTGCCGAGGGGGATCTCTATACAGGCGGGTTTGCCCTGGAAGGGTCCCAGAACGAGCTTGCCGTCCTCGATAAGATAAAAGCCCGCCCAATTGAGCTCGTCCATGCTGTCCCAAATAAGAGCGGAAGCGTTCGCCATGTTGGCGACGGGGTGGGGGACGCCCGCTACGAGCGCTTCGAGCTGCGCGTTCATCAGTTTGTGATCGGTCATTTTTTTGTGCCTTTGCCTGGAAAGGCGCCCTTTCGATTATTTGCCTGTAAAGCCGCCGCGCTCAGGCGGCGGCAGCACAAAACGCCGGTGATAAGCGAGCGGTTTTTAGCTCCGGGGGCGTCCTTTCGTGCCGATATCAAGCATACAGTATGATAACACGGATGTCGTCACGGAGCAAGGTCTGAAAAAGGAAAATCTTTTTAACGCGGTTATCGGCGCAAATTGTTGAAAAATGTCCGATCATACATTATAATTATTATGTGTAGATACACGGGCCCCGTTTTTTTATCCTTTTTATTCTCTGCGGCGCGGGGCTGCCGCGGCATTTATTCGTTATTTTTGGAAGGAGCCTTATGGAAACGAAAACGCTTACCGGCGAGCTGTTTGCCCATATGGTCGAGGGGGGCGCGGCGAAGCTCAACGTGAACCGCGTTATAGTGAACGAACTCAACGTATTCCCCATACCCGACGGCGATACGGGCGATAACATGTACATGACGATAGACTCCGGCTATTCCGCCGTCGCAGGGGGCGCGGCGGATGAGCTCGGCAGCACCTCAAGGCGCATCGCGAACGGTATGCTCCTCGGTGCGAGGGGCAATTCGGGCGTGATCCTTTCCCGCATTTTCGCGGGCATCTCAAAGGGGTTCGAGAACGTGACCGCCGCCGACGTAAGGACTTTTGCCGCCGCCATGGAAAAGGGCGTGCAGGAGTCTTACAGCGCCGTGCAGACGCCCGTCGAGGGAACCATACTCACCGTCTATTCGGACGCGGTCCGCTATGCCAATTCCCGAATAACCGACAATACCGATTTTGAAGAATATTTTGAGAATTTCCTGAACGAGCTTCGCGCTTCGCTCGACCGCACGCCCACGCTTCTCGACGTTTTGAGGGAGGCGGGCGTCGTCGATTCCGGCGGCGCGGGCTTTGTTTACATTGCCGAGGGCATGGAGGACGCGCTCCACGGCAGGGAATTCTCGAACGGCGGAGAGCGCGCTGCCGCGCAGCATGCCGACATCGATACCTTTACGGAGGACGACGAGCTTGAATTCGGCTACTGCACCGAGTTCCTTTTAAGGCTCCAGACAAAGAAGGTCGGCAAGGTCTCCGAATTCGACGAGAAGCCGCTGATCGACTGGCTCATAGCAAACGGCGAGTCGGTGGTCGCCTTCCGCGACGGGAGCATGATCCGCGTGCACATCCATTCGATGGAGCCGGAAAGGATCCTCGCCCACGTTCACGAATACGGCGAATTCCTGACCATGAAGATTGAGAACATGATGCTCCAGCATAACGAGACCACCATCCGCAACAACTACAAGCCGCCCAAGCCCAGGAAGAAATTCGGCATCGTCGCGGTCGCCGCGGGCGACGGCATAAGGAACACGTTCCTCTCGCTCGGCGCGGACGCGGTCGTGGACGGCGGGCAGAGCATGAACCCCTCCGCGGAGAGCTTCATAAACGCCTTCTCCGAAACGAATGCCGAAACGATACTCGTTTTCCCCAACAACGGCAACATAATCCTCACCGCGCGCCAGGCGGCGGCGCTGTATAAGGAAGCGGACGTGCGCGTCATCCCCAGCCGCTCGATCGGCGAATGCTACGCCGCGCTTTCGATGCTCGATACCTCCTCCGGCGACGCCGACGAGATAGAGGCGGGCTGCGTCGAGATAATGGAGAGCGTCGTCACCGGCGTCGTCTCCCGTGCGAGCAGGAATACCGAGAAGGACGGCGTGACCGTTGTGGAGGGCGACAGGATCGGCTTCTCCGGCGACACGATCTATTCCGATTCTCCCGATGCGAAGACGGCGGCGCTCAAGCTTGCCGATGCGCTGAACGCAGGCGACTTCGGCATACTGATGCTTGTCTGCGGCGCCGACGCCGACATGAATGAGGCGGAGGAGATAAAGGCGGGGCTCGAAAAGGCGCATCCGCTCACCGAGGTCATACTTCTCGACGGCGGTCAGCCCATCTACGAATACATAATGATACTGGAATAATTTATAAGGAGTAATAAATATGTTAAAGCTTTTCACCGACACCGACTGCGACATCACCCCCGAGGTAGCTGCCAAATACGGCTATTCACTGATCAGCATGCCCTATTCGATCGACGGCGAGACCGTCTATCCTTACGAGGATTTCGACGTGTTCGACGCGCACGCGTTCTACGATAAGCTGAGGAACGGCGCTCTGCCCAACACCTCCGCCATCAGCCGCGAGAAGTACGTTGAGATATTCGAGCCCCATTTCAAGAACGGCGACGATATCCTTTACGTCCATTTCTCCAGGGCGATGACCGCCACCTTCGACGCGATGGATCAGGCGGTAGCGGAGCTCAAGGCGAAGTATCCCGAGCGTAATTTCTACGATATCGATACCAAGGGCATCACCATCGTGAGCTATAACATAGTGCTCGAGGTCGGCGATATGGCGCTCGCGGGGAAGAGCGTCGAGGAGATCCTCGACTGGGCAAAGACGGAGGTCGATAAATTCGCCATCTACTTCTTTGCGGACGATCTTAAATTCTTCAAGCATTCCGGCAGGGTCTCCGGGCTTGCCGCCACGATGGGCACGCTCCTCGGCGTACGTCCCATCATATTCATGAACAGCGAGGGCAAGATGGTGTCCGTCGGCAAGGAGCGCGGCCGCGCCCGTGCGATCGACCGTCTGCTCAAATACGTCGACGAGCTGGGCGAGGACGTTAAGGGTCACCGCGTCATCGTCGGCAATACCGACGCGCCCGAGATCACGGCGGAGGTCGTCGCGCGTCTCAAGGAGAAATACGGCGACGATCTTAATATCGAGACCGTGTTCGTCAATCCCACCACGGGCGGTCACTGCGGTCCCAACGGCGTGGGCATCTGCTTCCACGCGATACACAGGTGATCCCCTCGCCGATGGAAAAACCGATGATAAAACTGATACTCGACTGCTTCGGGGGAGACAACAGCCCCAACGCGCACGTAAAGGGAGCGCTCCTTGCGCTTGAAGAGCTTGACGATCTCGACCTTACCCTTACGGGCGATGAAGCCGCCATTATGAAGGAGCTCGAGGGAAAAAAGTACGACGCTGCCCGCCTGCACGTGATACACGCGCCGGAGGTGATAGGCTGCGACGAAACGCCTACCCTTGCCATCAAGCAGAAGAAGGAGAGCTCGCTTATGAAGGCGATCGAGCTCATCCGTGCGGACGACGGTTATCACGGCGTTATCACGACCGGCTCGACCGGCGCGCTCGTCGCCGCGGCGACGCTCCGCATAGGGCGCATACGCGGCGTTAAAAGGCCCGCGTTCTGCCCGCTCCTGCCCACGATGAACGGCGGTATAGTCGGCGTGTGCGACAGCGGCGCCAACGTGGACGTTTCCGTGCGTATGCTCTGCGAGTTCGCGATCATGGGCACGATGTACCTGAAATGCGCCTACGGGATCGAAAACCCCCGTGCCGCGCTCCTCAATATCGGCGAGGAGGAGGGCAAGGGCGACGAGCTCAGAAAATCCGCATATCCCTTATTAAAGGGGATGGAGAGCGTCAATTTCGCCGGGAATATGGAGAGCAGGGACCTCCTTTCCGGCAAATACGACCTCGTCGTATGCGACGGGTTTTCCGGCAACGTGCTCATTAAATCCACCGAGGGCGCCTGCCTCGAGATGCTCAAGAAGCTCAAGAAGGACATCTATTCGCGGACTATCAACAAGATAGGCGCGCTCCTCATGAAGAAGATGTTCGACGAGGAAAAACGCTTCATGGATTACCGCAATTACGGCGGCAGCGTGCTCCTCGGCTGCAGGAAGATAGTCGTAAAGGGGCACGGCTCCTCGAACGATATTTCCGTGTTAAGGTGCGTCGAGCAGGCGTACCGCATGCAGAAGTCCGGCATGATAAAGCTTACGGCAGACGCCGTCGAGGCGTTCGCCGGGACCGTGCCGGAGGAATGAACGGACGGCGAAGCGTCCGCTTAGCGGCTTTATAACCATGATAAGAAACCGGGGATGGTCCGCCATCCCCGGTTTTTCATTGTCTTATGCGGATGCGCCGCCCCCGATCGGGGGATCGGACGCTTCTTTTATTTGCGTATCATTTTTCGGGAGCATGCACGAGCAGACCGAGCACGCATGCGCTGAAATCCTCCGGCGCGTACTCGAGCATTCGGGTAAGCTCCGAGGCGTCGGAATCGACGGAATAATGGATCTCGAGCATATTCCTGCCGTCCGAGCCGAAGAGCAATAGCTCGCTGCCCGGAACGTTCTCCATCGTGCGGGGCGCAGCGAAGCAGTCAAAGCCGTCGATAACGAAATGATAGATCTGCGGATCGGAAGGATCTACGCCGATCGAGATCAGCTTTTTGAGCGGATCCTCGTTCGAGACGTAAACCGTGTAGCTGACCACCCTTACGCCCTTCGCTTCGTTCGCCGCGGTGAAGCCCTGCGTGGAGTCGCTCACGACGGTGAAGCCCTCGGGCAGGAGACCGCTGAA
>JAEEGK010019006.1_pt1 | contig 14790 bp, 7 predicted proteins | sample 8958771 | NCBI WGS metagenome assembly JAEEGK01 (sample SAMN16246547, study PRJNA631951) | gut metagenome | biome: gut microbiome; feature: rumen; material: SC-attached | host: Bos | place: Iran: Karaj | collected 2018-10 | reverse complement strand
TAATACAATATATAGAAAAAAATAATAAATATTTAGGAAAAAAATTTTTCCTTGACCAAATATTAAATAAATTTTATTTGACTGAAAAATTTGAAATTTTTATTTCTGCTTTAAAATATTGTTCAGATAATAATAAATCAATTCATTTATCAAATCCAATAGATAATTTAATAAAACAATTAATATTATTTTTATCAAAAGAAAATGCATCAATTGAATTATTATTATCATTTGAAACATTAGAACATTATTTAGAAGCAAGTTTAGAATCTTTAAAATTAAGTAAAGAAACAAAAGACAAAGATAAACAATTAGAATATTATAAAATAACTGAAAGTAATATGGTTAAAGTAGTAAAAAGTAATAAAAATGTAGTAAAAATATTTGATATTAAAGGAGGAACTGGAGATATAATTAATAAAAAAATAGATTCTCATATATTACATAAATTATTAAAATCAGTTTCTTTTCAAATTAAAATAATGGAAATTAAAAAAGATATTCCATATAATATAATGAATAATAAAGAAGATGAAATATATAAAATATGCCAAATAATTTTAATTTCAAATAATAATTTAGTATTAGATATAATAAGTGGTTATTCTTTAGATTTAAGAAAATTTATTTTAACAGAAGTAACAGATTTAATGAGAGAAAAACAATTTGATAAATTTGAAAAATTAATGGAAATTATATCTCAATGGGGTGAAAATGGTACTTTAATTAAATTTAATGAAAGTAAAGAAATAATATGGAATGATATATTAGTATTTGCAGTTTCTCAATTAAATCCAAATGAAGAACAAGACAAAATATTTATTAAAGAAAATTTAATTCCTAGAATGTTAGATGAATATACTAGAATGCATTCTTTATATGTTATTGGAGAATATGAAAATGCATATATTTTAGCTTATCAATTACAAAATAAAGATATGATGGATAATATTAAAAATTATGCAAAAGAAAAAAATAATGTAGATTTAATTAAATTTATCTCTGAATTTTATGATTAACGAATATTATATTTAATTAATTAATATTAAAAATAATTTAAAAAGATAAAAGAAAGTCTAAAATGAAAAAGGATAATAAAAATAAAAAGCAAAATGACAATATTAAAATAAAACACAATTATGATAATATTTCAATATATAAATCCAATTTAACACTTAAAAAATATATAAATGATTTAAAGAAATAAATATTGAAAAGAAAAATGAAATTAAAAAAAATAAATCTATAAATTATTTTCTAAAAAAAAATAAAAATAATCTTCATCATACAAATACAAGTTCAACAACAATAAGTGATAAATCTACAAGAAATAAAGATATAAGTAGAGAAATAAATTCAATAAATTATATGTCATTTGATATAAATGATGAATATAATAACAGAGAAAAAGAAAAAGATTATGAATTAAAAAAAATAAAAGAAGAAAATGACCATTTAAAAATTCAATTAATGAAATATAAAAAAAAAGAAAGTAATCTTGAAGATATTTTAAATAATTATTTTAATGAAAATAACAATATAAGGATAAGAAATTGTGCTAATCCAATTCCTTATGTTGGAAAATATCCAATTAGTGTTAAAAGGAGAAAAAGTAAAAGAATAACTAAATATATAAGAAATGAATATGAAGAAATTTACTTTGATCAATTTGGGAATTATATGAAAGAAAATAAAACTAAAGGAAATTTATAAATATATATTATTTTATTATTTAATATTTAGATTTTATGGGGTTTCTTTTTATTATGTATATTTTATATTTATAGTAATTTATATTTATAATAAAATATAGAGTTTAAGTATGAATTAATTTATAAAAACTAGAAATAAAAAAAATATTTAAAAAATATTGATTTTTAATTTTTGAAATCTAACTGATTTAATTCAGCAGGCAAAAAAATCAATTCGATGATAAAATACAATATAAAAAATATTAAAATTCCTATAATAAATACCAATGACAAAAAATCTTAAAAAATACCTAATAAAAAAAATAAAAAACTTAATAATTAAGTTTTAGAAGTAAGTACTCTATATCCATCCCAATTTTCAGGTGGTTTTAAATGTAAGCTTTTAATATATGATAATATGGTTTTTGTGGGACCATCACTTTTATCTAAATATCTTGCTTTTTCTAAAAATTGAGCAGCTTCTTTCCATTCACCATCAATATAATCATTAAATCCATCTTCAAAACAAGTATAAAACATATCACTTTTAGTTGGCTTTAATAATTGTCTTAAACCTTTACTTTGTTTTAAATAACTTTCACCTAAAGATAATTTAGATTTTTGTTCTAAATATTTATGCCATAATTTTTTCTTTTTTAAAGCATAATAACTTCTTCTTTCTGTTAATGTCATTCTATCCTTTTTACTTATAATTTTCCCTGGATGAATATTTCTATTAATATCAACAGTATATAAACTTACTGGTTTTTCGCTTCCTTTTAAAGTAACAATATCAATTTTTCTACATTTCCTTTTCATAAAATCAGATAATAAATCATAAAATTCACCACTAAATAATATATCTACTCCATATATATTAGTTGCTGTTTCTAATCTTGCTGCAATATTTACATTTGGACTTAAATATGAACAATCAATTTTATAATAAGACCCTATTGCTCCTTCTATTCCCCATCCTGTATGTAATCCAAATCCCATTTGAACTGTATATTTAGGACCAAATTTTTTTATTAAATCTGAATCTTTTCTATATGCTAAAATATTTTGAGATTTATTTATTTTTTTTATTATATTTAAAAAACCTAATAAAGCACAATCTGCTAATTCTTGATTTTTGTCTTCAGTTATATTTGAATTTTTTAATGATAATTTACCATCATTATTATTAATTGTATTAAGATGATTTAATGTATTTATTGTATTTACATTATTATAATTATAATTGTTATTTTCATTATTTTTTTTTGTTTTTTCTTTAAATTTCCATGCAAGTAAATAACAATCTCCTAAATTTTTATTTGTTATTCCATTAAATTTATCTACACATGAATGAACAATATCACTTATTTGATTTACAAAAATCATTGTTTTTTCTTGAAAAGCTTCATTTATTTCACTAAAATTATGTATAAAACAAAAACCAAAAATTGCTTGAATTTTTTTTCCTTTTAACATTGGATTTAAACCTTCTGAACTTGAAATATTTTCTTTTAAAATTTCACCACCAGCTTCACCAAAATTAATAGCAATTAATGCAGAAATTCTAATAATTGCACTTTGAATTATTTTTATTTCATAACTAACTGAATATTGATCTTCTTTTTTATTTGATGAATGTTCATAATTATTTTTTAATTCTGTTATAGTTTTACTTCCTACTGGATCTTTACTTACAATATCAACAACTTTTCCAATTTTTTCTAAAGGATGAAAAATTAATTGATATATATCATTATTAATTAATAAACATAAAATTGAAACACTGAAAACAATATAAAATAATCTTAATAAAAAAATTACTGATGTCATTTTTGAATTTTCTTTTTTTGATATTATAATAACAGTTGAATTATCTTCTTTTGAATAAACATATGAAATATCTCTTTTATAATAATTTTCGAAATTTAAATCCATTGAAAAATTTTGATAAATAATAAAACCTTTCCATTCAACTTGAATTATTGGTATATTTGATAAAATATTTGTTAATAAATAATCATTTACAAATTGTTTCACAAATGTACAATTTTGTATTTCTTTTTTAAAAACATAAATATTTATATATTTACACATTAAAATATATGCAAATGATTCTTTATTAAAATTATCCTCATCTAAATAAATTGATACTAAAAATACTAAAATTACTAGTAATATCATTAATCTTGATATTCCTTCTGTTACTTTTTGATTTATTTTTTGTTCTTTAAAAACATGTTGTTGTAAATATTTTCTTGTATCTTCTTCCCATTTTTTATTTTCATTTATAATAGGACTTAATGTAAAAACTGAGTTTTTTTTTGTTCTTCTTTGAGGTGATTTTACAGAAACTACTGGAGATTGATTAAAATTTAAAGTTGTTGTAATATTACCTTCTTTTATATTTGGATTATATGATTTAATTTGTCTTATTGTTCTACCTCTATTAAATTTATTTCTTTTTTCAATTAATTTATCCATTATTTTATTTATATTTTTTTGTCTTTCTTTTTCTTTAATTATATCAACTAATAATCTATAAAATTTAATAATTCTTAATAATCTTAAAACTTGAAACATATTTATTATTAATTCAATTCTTGCTTGTTCATCATATGAAATATATTTATTATTATTATTTGGATATAAAATATTTTTTAGAAAAGGATATGAAATTGGATCTAAATCAAATATCATAGAAAAACAAGCAATAAAATCAATCCAAAAATATAAAGAAAAAAATAAATTTTCTAAAACAAACATTCTCAAAATAAAATCATGTAAATAATAAAAAAATAAAGCATAATAAAAATATAAATAAAATTTTCTTATTTTTTTAGGAAGAATAATAATTCTTATATCATAAAAAAATAAAGATATAACAATAACAGATAACATTATAATAATTCCAGTTTGTGAATTTTCATATTTTTTTATTTTTTCTATAATATTAAAATAGAATAAATTTGAATTTTTATCAGATTTATTTAAATCACTATTAACTTGAGGAGAAGAAATTGTTTTTTGTTCTTTTTCTTCTTCCTTTACAAAAACATTATTTAACCAAAGTCCTTGTCTTCTTTTTTTTTCTCCTTTAGGAGATAATATTGATGGTGATAATACATGATTTGAAATATCTTCATCATTTTTTATTTGTTCATTTATTAAATTTCCTTTTAAATTTGATGTTGATTGATTTTGAATATTATCTTTATATATACTTTCTATTAATTCTGGATTTGGAATATGGTTTTCCATTAAAATTTAATTACATTAACATATATCATTTTTTTTAAATTTTTTTTCTCAATTCTATAATTTTTTTCGATGTGAAAAAAATATATTATAATTAATTAAAATTGAAAAAAAATATGAAATTTATTATAGAGTTTTTTTAAAGTCAAATAATAAAATAAGTAATTTTTATTTGAATTTTTTATTTATTATTATGAATGAATATTTAAATCAAATTTATTTTTATTTTATCATTTATTTAAATTTTAATAATTGTAAGTACTTCACATTAATTAATTTTTTATTCATTAAATTTTTTTTATTAATATTTATTTTAATTTATATAAAATGATTATTAATAATTGATGTTTTTAACTACAATCATTTAATTAAAATCATTTTCCAAAGAAGCCATTTTCAAAAAGTCAAAATTATATTATAACTAAATAATTCAACAAATGATTGAAACATTTCCCAAATTTTATAATAAATAAACAATTATTTTTATAAATTCCTTAATATCAATAACATAATTAAACCAAAAAAAATTATTAAAAATAAACAAAATTTAATTTGAAAACTTAACCCAAAACTGATTCCTAAACCATAAAAAACGAATATAAAAAATTATTAAAATTATAAAGTAATAAAAATATAAATAAAAATAAATAAAATAATAGTAAAAAAAATTAATTAAACCTAAATATTTTTCTATAAATCCAAAAAAAAAAATATATATTTTAAAAAAAAAAAAAAAAAAGATCTCAATGGATACAGACAAAAAAGAAGCTCTCTTAAACCCAGAAGAAAAAGTTGAAAATGTTCAACTTTCTAGAGTTCTTCGTTTTATTATCTTTTTAACATTTGTAGCCCTTTCTATAGTAATGTCAGGAGACAATGGAGTATTATCATCATCATCAAAAATGATAAAAAAAGATCTTGGTCTCTCTGATTCAGAATATGGTTTATTCGGTTCAATCCCATCAACAGGAAGAATAATAGGTTCACTTGTATTTATGGGTCTCCTTGCAACAGACAATAGAAAATTATTAACAGTATGTTGTCTCGCTGTAAATGCAAGTATGTTTTTCGTATACTTATTAACAAAGAATAAATTTATTTTATTCGGTGTTAGATTTACTATTGGAACTGTTCGTATTTATCCTCATATTTACATTCCTGTTTGGGTTGATCAATTTGGAATTAAACCACTTAAAACTCTTATGATGACTGTTATTAATATTACTAGTCCTTTAGGACAAGTTGTCGGTTATGCAATTGGTACTTTTAATGTTCCTGAAAAATGGCCTTATAGTTTTGCTCTTGTTGGTTGTCTTATTTGGGGTATTGGTTCAATTATTATTATCTCACCTGCTAAATATTTTTCTGCTAGATATACTTTTATTGGATATCAAGATGGTGAAAAATTAGTACCTACTGCTAATGAAAGAACTGGAAATTCTGTTTTTGCTTCTGGTGAAATTCAAGTTAAAAAAAAAGCTAAAGGTGGTTCTATGTTAGAAATATTAAAAAAAGGGGCTTTTATTTTCTCTGCTTATACAAGAGCAAATTTACTTTTTATTTTCCAAGTTATTCATCTTTTTATTACTGATTATGTAACAAATGGTTTAAAAATTCAAGATAAAAAAGAAATTTTAAAATATTATGGACCAGCTTCAGTACTTGGACCAACACTCGGTGGTTCATTTGGTGGTTTTATTTCAACAAGTGTTGGTGGATATGAAAATAAAAAATCAGTATGGGTATGTATTGCATTTGGTACATTAACTCTTTGTATGACATTTCCTCTTGCTGTTGCAACAAGTATGAGAGTACTTGGTGTATGTTTATTTGGTTTCTTCTTCTGTGCTTCTGCAGTATTACCAACAGTTGTAGGATATATTATTTCTTCAATACCAAAGAAACATAAAGGAGCTGGTTCAAGTTTAAATTTACTTATTTCTACTTTAGCAGGTAATTTACCTGGTCCAATTATTTATGGATTTATTAATGATAGAATGAAAGCAACTAATCCTACATTTGCATGGAAATGCACTATCTTTTATTATTTCTTAGGATATGCTTCACTTTTATTAGCTTGTACTTTTAGACATAGAGATTTAGTTAAAAAAGAAGAAGAAGATAAAGAATTACATAAAGAAGGTCCTGCTGAAGGAATTGCAAATGCTACTGGAGATGAATATAAACTTGATGATAAAGTTAAAGCTAAACCTGCTGAAGGTGCTAATGATGTTGAAATGCAAAATCAAGAAGTAGAAAAACCACCTGAAAAACCAGTTGAAAATCCACCTGAGAATCCACCTGAAAATCCACCTGAGAATCCACCTGAGAAACCACCTGAAAATCCACCTGAGAATCCTCCTGAAAATACTACTGAAAATACAACTGAAGCTCAACCTGAAACTCCAACTAATACTGAAAAAAAGAAAAAGAAGAAGAAGAAAGAAAAATAAATATTTATTTCTTTAAATTTTTGTTTATTTAATAAACTCATTTAAATTTTTTAAAAGGAACTTTTATGTAATTATAATTTTGAGAAAATTAAATTATTATAATATTAAAATTAAATGATTAAAAAATAAAAATTAAAAAAGAAATTTAAAATACATTCTTTTTTTCAATTTATAATCATTTAAATCTAAAATTTACAATTAATTTAATAAAAAAATTACCTTTTCCCTAATTAAAAATTTTTAATATCAATACTTAAAATTATAAAATATTAAAAAACCAAAATTAAAATTTTTAATAATTTTTTTAATAAATAGTAAATAATATAATATTTTTTATCATTAAATAAGAATTTAATGGAAAATTCCTGTTGTGAAAGCATTGAAAAATGTAAAAAAAAGAACATAAACTTTCCTTTATCTTCAATAAACAAAGAAAAATATTCTTCACCAGAATATTTAAACACCCTTTTTAAAAATATAATAGGAAACAATATAATATTTAATTCACCATTTGGAAAAAAATCAATAATTTACTCAGATTTCACAGCAAGCGGAAGAGGAATAAATCAAATAGAAAATTTTATTTCTAATGAAATTTTACCATTTTATGCAAATGTACATTCAAATTGTGGTTATTTATCAGTACAAAGTGAATATTTTAGACAAGAATCAAAATCAATTGTAAGAAGATATTGTAATACTGATGAAAATAATTCAATTATTTTCACTGGACAAGGAACAACAAATGCTATTCATAAATTAATTAAATTATTAAATTTAAATGAATATTGTTTATTTTATAAAGATTTAAAAAGATTATTTGATATTAGAAATTTATTTAATGGAGATATTGAAAGTTTTGAAAAATATAATTTTAATTATATTAATGATATTAAAAGTAATTTTGTGAAATTATTTAAAATTAATAATTTTTGTTTTTGTAATAGATGGGGTGGATTTGATTGTGTTTTATGTAGAATGGGTTTTACTACTGAAAGTCAATATAATGAACATGAAAAAGGAGAAATTCATTTAAATAATATTCAAAATATTAGGGTTAAAAATAATGAAAATAATTTTATAGATTCAATTAGTTCTAAATATGATGATAAATCAAATAATTTTATAAATGAAATATTAAATGATTATGAATTATTTCAACCTTTAATTTTCTTATCAATATATGAACATAATTCAAATTATTTATCATGGAGAGAAACAGGTTCAAAAATAATATTTATTTCAAATCCAGAAGAATTAAAAACAGAAATTGAAAATTTTAAAAAAAATTATATAAAAATGGGTTCATTTACATCAGGATCAAATATAACAGGAAAATATAATGATATAGATCAATTATCAATAATAATGCATAAAAATAATGGATTAATATTTTCAGATTATGCAGCATCAGCACCATATATTAAAATTGATATGAATAAAAAATTAGATAATAATTATAGAAAATTATTAGGATTTAATTATGAAATTACAGAAAAAGATTCAAATTTATGTTTTAAAGATGCTATTTTTTTTTCTCCTCATAAATTTTTAGGAGGACCAAATTCACCTGGTGTATTATTAATACAACAAAGAATAGTTAGAAATTTATTAGTTCCTAGTGAACCAGGAGGAGGTGTTGTTTTATTTGTTACTAAAGATACTCAAAATTATGTTAAAAATATTGAAATGAGAGAAGAAAGTGGTACTCCTGATATTATTGGAAGTTTAAGAATTGGTTTATCTTTAATGTTAAGAGAGAGAATTGAACATGAATATATTTTGAAATTAGAAGAGGAAATTAATAATAAAATTTATATGAAATTATGTAATATTGAAAATTTACATTTTTTATCTGATTTTAATATTAATGAACCACATATTCCTATTTATTCATTTTTAATTAGTTTTAGAGGTAAATTTTTCCATCCTAATTTTATTTCTGCTTTATTAAATGATATTTTTGGAATTCAAAGTAGACCTGGTTGTTCTTGTGCTTCAATTTATGGACAGAAACTTTTAGGTATTTCTGATGAAGATTTAAAAAAATTAGAAATTTTAACTTGTACTGGTAAAGAAATTTTTAGACCTGGTTTTACTAGAATGAATTTTCCTTATTTTTATCCTGATTATTTAATTGATTATTTAATTTATAGTATTGAATATATTGCTAAGAATGCTTATAAATTTTTAAGTCTTTATGCTTTTAAAATTGAAAGTGGAAGATTTTATCATAGAAATGAAGATGAGAAAAAAAAATGGTTAAATGATATTAAATTTGAAAATAATAATATTATAATTCCTGATTTTATTGAAGAAGAAAATAAAATATTTATTTCTGAAGAACAAATAAATAAAATGAAAAAAGAAGCTGACGAATTATGTGATGATAAAAATATAAGACTATTAACAAAAAATACAATAGGAAAATCAAAAATGACTTTAAGTAACTTATTTGAAGAAAATGAAAAAGAAAGATGGTTTTTAATATGGGATGATGTAGAAGATTTAATACCAATAACAAAAGAAGATATAAACAACATAGAAATAATAACAAAAAAAATAAAAGATTCATATAAAACAGAATTAAAAATAAAATGGCATTTAATAGAAAATTTAAAAAATAATGAATTAACCTTTAAAAAACAAACTGAAAATAACTTTCAAAAATTAGAAATAAAAACTGAAAAAGATAATATAGAAGAATTAAAAGAAATAAATCCAATAAATGAAAATTCCAATTTTGAATATTCCTCAAATTCAATAGAAAAAAAACCATCAATATCATTATTTCCAGAAATTCCAAAAAAAATAGTAAAATTAGTAGGAGAAGCATGTAAAGATTTCAACATGATACAAAAAGATGATAGAATATTAGTATGTGTATCAGGAGGAAAAGACTCATTAACATTATTACATGTACTCCTACATATTAAAAGAAAAATCCCATTTAAAATTGAAATAGGTGCATGTACAGTTGATCCAATGTCAGAAGATTTTAATCCAGAACCTTTAATAAATTATATGAAAGATTTAAATGTTCCTTATTTTTATGAAAGAGATAAAATTTTAGAAAAAGCAAAATTAAATTTACAAAAAAATTCAATTTGTTCTTATTGTGCAAGAATGAAAAGAGGAATAATATATAATTGTGCAAGAAGAGAAAAATATAATGTTATTGCTTTAGGACAACATTTAGATGATTTAGCAGAAAGTTTTTTAATGAGTGTTTTTCATAATGGATTTTTAAGAACTATGAAAGCTAATTATGTTATTGATAAAGGAGATTTAAGAGTTATTAGACCTTTAGTTTATTGTAGAGAAAAATTATTTAAAGATTTTTCTATTGAAAGTAATTTACCTGTTATACAAGAAAATTGTCCTGCTTGTTTTCAAAGTCCTAAAGAAAGACAAAGAATGAAAGTTTTACTTAGTCAACAAGAAAATTTGTTTCCTAGTTTGTTTAGTTCTTTACTTAAAAGTATGATTCCATTAATGAAAGGAGATTTAAGGATTGAAGGAGAAAAAAAAGATGATTTGATGATTTGATTAATTTTTCTTTTTTTTATTTTTTTTGTCTTTTTACTTTTGTTTTTTTGATATATTTTTTTAATTTATAAAAAAAATAAATAAAAATATAATTTATATATTTATTTTTTATTAGGATTTTTTTTATAAAAATTATTATTATCATCACTTATAATTAATAATTTTTATATTAAATTAGGAAAAAGGAATAATAATAAAAAAATAAAAAATAAAAACTTTTTATTTCTTTGGTGAAATAATTCTAATAATTCTTTCTTTTCTGTCATCACTATTAATTCTATTATTTAAATTAGTATTAAAACCTTTATTTGAATTTGCTCTATAAGAAATATTACTTCCACTATAATTAATTGGAATTGAAGTATTACAATTCTCAATAATTGATTTTTTACTTCCTTTTTCATTCCCATTATAAAAATTATTATTTAAACTATTAATACTAATACCATTACTAATATGTTTAAATGATATTTTTGAATGTTTAATTAAATCTTCAATTTGACTTACTAATCTTTTATTCATTTGATAATTTTGAGGATTTTTATTTATTCCAAAAAGTATATTTTTTAATTTTATTTTTTCTTCATCAATACTTTTTGTTTTATATACAATTGCATCTTTTCTAAAACTTTTTAAATTTGTATGTGTATGTGTCATCATATTTTTTTTATTTCTTGAAACTTTATAAATATTATTTAAATTCATTAACATTCTATTACTATTTATATTATTACTTGATAAAAGATTATTATTTGATGTATTTGATAATGATCTATGACTTGAAAAAATTAAATTATTTAAATTCATATTATTTGATGATGCTCTCATATGAATATTTCTTTTTTCTTTATTTTTTTTTGTTTTAATATCTTTTTTAGAAAAAGAATATTTTGGTATAGATGAAATTGGATTATTAATTATAGAATTTTTATTATTATTATTATTAACTGTTTTATTTTTTGAAAAATGAGAATTTTTTTGAGAAATAATTTGTCCTCCATTCATATTATTATTTTGAAGTGAGTTTATAGGAGTTTTAACTAAATTAAAATTTGAACCATAACTACTTTTTCTTTTATGTCTCATAGTATTTTGTTGATTATTAAAAGATGAAAAATTTGAATTTGAATTTATTTTTGTTAATGTATTCATTGAATTAATATTTTGAATATCAAATGTTTTATTATTTGATTTATGAATTGTATTTCCTGAACTATGAATACCTGAAATCTGATTATTAGTCATTCCATTTTGTATTTTATTATTATTATTTTTTTGTTTTGAATTACTATAATTATTATTATTTATACTATTTTTTATATTTGTATTATTATTACTTGTAACATTACTATTTCTCATAGTTTTATTATAATTTAAATTATTATTTAATGTTATAGATAATTTTGAAAAATTTTTAAAATTTGAATTCATATTTGTATTATTTATATTATTATTATAAGTTTTATTTTTAGATTTATCTATACAATTCATTTTTTCCATTTTTGCTTTATTTTTATTAATTTCATCAACATTAGATTTATAATTAGATAAATAAGGTTTTAATTTTGGAGATAAAAATATTTTTTTTTGACTATTTTTCCCAGATTCAAAATTACATTCATTTTTAACTAAACTATATAAAGTACTTTTAATATTATTATTTTTTCTAAAATCTTTTTTATAAATAAATTTATTAATTTGACTACAAGGTAATTTTTTATTTGTATTAGAAGTAGTTTTATTATCATTTTTTTTTTTTTTTTTCGGACCAAAAGCTCCTTGATAATTAACTAAAGGTGAAATAGATTTTATAAAAGAATCATCTTTACTTCTTTTAGTAAGTAAATTATAATTACTTTTTAATTGTCTTGAAGAATCAAGTGTTAAAGTACATTTATTAGAATTTGTATTATTATCAATCATTAATCTTGTTTTTTTATCAAAAATATTTTTATTATCTGTTATATTATCAAGAGATGATAATGAAGTTTCATTTGAACTTTCTCTTTCTTCTTCTTCATCATTTGTTGTTGCATAATTTTTCTTATAAAAAATTTCTGCTCTATTATCACTATAATTATGCATTAAAATTGATATTTTAAAATTTCTGAATATTGGACGACAGAAAAATAAATGATAATTTTTGTAATAATCATTTAATTTTGGAATTCTTGAAATACTTTCTTTAAGATGATAAAACCTTTTTAGAAATTCATCTATAAAATATAAATATTGATATTCTTTAAAAATTGTATTATAATGACTTGGTCTATTGTATAGAATTTTATTTATATATAAAAAATTTAAATCTTCTTCTATATCACCATATTTTGAATATAGTAACTTTAAAAGACGAGTTGGATCATGTATTAATTTATATGCTTGAAGTTTTGTGTTTATTGTATGTAAATGAGACATTTTTTTAATTTTGATGTTTAATTTTAAATTTTTTAATTTTTATGATTTAATTTATTTATTTAATTTCTTTCTTTTATTTTCTTTGTAAATATGATTGATTTAAACATGTTTAATTGTTTTGATTTATAATATTTAAAAAATTACAAGATTAATTTTAAAAATAAAAGATGTGTATTTAATAATGGATTTAGTTAAAATAATAAATATTATCTATATATAAATAAAAATGTCAATGAACGAAAATTATTGTAAAACTTCTATTGTAAATAAAAATTATAAAAAACAATTATCAACACTTTCAAGAACAACAAGTAGTACAAATGAAAAAGATTTCGAAATAATAAATCATAATAAAAAACATATAACTTTTAAAGATAATTTTTTAACAATAATTGAAGTAGAATCATGGAAAGAATTAAATATAGATGTTACAGAAACAGATCCAGATTGGGAAAAAGTACAATCAAATGAAATTAATAAAAATAATATTAATGATAATATTAACCAAAATAATAATGTTATAACAAATCAAAATAAAGTTATAAATATTAAAAAAAAAATTTCATGTGATTGTACTATGTTTTAAATATGAAAATATTGTTAATATATGAGGTATTTTTAATAATAAAAATTTACTATTATTTAGTTTATTAGTTTATTTTAATATAATTTACTTTTAAATAATTCAATAATTTATGTATTAATTAAAATACAATGATTTTATAAATTTTTTTTTTATATTAATAAAAAAGAAAAGGATATTAAAAAATGTAATATTTATATTAAATGGTGAAATAAAAGGAATAATAAATAATAATTTAAATTAAAAAAAATAATAACAATAAAAATATAAAATAAAAAAATTAAAATAGAAAACATAATATAAATATAAAAAATTAAAAGATATTTGTAATATAAAAATTATAATAAACAATTGGTCAAATATATTTTTTAAATAATTTTATATCAAAAATATATTTTTATATTTTTAATATAAATTTTTTTTAAAAAAAATAATCTAATTTTTTATTAAACATTTTTTTCTTAAAAACATTTTTTTTTCATACCATAAATTTTTTTTACATTAAAAATCACTTTTGACATTTATTTTTATTGTCATTTTTTTATATTTATAGTCCATTATTTTTTTAAAAATTTTAAATTAAAATTAAATAATCTTAATAAATCTAAATCATTATTTAAAACTGATTTGATATATACTTTTACCTTTCAAATTCCCTTTTAAATATTCATCAATATACTTAGCTAAAACAATAGAATTAATTTTAGTCCAAACATCATCTCCTCTTCCAGTCATAACAACAGGTTTAGTAGTACCCCAAAGTAACATAGCAGCTAAATGTCTTTTAACATATCTAACTAATCTCCAACTCATATTACTAGCCATATAATCAGGAAATAAT
>JAEEGK010019004.1_pt1 | contig 14791 bp, 8 predicted proteins | sample 8958771 | NCBI WGS metagenome assembly JAEEGK01 (sample SAMN16246547, study PRJNA631951) | gut metagenome | biome: gut microbiome; feature: rumen; material: SC-attached | host: Bos | place: Iran: Karaj | collected 2018-10 | reverse complement strand
CGAGCCACCAAAGGCCTCGTACTCCGTGCCACGTGCCGACTCGTTGCCCACCAGATTAGGATAGGTGCGACAGATGCCCGTAGGACGGGTAGCCTCGTGGGCATTGACCATGATATGGTGCTTGGCAGCCTGCTTGACCACATACAGGTAGTGGTTGTTCATAGACTGCGAATAGTGGTGATCGCCACGTGGGATGATGTCGCCCACATAGCCCGTCTTCACAGCATCGTAGCCGTATTTGTTCATCAGTTTGAAGGCATCCTCCATGTGACGCTCATAGTTCTGCGTGCTGGATGATGTCTCGTGGTGCATCAACAGCTTCACACCCTTAGCGTGGGCATAGTCGTTGAGCATCTTGATGTCGAAGTCGGGATAAGGTGTCACGAAGTCGAAAACATCGCGCTTCCACATGTTGGCCCAGTCTTCCCAACCAACATTCCAACCCTCGACCAACACTTGGTCGAGACCATTCTTGGCAGCAAAGTCGATGTAGCGTTTCACATTCTCGTTGTTGGCCTTGTGGGTGCCATTGGGCTTCACCTTCGTCCAGTCAATCTTGTCGAGCTGGATGCTGGGGAAGTCGTTGGTATAGTGCCAAGAGCCACGACCCACAATCATTTCCCACCACACGCCACAATACTTGGTAGGATGAATCCATGAGGTATCGTCAAGGGCGCAGGGCTCGTTGAGGTTCAGGATGAGATTGCTGGACAGCATGTCACGAGCATCGTCGCTGACCATGACCGTACGCCAAGGTGTCTCGCAAGGTGTCTGCATGCAACCCTTCAGACCCGTAGCATCGGGTGTCAGATGACTGACAAAGGTGAAAGGTTGTGGCAAGGGGAAGGCAGAGGGTGCCGGATTGGGGGTATAGGCATTGCTGCCTCCGCCCAACTGGGTGGTCAGCTGCTTGGTATCGGCATCAACCAGTTCCAGATGCATGGTGGCATAGTCCAGACAAGCAGCTTCGTGGATGTTGATATACAATCCGTCGTCGCTCTTCATCTGCAGCGAGGTCTGCACACCCGTGGGTGAGAAGACGGCTACTGAAGAATTGCCCCAGTTGACAGCCTTCTGGAAACGGTCACGAATCTCAGAGAGTTTACACTCCTGTGTCTCCTGCTCCTGCGTGTCGTAGTCGCCAGGGAGCCACCACGCCATGTGGTCGCCAGCCATGGCAAACTCGCTGCGCTCCTCCTTGATGAGGAAGTAGTTCAGGTCAGCCTGCTGGGGGAACTCATAACGGAAACCGATGCCATCGTCGTAGACGCGGAAACGGATGACGATGGTACGACGATGCTGACGGGGTTGCAGACGAGGACCACCCTTGGCAACAGCAGGAGGGGCCGAAAGCCAGTGTTGCGACAAAGTTGCAGCATACTCGTTATAATGATTGCGGATGGTGGCTGTCTCGCCCCATACAGGGCGCCACGTCTCGTCGAACGTGGAGGTTTCCTCCTTGATGATGCTGAAACCATCCATCAGGTCGCGCTCCTGCAGACCCATAGAGGCATGTTTGTCCTTAGCCAACTCCAATCCGAGATGGGAGGGTTTGACGACGGGACGACCCTTATACGACATCTCGTAAACGGGGCGACCCAACTCATCCACAGAAAACTTCAGCTCTATCTGTCCGTTAGGCGACAATACGCTTGCGCCAAATGAGAAATGAGAAATGAGGAATGAGAAATTTATAAGCAAAAAAAGTCGTTTCATATTACCTGCGTCCACTTTGAATAATTAATGTCTTGATAGTCTCATTAAACTCGTCGCTCTGCATGAGCTGTTCGATCGTCAAATGCATGCGATAACGCCAGTAGTGACGAGGATTAGCAGGGATATTGATGCGCTCGGCATTGGCATCGGGCAAGCGCAGCTTCTCGTCGATGGAGAGCCAGTCTTGCAAGGACAGCAGGCAAAGCATAGAAGGAGAGGTCAGATGACGACTGACTATGTCCTTAGCCAACCAGCCTGGCAGTGGATGGGGCGCACCACCTCCACGATGGAGCATGGAGTTGTAATAGTCCTGTGTACGGTCCCAGTCTTCATCCCACCACTGACGCAAGGTAGGCATGTCGTGGGTAGAGATGGTGCAGACGGAACGGTAAGGATATTGGGAGAGATGTCCGAAGCGTACCTTGTCGTCCTTAGGCATGGACTGGATTTCCAGCGAGAGGATGCGCAACTCGTTCATGACCCAGGGCACACAGTCGGGCACCATACCAAGGTCTTCAGCACAGCACAGCATACGGGTGGCTTGCGTCAGACGAGGCAGTTTCTTCATAGCCTCCTGATACCAGAACTGATTGTTGCGACGATAGAAATAGTCGTTGTACAGACGATTGAAATTGTACTTCTCTTCATCGTTCAGCTTCTCGTAGTCTTCATTGAACTGCACAGCAATGCGTGGATGCCAGCGGTCTGCGCGCTTATGGTCGACGAGGAAGAGTTCCATATGGTTGTAGATGCCATAGCCCTCTATTTCCTCACGACTCAAGCCCAGGGCTGGAGCAAACTGACCCTTCAAGCCAGACTTCTCAGGAACGGGGATTTCCCAGATGCGGAAGAAGCCCAACACATGGTCGATACGATAGGCATCAAAGAACTGTGCCATCTTGCGGAAACGACGTACCCACCACGAACAACCGTCCTTCAGCATCTCGTCCCAATTGTAGGTGGGGAAGCCCCAGTTCTGGCCATCGGCAGAGAACGGATCGGGGGGCGCACCAGCCTGACCGTTCAGGTTGAAGTACTTAGGTTCTACCCAAGCCTCCACACCATCGCGAGAGATGCCAATGGGGATGTCGCCCTTGAGGATGACATGATGGTCGCGGGCAAATTCGTGGGCAGCATGCATCTGCTGATCCAGATTGTACTGAACGAAATACCAGAACTGCACCTCCTTGTTAGTGGCCTTGATAGCAGCAACGGTAGCCTCCTTAGGCCACTGCGAGAAGTCGGCAGTGCCATACTGGTCGCGGTAGTAGCAGAAGGCAGCATAGGGGACCAGCCACTCCTTGTTCTGTTCGAAGAAGTCTTTGTAGCTGGCCCTCTTTTTAATGGTTGCCCACTCCTGTGCAAACAGTTCGCGCAGATATTCCATCTTGGCGTTGTTCACACGCTCGTAGTCAATCTGTGGCAGGGCGTTCAATTCCTGACGCAGCTGCTCAAAATGTGTTTTTCGTTCTTCATTTTTGATTTCAGGTAACTGTCTAAGGTCAGTGTATTGCGGATGTAACGCATAAATGCTGATAGAATTGTAAGGATAGCTATCCTGCCAAGTGTGGGTGATGTTGGTATCGTTGATGGGCAACACCTGGATGACGCGCTGGTGGGTCTTGTCAGCCCACTCTATCATCTTCTTCAAATCGCCAAAGTCGCCCACACCAAACGAGCCCTCACTGCGGAGTGAGAAGATGGGGATAACGGTACCTGCACCCTTCCAAGGGAATACGGGGAAGTAAACCTGGCTCAACTCATAGACAAACACCTCGTTGTCGCGGATGAGAGGAAGCGAAACGGTGCGGTTGCCACCTTGTTCCCATACGGGGACATCGAGGCCCAACAGCACAAACTTGAACTCAAAAGTCTGTGGCAGTTGGGCTACATCGAGACTGATTACCCACTCGTGATATTCGTGTTCGTACATAGGCAGTGCCTTGTTGATATCCCAGTTGCCCAGGGCATCGCCAGCACCTGCTATGCCCAACTGCTGACCAATGCGGAGCTGGGGAGCACGAACCTTCAGGCGAACGGTCTGCTGGAATTCAGAAGTAGGACTGAACTCGCGCTGACAAGCCATGATGCAATCGGTGAAGGCCGATGAATACATATAGGAATCCTCAGGAATGTCAATCCAATGGTCGTACACCACATAGCGAATGCCTTTCTGGGCTGCAAACTCCAGGCGGTGGGGCTCCACCAGCCACTCGTGACGTATTTCTTCGTCGCCTCGTACCACACTGTAATAGTAGTCAATATAAGTACCAGCCTTGAACGTTTTGTTCAACTCAATGAACCAATGGGAATCATCAAGCGTGGTCATCTTATGGTGTGACACCTTGCTGGCATCGTCGCCACTCAGGATATTCAATACCAAGAATTCACCAAAACTGGTATGGTATTCTACATTAAATAGTAATCTCATAGTTATATAATTTTTAATTTCTTACTTCTTACATCTTACCTCTTACTTCTTAATCACTGTTACGCTGAGGGCACCCAGCACGAGCAGCACACCAGAGACTATCATCATGGTTGACTGATGGTGACCTACCACAGAAAGCACGATGCCACCACAGAGAGCAGCAACAATCTGAGGAATGCAGATGGTACCATTAAACAGGCCCAGATAAGCACCCATATGACCATAACCCTGCAGGGCGTTGGTGACAAAGGTGAAAGGCATGGCAAGCATAGCAGCCCAGGCGCATCCAATCAGCAGGAAGGGGATGAACTGCATGTACTGGTCGTGGAGGAAAGGCACCATGGCAAAGCCTACCGCACCCAGCAACAGGCTGGCTGCATAGGCCACCTTGATATTCTTGAACTGGGGCAGAACAGCAGCCCAGACAACCGAACCGATGGCCTGAACGGCAAAGAGCACACCTACCCAGTTGCCTGCTTCCTGGAAGGGTTCGCTGGCAGGATCGGTAGTATCCCAAACGGTCTCGGCAATGGCTCCTGTGGTATAGTTCCACATATAGAGGAATGCTGCCCAGCAGAAGAACTGCACCAGACCTACCTTCCAGAAGGTGGAGGGGGCTTTCTTCAGCAGCGTGAACCAGTTGGCAGAATCTTCCTTGTCAGTATTCTCTGCAGTGCCATTATACTCCGCATACTCCTGTGGATTCCACTCCTTGACCTTAGAAGTGGTATAGATAACACAGAGAATCAGGATGGCTGCGCCAATGTAGAACGACCAGATAACACTGTCGGGCACAACACCCTTCTCAGCCACATTGCTGATGCCAATGAAGGTAAAGATGAAGGGGAAGAGATAGCCTGCCACACTGCCTGCGTTGCAAAGGAACGACTGGATGCTGTAGGCCTTGGCTTTCTGCTCTTCGTTCACCATGTCGCCCACCAACATCTTAAAGGGCTGCATAGCCATATTGATACTGGTATCAAGGAACATCAGGGCTATCAGTCCGAACAGCATGGCTGCACTGACAGTAAGTCCCAGCGAACCTGCATTGGGCAGCAGACACATCACCAGTACCGCAACAGCTGCACCTATAAATAAATAAGGTACGCGTCGACCGAAACGGGTCCACGTCCTGTCACTGAGCGTTCCGACAATCGGTTGCACAAGAATACCCATCAATGGGGGCAACACCCAGAAATAGCTCAGCGAATGGGGGTCGGCTCCCAACGTAGCAAAGATGCGGGAGATATTAGCCGACTGGAGGGCGTAGGCAATCTGTACGCCAAAGAATCCAAAGCTCAGATTCCAAAGACTCCAAAAAGGTAAATTCGGTTTTTGTTTCATATCTTTATTTTTTTTTCTAGTTTTTCTAGTCGCTCTAGATTTTCTGGATATTCAAGATTATCTAGTCGTGCCTCTTACCACAAGCCTCGTTCTCACCACTCGTCGCTCAGCCTTATCGCGAGGAAGAATGCCCTCCACCTGGTCTATCAGGATGTCGGCAGCTTCTTCGCCCACCTTCACACCTCGTTGTTCAACGGTGGTAAGCATGGGGTCGCAAGCCACAGCACGCTGTCCGTTGGTAAACCCACAGATGGAGATATCGTCGGGCACTCGGAAACCCATACGCTTGGCAGTGTACAGAATTCCGATAGCTGTATCGTCGTTGACAGCAAAGAAGCCATCGGGGATATTATCACCCTGCAACAATTCAGGAGTAATGGCCTCTGCATCCGCACGATTGTCGCAGATGCGGGTAATGCTCTCGTCATACTTCAATCCATGTTTCAGGAGGGCATCCTTATAGCCATTGAAACGGTTCTTCGAAATCTCCAGAGTAGGAGCAGAACCATAGAAGGCAATGCGCTTGCAACCCGTCTCAATGAGATGAGTCACCGCATTGAAGGCGCCCATATAGTCGTCCACCACTACCCTACTCGCATTCACGCCCGTACATATTCTATCATAGAACACCAAGGGGACACCCGCCTCCATCAGACGCTCGAAATGATCGTACCGATGGGTACCCTTCGCCTGCGAGACGATAATGCCACAAACCTTGTTCTCGTAAAACGACTGACAAATGCGCACCTCACGCTCATAGTTCTCACCACTCAACGCCACGATGATAAGATAGCCTCGAGCGGAAGCTTCCTCCTCAATGCCAGCCAGCACAGAAGAGAAATAAAAATGAGTGAATTCAGGTATGATGACACCGATCATTTTGATGGGTTGCACCTTGGAATGGCGCAACGACTCAGCCAGCACATTGGGTGTAAAGTTATGCTCACGCGCATACTGCTGAATCATTGCCCGTCGTTCTGCTGATATACGGGGCGAATCCTTCAGAGCACGTGACACCGTCGACACGCTGATTCCCAACTCGCGGGCGATGTCCTTCATTGTCATTGGAACTTTCTCGTTCATACGGTTCTTAGTTCTGAGTGCAAAGTTATTGAAAAGTTTTATTCGCTATTCTCTTACCTTATTTAATTATTAATAAACATCAATGCAAACGATTGCATTAACCATATAACGTATTTAACTCAAAAAAAGTATCAACGTATTTAAATTTCCTCTACTTTTGCAGATGATTTAAGTCAATATGATCGAATTTCGAGAACAATAACTTTATTTATACTAACTTTAAAAATTAAATGATGAAGCAATTAAACATTCAAACTCCGTTTAGGATGTTTGTCCTCTTGCTGGGACTCTTCCTATCCGTAGGTGCCTTTGCTCAGATTGATGTCAAAGGCCATGTGAAAGATGCTCAGGGTGAACCCATCATCGGCGCAACCGTACGTGTGGCCAACACACAGATTGCTACGGTGACCGATTTCGACGGTAACTTCGCCCTTAAAGCTAATCAGGGTGCTGACATCACCATCAGCTACATTGGTTATCAGACCCAGACTGTCAAGGCAGCTCCCTCAGTAGAGGTTGTTCTGCAAGACGATGCAACCATGCTGGAGAACGTGGTAGTCATCGGTTACGGTGTGGCTCGTAAGACTGACCTGACTGGTTCGGTAACAGCCATGAAGCCCGATGAGAAAAACCACGGTTTGCAGGTTTCTGCTCAGGACATGATTCAGGGTAAGATTGCCGGTGTGAACGTTAGTTCTGCTTCCGGTGAGCCTGGTGGCGGTGCTCAGATCCGTATCCGTGGTGGTGCTTCTCTGAATGCATCTAACGACCCTCTGATCGTGATTGACGGTATGCCTTTGGATAATAATTCCACAAAAGGAATGAGCAACCCCTTATCATTGGTTAACCCGAACGATATCGAGTCGTTCACCGTTTTGAAGGACGCCTCTGCTACGGCCATCTATGGTAGCCGTGGTTCGAATGGTGTTATCATTATTACCACCAAGAGAGGACGTCGCAACCAGTCTCCACAGATCAGCTACAACGGAACACTGTCTGTCAGCACGATTGCCAAGAAATTGAACGTGATGAATGCAAGCGAGTATCGCAATTTCATCAAAAGCTATTATGGTGAAAACTCAGATGCTTATGCTGGTTTGGGCAATGCAGATACCGATTGGCAGGATGAAATCTACCATGCAGGTATCAGCTATGACCACAACGTGAGCGTAAGTGGCGGTGTTGGCAACCAGAAGTGGGCCATGCCTTATCGCGTCAGCGTAGGTTACACCCATCAGGAAGGTGTATTGGTTGATTCAAACTTTAAGCGTTTCACCGCTGGTTTCACATTGAACCCCTCACTATTGGACGACCACCTGAACCTGAACATCAACGGTAAGTATGCTTATACAAAGACGAATCCTGGAGGTCAGGGCGCCATCGATGCAGCCACCAGAATGGATCCAACAAGACCTGTAAGAAGTTCGGATGATACTTACAATAATTGGGAAGGATACTGGGAGTGGACCAAAACTACATCAAGTTACGATCCCACTTATCCTTATGCCCGCAATGACGATGCTCCCAACAATCCTGTGGAATTGATCAAGCACTATCGTAACGACAAGCATGCACATGTACTGTTAGGAAACTTTGAAGCCGATTACAAGATTCACGGTTTCGAAGACCTCCGCCTGCACATGAACCTGTCTGGTGACTATAGTACTGGTGCAGAATACACCAACAACAATCCACGGTCAACCTATGGATACTACTTTGGCGGTTCTGGTGACAATACAGAAAAGAAATACAATGTAGTGGCTACTGGCTATGCACAGTATTTCAAAGACTTTGCCAAGGACAACCACTTTGACATTATGGCTGGTTACGAATACAGTCGTATGAAGTACTGGGGAGGCAGTTCTTATGCCGACTATTATCCTGCAACTTACCAGAAGACCTTTGACGATGGAACGCCCAAGGCTGGTACAGTCAACAATTCCAATGAAGATTATTGGAAAGGGCAGACCGTATTGGTCAGCTGGATTAGCCGTGCTAACCTGACATTGCTTGACAGATACTTGTTTACCTTTACCTTCCGTGCCGACGGTTCGAGCCGCTTTGCAGACGGACATCGCTGGGGTTACTTCCCTGCTGCCGCTTTCGCATGGCGCATGAAGGACGAGCCATTCCTGAAGAAGGTTGATGCTGTCAGCGAAGCCAAGCTCCGCCTTGGTTGGGGTAAGACCGGTCAGCAAGACACCGGTAAGGAATATTATACTCCTGCCTATCGGAAGAATACGAACAGTTCTTACCTCTACCCGATTGGCGAAGGCAATCCTGGTACACTTTATAAGCCAGAGGCTTACAACAGTGACTTGACCTGGGAAACCACAACAACCTATAATATCGGTTTGGACTTAGGTTTCTTTGACCAGCGTCTGACACTGAATGTGGATGCATACTATCGTAAAACCACTGACCTGCTCTGCTCACCATCAGTTGCTGCCGGACAGAACTACGACAACAAGATTATGATGAACGTAGGTTCACTGAAGAACAAAGGTTTTGAGATTGCAATTGCCGGCAAACCCATCCAGTCAAAAGACTGGTTCATGGAGCTGGGAGTCAATGCCGCCTACAACAAGAACGAGGTTACTGAAATCAACGCCAGTGGACGTGATATGATTGAAGCCGGTATGACAGTAGGTATGCAAAAAGACGTTACTTATCATAAGGTTGGACAACCAGCCAACTCCTTCTGGGTTTACCAGCAGGTTTACGACGAGGCTGGACGTCCCATCCAGGGTGTCTATGTAGACCGCAATGGTGATGGATTGATTGATAACAACGACCGTTATTTCTACAAGAGCATTCACGCTCCTTGGACTGGCGGTTTCTACTTCAAGCTCTCTTACAAGAACTGGGATCTGGGAACCAACTTCCGTGCAAGCTTCGGCAACTATGTCTTTAACAACATTGTTCAGGGCAAGATGAATACGGATGTGCTTTACAATGCCTCTAAGAATTACTATGAGAACAGCACACCTGACATTACAGCATTGAGATGGACTTCTTACGAATATCCTCTATCCGACTATTTCGTACAGAACGGTAGCTTCCTGAAGTGTGACAACATCACACTTGGATGGAACTTCAAGACATGGGACGACTATCTGTCAGGCCGCATTTACGCTTCCTGCACCAATGTGTTTACCATTACCAAGTATGATGGGCTTGATCCTGAACAGACTTCTGGTATGGAAAGCAGCGTTTATCCACGTAGCCGTACCTTCCTGGTTGGACTTAACCTGAATTTCTAAACAGACAATATAAAATAAGAACGCATTATGAAACTCAATAAGATAAAAGCAATAGCTCCGGCAGTAGCACTGCTGCTTGCTGCCACGATGAGTTCCTGCATGAACGATCTGGACAAGGGCAACATCAACCCGAAAGTAGAGAGCCAGCCAGACGTAACAGCACTCTACAGCAAGTGCTATGCCTGCCTGATTATGGAGGGTATGGACGGTACTGCTGATTTCACTGTCGATGATAACGGAAAATCTACTTTCCTCCGTAATCTCTTCAATGCCAACGTACTTTCTACCGACGAAAGCATCTGTTGGTGGTCAGATGGCGGTCTTGGAGACTATGGATTGAACGATCCTAAGCCAAATTCTGACGCTATCAGGTTCCTGTACTACCGAATGATTTACAACATCTCATTCTGCAATCACTATCTGGAACTATCAGAGGCACAGGGCGACGCAACCAAACTAGCTGAGGTGCGCTTTATCCGTGCTTACCTGTATGCACAGATGCTCGATTTGTTTGGCGACCCCTCATTCATTCCTGCTATCTCCACAGAGATTCCCAAGCAGGCACACGCCTTCAATGAGAAGTTCGATGCCAATCAGACCTACACCCGTGCACAGCTGTTGGCCATGGGTCGTGAATTCCTCTTTAACTGGGTAGTCAACGAACTGAAGGCTTGTGAGGCCAATCTGATGGATGCCCAGCCTAAGACAGACAGCGATCCTAACTACGGACGTGTTGACAAGGCTGCTGCATGGCTGATGCTGAGCCGCATGTATCTGAATGCCGGTACATACCTGAATGACAATGGTCAGGACAACCCCTATTGGGCAGAGGCACTGAGCTATGCCGAAAAGGTAATCAACTCCAACTATGCACTCTTTGACGACAGCAAGATGTCATCTCAAGCCAAGGCCAATGGTTATAAGCCTTACGACCTGTTGTTCATGGGTGATAACGGATCAAATGGTTCTTCATGCGAGGCTATCTTCCCACTGCTTCAGGATGGTAAGACCACGAAGGGATGGGGTGGTTCCTTGTTCTTCGTAGCTGCCATGTGGAATCCTGAGATGAGAAACGTCACAGGTCTGGATGCAGGCACAACGGGAAACACTTGGTCTGGTATGCGTGCACGTCCTCAACTGATTGAGAAGTTCACCAACGAACCCCAAAACTTCGTTGGAAAGACTGCTGCTGAAATCCGTGCCATGAACATTGACGACCGTGCCATTTTCTGGGGCGTAGGCAAAGACTTGGAAGTATTTCCTAACGATGCCACAGGTTTCGCACACGGTCTGACCACACCGAAATGGAACAACAACTACTCCACTGGCGGAACTCCACACGACACTTACGATGTCGATATCGATTTCTTCTTGCTGCGTAAAGCTGAAGCTTACCTCAACGCAGCCGAGGCCGATATGCATATTAGCGGTGAGAACTCTGCCAAGGCTGCAGGTTACCTGAAACAGCTCCGTAGCCGTGCACATGCCAGTGAGAAGACTAATTTCACACTGCAGGACGTACTTGACGAGCGTGCCCGCGAATTCTATTTCGAGGGTATACGCCGCACCGATCTCATTCGTTACAATCAATTTGGCGGCTTGAACGTCACCTACGGTTGGCAAGGCAAGAGTGGCAATCAGGACTATACAGGTGCTCCATTCGACAAGACTCGTAACGTCTTCCCTATCCCATCTGTTGAGATGATGGCTAATCCCAACCTGACTCAGATTGACGGTTATAATGAGGCCAACTAACATGAGTGCAAATAAAACGAAACATTAATAAGAAACGCAATATGAAGAATAGACTATTGCTTGGCGCACTGCTCATAGGCACCGCCAGCTTATTCACAGCATGTTCGGATGACAACGGTTCAAACCCCACGCTGATTCAGCCTACGGAGTTTACGTTGAACACACCAACATATATTAACCAAACGGTGGATCTGAAGAACACCGAAGAACTGCAATTATCATGGTCGCAGCCTAAGTACACTGCCGACAATGCACCTTTGCAGGTTACATACCAGATTCAGGTGTCTCCCACTAACTCGTTTACCGTTTCTACCGCTCAGGCAGAAAAAGACGAGACAGGTGCCACTGTTGCGGACTATGCAAACATTGCTCGCACAACAACAATGTGCAAATATTCATTGCTTTCCGCCGACCTTGACAAGGCTCTGCAGACGATTGGAAAATGGACTGCTGCAGAAGACGTTCCGACTATTCAGAACGTATTTGTTAGAGTTTATGCCTATATTTCAGAAAATGGAAAGGAACTTAACCCAATTATCTCAACCAACGAGGTAAAACTGAGTGTTTCCCCATACTTCGAAATCATGAAGGAGGCTGATCCTATCCTGTGGTACATGGTTGGTGATTGCATTGGTAGTGCTTCATGGGACAATGGCGGTACTGCGAGCATCGGTAAGGGCCTCGTTCCGCTGTTCAGACAAGCCAACGAGAAGTATGACAAGGCAACAGGTGCTGGTGTGATTGCATTTACAGGCTTCTTCCCTCAAGGCGGTGAATTCAAGTTTATCAAGATTCCTGGAAACTGGGATGATGACAAGCAGATTAACTACACCAAAGTGAAGGATGCACCTTCTTATATTGAAGACAAGGGTGACTACCATAATATTGGAATTGCACAAAGTGGTTACTACACCATCAGTATGAACACTACAGAAGGCAAAGAAGAAGTCACATTCACGAAGTACGAAAAGGATGTGAAGGTTTACGAGCAACTCTGTGTTGCAGGAACCATGAACAATTGGGGTGACAGTGATATGACTCCTGTATGGACGCTTGCTGGCGAGAACCATGTATGGTCGTTCGTTGTAGATGGAGGCGTTCACATGAAGGTGAAGACCAAAGGAAGTTGGGATACCAACTGGGGCTACAGAGACGGGCTCCAGGGTGAAGGCGACGGTGATGGAAACCTCGTTATTCCTGGTAAAGACACAGATAAATATCTGTTGCTGTTCAACGACATCACTGGTGACTATCTGTTAATTGAACAAAAGTAATCCTTTAAATCAAGAAACGTATGAAAAAGATTATATTATGTGGAATAGCCTTGGTGGCAGGACTCATGTCCTGCACCGAGGACTACACTAACTGGGGTACGCCACAAAGCAATACCCCCAACGAGCCTCAGACGTTCGTGTTGATGGTTCAGCCAACAGCCAGTTCTATAGACTTTGCCACCTACACAGAAGAGACAATACAATTGTTTACTACGAACGTAGGCGAAGGACAGGCAGAAGACTACACGGTGACTATCACTGGCGAGAATGTGGATGGCATACAAATTATCCAGGCTGATGCAGATGGAAGAGTTGCTACCTCTACGTTAGAAGACGCTGTCATTGGCTTGTATGGCAAGGCTCCCACGCCACGTACACTTATTATGTCCGTAGAGGCACTCGTCAAGAACATCAAAACCTCTGAAGGCGTTATTTCTGCCCAAGTGGAAGCTTCACCGTACAAAATGACGGCTACGCTGGATGCTCCATATATTGATGAAAACGGATATTATCTCGTTGGAAACGTTGACGGATGGTCATGTAAGCGAGTAGAAGCATATCACATGACAAACAACGGAGGAAATGTTTATGACAATCCCGAGTTCACTGTTGAACTAGAGCCTGTTGACGGAATCACCACCTATGAGATTAAGATGATACCTGCCGCAGACTTCAACGACGACGGCACCGTAAAAGAATGGGGGCGTGCCCTGTCTGCCCTCCCAGGTGTAGACACTCCTGCCTACAGCGGAAAGTTCTCTGACAAGAATGCTGGCGGTAACATCAAGTTTGATGCCGTTAATGGAGCCAAGAAGTACATCGTAAAAATCAATGCGATGGAAACGACCTACGATGTTAAAGCTATTACCTATGGTCCATATATCTACGAGGCAGGCAACGATAATAACTGGGGTGCTGAAGAAATGCCTCTCTATGGTCCAAACAACGATGGTATTTATACCGGTTGCTTTGAAGTTCGTCAAGCTGATTGGGGTATTGGCTATAAGTTCTTGACTGCTACAGGTGATGACCGTTGGAACTATCCAAACTATGGTGCAGGTACTTGTGTTGAAGGTGAAGATGGTAAATGGTCAGGAACTTTAGCACAAAGCAATGACAATTTGTGGGCTACCGCAGGATTCTACATTGCTACTGTTAACTTGGCCAACTTTACCTATGAGCTCATTCCTATTAAGAGTGTTTATGTAGTAGGTAGTGCTGTCAATAATGACTGGAACACTGGTGTAAAGATGGACTACAATGCTACAGAGCGCTGCTGGCAGTGTGAAACAACACTTGGCGACGGAGTCATCAAGTTCAAGGGCAATGGTACTTGGGATACATTCGATGGCAACTGGGGCGGAACGATGGACAACATCATCAACGGTTCTAATGACAATATTCCCGTCAATGTAACGGGTAAAGTTCTCATTAAGTTCTATCCACGTTGTGACACCAAATCATATTGTACAATCACTCCTGCCAACTAAATCGGCTTAGGTTATATTACAAAAAGAGTGGAGCACTTCATTTGAGTGCCCCACTCTTTTCTTTACGCCATACAACTCGTGACTCCCATCGTGGTTGCGATTGCCGTCAGTATGCTTATCAGCAACTGAATCAGCCATTTCCATGTCTCCTTTTTCATTTCTTACCTCCTTTCCGTAAATCCGTTATTCCGTGAAAGCGAAGCGCCCGAAGGCGCTATCGCTTAATCCCCAGTGCCTGCAGGCTTCTCCTCCTTCGGCGCCTCATAGTCGGTCGCCTCCTCGAAGGTGATATCTCCCAGCATAGCCACAGCAGCGCGGGTCACGCCATTCTGCGTCGAGGTGGTATACTCAGGCTGGAACAGGATGCGAGGGCTCAGGGTCGAGGCGGTCAGGTCCTTCGCGTCCTCGAAACCACCGCGCTTGTTGCGCACGCCA
>JAEEGK010019002.1_pt1 | contig 14791 bp, 11 predicted proteins | sample 8958771 | NCBI WGS metagenome assembly JAEEGK01 (sample SAMN16246547, study PRJNA631951) | gut metagenome | biome: gut microbiome; feature: rumen; material: SC-attached | host: Bos | place: Iran: Karaj | collected 2018-10 | reverse complement strand
CTATCGGCTAATGATCCATTCTAAGGCACCATAGATGCCATCGGATGCAGAAGACTGCTGCTTGTGGTATCCCTATAATCCAGACGTCCTTAGTGCTGTTACACCGTCTTAAATTGGGTGGCGTGTAACAGCACTCTTTTTACACATGTATTTTCGGAATCGTCATATAGCTTTCCCAACAATCCTCGCAGAGTGTCGAAAATTCTCTAAAGGCGCTTGCGCCTATTGCGAAAATTCCGCAATAGAGGTAGCCTAATACCTGCCTTGGGAAAAAATCCCGCAAGCAGCCGCCACAAACCAAGGTTGAGCAAGCTCATTGGCTGAATAGGCTTAGGGACACCCCGAGACCCCGCACCAAAACGTTTATCCGACGAAACACTAAGCGCACAAGAAAAATGACGAAGAATAACATTTCCCAAAGGTCTGCATTCTGGTTGATGATTTGCATGGCAATCTATGATGATAGTCTTAGTGTTGATGACGGGCCTGAATAGAAATGAAATTGCTCGACAAACATTTTTCCCATAAGCAAGAAATAATCTCGAAGTTGTTAGGTAGTCGTAGAAAAGCCCCTCGCTAAGTCCATGATGATATCGTATCTCATCGAACTCTTTCCTGTTGATGAAATATATTTTATGTTGGGTCGCTGACAGGTCTGCCAGATGACCTCCCGATTGCGCAAACGATAGAACAAAATAGCATATAAGATACACCCTCTTTAGATTTACATGTTATCATGGAACACAGATCTTCGTTAACCAACTATTATTGTTTGATTTCAATGCGGAAATTTTGTCTATCGAATGCAAGGAGAAGAATGCCAAGAATGTGCAATGACCATACAAGCCTTTATAGTGAGGAAACTAATGCGGAAACTAATGTGGTATTAGTGCCATACCTCTATCGAGTAGTTCCACATATTCATTCTACACGATTTTCCACTCTTTATATGGGTAAAAGAACCGCAATTAAAATATTGCTTAGAAAGCGACAGTTTTCGGTAAGATTCGTCAGCTGTCATGCAAGAATTTTGCCTATCAAAATATTTTTCTCCTTTGAAGCGATGTCTCGATATACTTCCATTCGAAACAAAAAACATTTTGATTTTTGCTCACTAATTCGTATCTTTGCAATCAGATTAAAAAACGTTCCTTCAAATGGAGGGGACGGGCATCCTCAAACGAAAAGGATATTTTCAAATTTGAAATTATTCAGGTTAAAAGACGCCTCAATTATCATTCCACAGCAGTATATTTATTACTCTCAAAAACAAACTGAACAACTATGACATAATAATGACTTGTTATTGCCACAATAACGAGTCTATAACTGAAGCTTTTTCTGCATCATTAAAAGCAAATACTTTCTCAAACCACCAAAAGTACTCAAAATACTAAAATATTTCCGATTTTATTTGGTAGTTTCAAGATAATTAATTAAATTTGCAGCCATGATGACAAAAAGTAATCGAAATACTAAAGAAAAAATTAAACTTAGAGATGTTGCAAGAATACTCTCTGGGGTTTATGCAAAGGGAAATCCTACGGGGGAAATAGCTTGTCTGCAGATTAAGGACTTGCAAATGAGTTCCCCCCAAACGACCGCCATGCGTATAGAGTACGCCCATAAGTTAGACCGTTACATGTTAAAAAAAGGGGATTTGCTTTTTGCTGGTAAGGGGACGACCTATCTATGTAAGGTGTTTAACCTTGATATTCCAGCGGTGCCTTCTACTACATTATATTCTATAAGACTACATTCCAGTATAGTTAGTCCAGAATATCTCTGTTGGTATTTAAACCACCCACGTGTAGTAGCATCTATCAAAACCGCGCAAGCTGGCAGTGGAACACCACTTATCCACAAACCCACATTAGAGAACTTGGAGATTATAGTGCCAGATCAAGAGACGCAACGCTTGATTGTTGAGCTGTCCTCTTTGCAGAATAGAGAAAAGGAGATACTAGAAGCGATAGCGGAAAAGCGAATACAGATTACCAATCAGATACTTATCAACGAATTAAAGAAATAACATATATGGAAATTAAGAAGTTTGCCCAAGAAGACATTAACAGAACCGTATGGAAGGCATGCGACACTTTCAGAGGTGTGATTGATCCGAGTCAGTACAAAGATTACATCCTTACCATGCTTTTCCTGAAGTATGTGAGCGACGTGTACAAATCCAAGTTAAACGAATACCTTATTAAATATAATAATGATAAGGAACGGGCAGAGCGAGCCATGCGCCACGAACGTTTTGTCGTGCCAGAACGAAGTGCTTTTGACTTCCTCTATGACAACAGGAATGCCACGAACATTGGTGAACTGATAGACGAGGCTCTGGCAGACCTTGAAGATGCCAACCGTGAGAAAATGAGTAGCGAGGACGGAAGCAGCATCTTCCGCAACATCAGTTTTAATAGTGCCAACTTGGGGGAACCAAAAGAAAAGAATGCCCGTCTGAAGAACTTGCTGCAAGATTTCTATGGATTGGATTTGGACGAGTCACACCTTGAGAACAACGATATTATTGGCGATGCCTATATGTTCCTTGTCTCAACCTTTGCCGGTGAGGCTGGAAAGAAGGCTGGCGATTTCTTCACCCCTGCAGAAGTTTCCACTTTGCTTGCCAAACTGACCAAGAGTAAGCCTGGTGCACGCATCTGTGACATCACCTGCGGTTCGGGCTCTTTGCTAATCAAGGCTGGTAAGGAAGTGGGCAACAACAACTTCTCGCTCTATGGTCAGGAAGTCAACGGTAGTACATGGGCATTGGCTATGATGAATATGTTCCTGCATGGTTTCGACAATGCTGTTATCCGTTGGGGCGACACGCTGCGTAACCCCAAACTGAAGGTGAATGACAAACTGATGAAGTTTGATACCGTGGTGGCCAATCCACCCTTCTCTCTCGACAAATGGGGAGCAGAGGAAGCTGCAAGCGACCCTTATAACCGTTTCTGGCGAGGCATTCCACCAAAGAGCAAAGGCGATTGGGCTTTTATCAGTCACATGCTGGAGGTGGCCGATGACAACGATGGAAAGGTTGGCGTTATCATCCCTCATGGCGTTCTCTTCCGTGGTGGCAGCGAAGGCAAGATTCGCCAGTATATCTTGGAGAATGAGCACACGCTGGAAGCAGTCATCGGCCTACCTGCCAACTTGTTCTATGGCACAGGCATCCCTGCTGCCATAGCAATTTTCCGCAAGGGCCGTAACTCCGAAAATGTATTATTCATTGATGCCAGTCGCGAGTTCGAGAATGGAAAGAACCAAAACAAACTCCGCGAGAAGGACATTGAGCACATCGTCACGACTTACCAGAAGTTTGTTGCTGGCGAATTTGCTCCAGGTGTGGCAGAAGACAAATACGCCTTTGTCGCAACTCCTGATGACATCCGTGAAAATGACTACAACCTCAACATTCCCCGATACGTTGACACCTACGAAGAAGAAGCCGAAATCGACATTCCTGCAGTGCAGAAGGAAATCGAGCAGTTAGAGGGGGAATTGATCGAGGTACAAGCCAAGATGAAAGAGTATTTGAAACAGTTAGGATATTAAGCGAACCATTTCGAGAATGTCCTCGAAATGGTATATACACGTAAACAGTTAAAAGATAAGAATATATGAAAAAGATTGATGAGCTATTTAAGGAGTGGCAGTCTCTTCAGCCACTGAAAGAAAGTGATCAAAGAAGACTTGATCAAAAGTTTATGTTGGAGTTTAACTATAACTCCAACCATATAGAGGGAAATACTCTCACTTATGGCCAGACAGAATTTCTTCTGATGTTTGGCCAAGTTGTGGATAATGCCAACATGAAGGACTTGGAAGAAATGAAAGCTTCCAACGTAGGATTGAAGATGGTCAAAGATGCTGCCCTAGACAAAGAGCAGCCTCTTACCGAATATTTTATCCGCACACTCCACCAGACTTTGCTTCGTGAAGACTATACGGTATATCGCCAACTACCTGATGGCACTACTACTTCATACATTGTTCATGCAGGCCAATATAAGACTCGCCCGAACTCTGTCATAACAGCTACTGGTGAACGCTTCGAATATGCATCACCAGAAGAAACCCCAGCACTCATGAAAGATTTACTTCAATGGTATAACCAAGCAGAATCTGAGAAAATAATGTCCCCTATCGAATTAGCTACGTTATTTCATTATCGATATATTCGCATACATCCATTTGAGGATGGGAATGGCAGGGTTTCCAGATTAATTGTCAACTATATACTATATCGTCACGGATACCCAATGATTGTAGTAAAAAGTGCAGATAAAACGAATTATCTTATTGCACTTAATCGTTGTGATATGGTTGTTGGAAGAATTCCTGCAGATGGAGCACATGCTTCGTTAGAGAAAATTGCACCTTTTGTCGAATATATGTCAAATTGTCTAGAAAGAGCCTTAACTATTTCTATCAAGGCTGCAAAAGGCGAAAGCATTGAAGAAGATGATGATTTTGAGAAACAATTGAAGATTATCGAAAGAAATGCAAAAAAAAATATTCCACAAGATGACCATGTTGCAACTCCACAAGACAAAATGGACGTTTTTAATAAATTTCATAGACAGTTAACGGATAGGTTAATTAGTGCTCTGAATCCTGCAATTGCATTCTACAATACATTAACAATCCATTATTTTATGACAAAGGACAAGGATCAGATTAATGGAACAGGATTCTTCAAACTTAATAGCAAAGAAGAATTAAATTCTGAAATGCCAGAAAAAAATATGGAAATATTAAAAGATGCTCAATCAATCATGTTGCATATAAATTTACAGGGTGTTAAATCCATATATAAAATGAGAGATACCCCCATTTATCTGAAAGCGAGCGTGTTCTTTGAACCAACTTTTTATATTTTTAATGATACGACATACAAATATGGAACTTATCCAACAGCAAATCAAATTGATAACTTTATAAAAGGTATTAAAGATTTGGTCTTGTCAATAATCCAAAGAGCAATAGAGGATGTATAATTATGATTACTACGCAAGACTTATTTAATATAGTTGGCAATAAGATTTCCAATGAGATGGGAAAAACAATCATAAGGAACAACTTCCCACCTCAGATTGCTGATCAAATGTGCAATGCAATAGATGCACACGAGTCAGCAGACCATTTTCAGCGATTAATGCAAGAATGGATAGAACTTCAACAGAGGCAGCAACAAATAGTCCAAGCTTTTTTTCTCAATACAATAATAAATGACAGAGAAAACAAACATACCACAAGGATATAAAGACTCTCCACTTGGTATCATTCCAAAGGAATGGGAAGTGAAGAGACTGGGAGATATTGCAGAAATATCTTCCGGTACTACTCCTTTACGTGCAAAATTAATTTTTTATAAGAACGGCATTATTCATTGGGTAAAAACAACAGACTTAAATAATGGACTTCTTACAAATACTGAAGAGTTAATATCCAAAGAAGCTTTAGAACAGACCTCGCTTAAACTTCTTCAAAAAGGCACTGTCCTTGTAGCAATGTATGGTGGATTTAACCAAATCGGTAGAACAGCAATACTTGGCATTCCTGCAACGATAAACCAAGCACTATCTGCATTGGTCTGTAAAGAACACACCAAAGCAAAATATGTTTTAGAATGGCTTAATTTTCGAGTCAATGATTGGAAAAAACTGGCTGCGAGTAGCCGAAAAGATCCAAATATAACAAGAAATGATGTAGCAAAATTCCCAATCATAATTCCTCCTATTTGTGAGCAGAGGGCAATTATTGCTGTCTTACAACTCTGGGACACAGCCATAGAGAAGCAATCGGAATTGATTGCAAAACTCAAATTGCGCAAACGCGCATTGATGCAGCAACTCCTTACAGGCAAGAAACGCCTGCCTGGATTTAGTGAGGAATGGAAAGAGGTTAAATTAGGAGATATCTTTGATGAACGTAATGAAATAAACCGCGATGATTTACCCCTGCTGTCAATAACAGGTGACAAAGGAGTTATATATCAATCTGAATCTGATAAAAGAGACATCTCAAACGATGACAAATCAAAGTATAAGCGAATTTGTCCCAATGATATCGGTTACAATACCATGAGAATGTGGCAAGGCAGAAGTGCATTATCAAATATAGAAGGTATTGTAAGCCCTGCTTATACTATTGTCACTCCACACCAGAATGTTGACGTTAGATTCATGGCAATGCTCATTCAGCAACCACGTATAGTATATGATTTCTGGACACACTCACAAGGTCTAGTTAGTGATACACTTAACTGCAAATATCCAGACTTCTGCCAAGTGAAAGTCCGAATACCTTCTAAAGAAGGGCAAACAGCCATAGCGGATATGCTGTACGATTTCGACAAAGAAATAAATCTTGCCAACGAGAAATTAGCAAGCCTGCAATCTCAGAAGCGAGGCTTAATGCAGCAATTATTAACTGGTAAAAAACGTATAATGAAATAAAAAGAATTATGACAACAACGTATTATTTGAATCAAATAGCATCTATAGAGAAAGAAATCGCCAATCTGCAAAAGAAGATAGCTGATGAGGTAAAAAAAGAATATGATTGCCAAAATAGAATTAATTCTATAGAACGATCTATCACAAAAAATACTTCTATGTCTTCTTTACAAAGTAAACAACGCGATATTCAGAATCAGAATAAAAAAATTATAGATAGTAAAAAGAAACAAGCAGATTATCAGAAAAAAATTGCAGACAAAACAAAAACGCTCAATCAAAGAAAGGTAGATTTACAAAAAGAGGAAAAAAGAGAGCAAGAGAAACAATTGCGAGAAGAAAAGGCTTTTCAAGAAAAACTACAAAGAGAGATTCAACACCAGAAGTCTATTCTCAATACTCTTGTTGAGCAGAATTATTCTATAAAGTCGCAAGATATAGATAATAAACAATATGACTTCTTCATTTCTCATGCTTCTGAAGATAAAGAAGATTTTGTAAAAGCGTTAGCAGATGGATTAACAGAAGAAGGTTGCAAGGTTTGGTACGACAATTTTGTCCTTAAAATAGGCGACAGTCTAAGGGAGAGTATAGATAGGGGGTTAGCAAATTCTAAATATGGAATTGTTATAATATCTCCGCATTTCCTAAAAAAGAGATGGCCAGCCTATGAATTAAATGGGATGGTAGCAAGGGAGATGAATGGTCATAAAGTAATCCTTCCGATTTGGCACAAAGTAACTAAAGATGAAATTCTGCAATACAGTCCTACTTTGGCGGACAAACTGGCGCTTAACACTGCGATTCATAGTATGAAGGAGATTATAGAGCAATTAAAGTCTTTTGTCACTGTCGAATAAAAAAGAGTCGCCACATAGGCAACCCTTTCCCAACCGGGGACGCCCCAGTCCAATAGAATTCAAATTCTGTTGTAAAGATAACACAAATAATTGGGAAAGTGAAATAGAAACTGATAAATTTCACATTGTATGGAAAGAATCTCATTTAAAGAAAACGATATCAGTCAGAAGCCGGCTTTGGAGTTGTTACAGAAGTTGGGCTATCAGTATCTTTCGCCAGAGGATGCGTTGATGATGCGAGGCGGAAAGACTTCCAATGTGTTGTTGGAAGAGGTGCTGAGACGGCAGTTGCGAGAATTGAACTCCATACGGGTGGGCAGTCGCAAGGAGGAACGATTCTCAGAACAGAACATTGAGAACGGCGTGATAGCCATGCGGAATGTGCCAATGGAAGGCGGTTATCTAAGTGGCAATGAGGCAGTATATAACATGCTAACGCTTGGAAAGGCTTTTGAGCAGAGTATTGATGGGGACAAGAAAACCTATACGATGCGCTATATTGACTGGGCACACCCTGAAAACAATGTTTATCACGTAACAGAGGAGTTTGCAGTTACCCGTACCGGCATTGCTGACACCTACCGTCCTGACATCGTGCTGTTCGTGAACGGTATTCCATTGGTGGTGATAGAGTGTAAACGACCAGATATCAAGGGAGCAGAGGAGCAGGCTATTTCTCAGCATCTGCGTAATCAGCAGGATGACGGCATCAGGGGACTTTATGTATATAGTGCCCTACTATTGGCTATTGGCAATAACTTCGGAAGTTACGCTACTACAGGTTCTGCACAGAAGTTCTGGTGCAAATGGCGCGAGATGCATATCAACAAAGATGAGGAATTAGAGTATGAGAAAAGACTATTAGATATCGTAAACAAAGACGAGGATGAAGTACGGACCGCCGCAGAGCAAGACAGATATATCTACAACCTCTGTCGTCCAGAGCGTTTACTTGAACTGATCTACCATTTTACCATTTATGATGCCGGTGTCAAGAAGTTGGCTCGCTACCAGCAATACTTCACGGTGAAAGAAATTGTTGAGCGAGTGAAACGCATTGAAGCCGGCAAACGTAATGGTGGTGTAGTTTGGCATACACAAGGTAGCGGCAAGTCGCTGACGATGGTGATGCTGGCCCAGAAGATTACTACAGTGGTACAGAACCCAAGGATTGTCTTAGTGACAGACCGTACTGACCTGGATGCTCAAATCACCAAGACCTTCCGCAAATGTGGTAAGGACGTGGAGAATGCCACAACTGGCATCAAACTGGTGGAGTTATTGGAAAGCAATACTGATTCTGTGATTACAACTATCATCAATAAGTTTGCAACTGCCATCAAGAAAATCAAACAACCATTGACTGATCCGAATATCTTTATTCTGATAGACGAGGCTCATCGCAGCCAGTATAAGGAAATGGCCATACAGATGAATCGTGTGTTGCCCAATGCTTGTAAGATTGCCTTTACGGGTACGCCTTTGATGAAAAAAGACAAAAATACAGCTCGCACTTTCGGAGGCATCATCAAACCCGTCTATACTGTGAAGCAGGCAGTAGAAGACCATGCTGTGGTACCTCTGTTATACGAGGGAAGAATTGTACCTCAGTTCGTCACGGAAGGACCTATTGACAGTTTCTTTGATCGTGTGTGTGAGGACTTGACAGAAGAACAGTCTGTGGATTTAAAAAAGAAATTCTCTCGAACGGATATCCTGAATCAGACAGAGCAACGCATCTATTCTATTGCTACGGATATTTCTGAGCATTATGCAGATAATTGGAAGAATACAGGCTTTAAGGCCATGCTGGTAACTCCGAAGAAAAAGGTTGCTATTCTCTACAAGAAATATCTTGATGAGATAGGGAAAGTAACATCAGAAGTTTTGATTACAGCACCTGACGATCGTGAGGGTGAAGAAACAGCTTACGGAGGTACACCTGAGGAGGTTAAGGCTTTCTGGAAAAAGATGATGGATGAGCATGGAGCCCCACATAAATATCAGGAGAATCTGATTGCCAGATTCAAAGGACAAGAAGATCCTGAGATTATGATTGTCGTAGATAAACTGTTGACTGGATTTGACGAACCCAAAGTGACAGTCATGTATATTGACCGTCATTTGACAGGACATACGCTGTTGCAGGCAGTTGCCCGTGTCAATCGTAATTGTGACGGGAAAGACTATGGCTATATCATCGACTACTACGGTGTATTAGCAGAATTGGATGATGCGCTAAGCGTTTATTCAGAATACGACGAGGAAGACAAAGAAGTATTCCGTGAGACACTGGCCCCTGTTAGTGACAAGATTGCAGAACTTCCTCAAAAGAATGCTGACCTATGGGATTTGTTTAAGACAATCCCAAACAAACGTGACTTGGAGGCATACGCCCAGTCATTACGATTGGAGGACAGACGCCATGAGTTCTATGACCGTCTGACAGCTTTCTCATCAGTGCTTCAACTGGCTCTTTCGACTAAGGAGTTTCATGAGAATACGGATGAAAAGACGATTGAACGATACAAAGAAGATTTACGTATGTTTGCCAAACTGCGCACTTCTGTTCAATTGCGCTATTCCGATGCCATTGACTATAAGAAGTACGAGGCAAGGATTGAAAAACTCATTAATCGTCATGTGGAGAGCGATGAGGTAAAGGTCATCACAAAGTTGGTTAACATCTTCGATACAGAGAATTTCCAGAAGGAGGTTGACAGTATTGTTGGAACGGCAGCCAAAGCAGATACCATTGCTTCGCGTACCTCTAAATATATTAAAGAGAACATGGATTCTGATCCAGCCTTCTACAAAAAGTTCTCTCAACTGATTCGTGAGGCTATTGAAGCATACGAGCAGGGACGACTTAGCGATAATGAGTATCTGGAAAAGATGTTGCTGTTCAAGGAAGATGTACTGAACCATACGGACAGTGAGTTGCCTGCAGAGTTAGAGCATAACAATGCTGGTAAAGCCTATTACGGTATCGCGTTGGAGAATTATAAACGGCTCTTCCCAAATCAGTCCATCAGAGAAATGGCTCTTGCTACGACCAAGGCTTTCGATGAGATTATTCGCAAAGCTGTTGTTGTTGACAATGCAATCTTAGTGGATTGGCAATCAAAGAGTGATATCATCGGAAGAATGAAGATTGATATGGAAGACGAGTTGATTGATAATATCAAGCGGAAATACGGACTTGAATTCTCATTTGACGATATGGATGTGATTATTGACGGTTGTGTAGACGTGGCAAAGATATGGCTCAAATAGCAAGAGACCATATACAATATGGAGCGACTATCATTGATTATGTTATAGAGTTCGCCCAGAGAAAGACGCTGAGCATTTGTGTCAATCCAGATAGTAGTGTCTGTCTGAGGGCGCCTATAGACGCAACCTTGGAACAGATTCAACAGAAAGTGCACAAAAGAGCCAGTTGGATTCTCAAACAAAAACGGTTCTTTGAGTCGTTTGGCACATCTACAACAAAGCGCCAGTATATTAGTGGAGAATCGCATCTGTATTTGGGACGTCAGTATATGCTTAGAGTGAAAGAAAGCAATGTAAATGCGGTCCATTATCAGAACAACATCATTGAGATAGAATGTCGTCATAAGAAAGATGCTGGCATTCTGCTACAGACTTGGTATCGCCAACGAGCCAACGTCAAATTTCAAGAGTATGCCCAACCTATCATTGAACAGTTTTCTATCTATGGCGTAAAGCCCCAAAGTCTTTCTATTAAGAAGATGGATAAACGATGGGGGTATTGTACCATTGATGGACATATCACACTAAACCCTCGGTTGATATGTGCTCCAAGATGCTGCATCGAGTACGTCATCACCCACGAATTATGCCACCTCATCTATCGCAGCCATAATAAGGAGTTTTATGCGCTTCTTACTAAAGTAATGCCACACTGGGAGAAATGGAAGAATAAATTAGAAAGAATATTGATGTAAAAAGAATAAAAAAAACAATCAACATATGGAAAACGAGAAGTATTCAAACTATCCTTTATCTATCAGTGCCATTCTTGGACTGATAGAGGCAAACGATATTGCCATTCCTGAAATACAAAGACCGTTTGTATGGAAGAAGACGCAAGTCAGAGACCTTATCGACTCTTTATATAAAGGTTATCCAACTGGCTATATCATTTTGTGGAAAAATCCGAATGTTAAGTTGAAGGATGGTACCATTTCTTCAGGGAAAAAGGTGTTGATTGACGGACAACAGCGTATCACTGCATTAATGACAGCTGTTGCAGGACGAACAGTGTTTAACAGCGACTATCAGGAAGAACGAATAAAGATCGCTTTCGATCCGTTTGCCGCATTAAGTGATGACCCTGATGCGGAAATCTTTGCCGTTTCAACACCGGCAATAAGGAAGAGCAAACGGTGGATTCCTGATATATCGGAGTTGTTTGCAAACTCATATTCCTCATTTAAATTTATACCCAAATATTGCGAAGATAATCCTGATATAGAACCAGAACAACTGGAGAAGATTATCTCTAAAGTGAGGGGAATATCCAACAGAATGATTGGTGTCATTGAGCTATCAGAGAACTTAGACATTGATATCGTTACAGACATCTTTATTCGTATCAACTCGAAAGGAACGGCTCTGAGTCAGGGTGACTTCGTTATGTCCAAGATTGCAGCAGACGAGAAACATGGAGGCAATACGCTCAGGAAAGTTATCGACTACTTTAGTCATTTGGCGGTTGTTCCTTCATTCTATGACTACATCGCCTCACATGATAAGGAATTTTCAGCAACACCATATTTACAGAAATTGAAATGGCTGAAAGATGACACAGAGACAGTTTATGACCCTAAGTGTGATGATGTGATTCGCGTGGCTTTCATGCACAAATTGAAGCGAGCTAAGTTGTCTGATTTGGTAAGCCTGCTATCAGGGCGTAATTTTGAAACACGCGACTTCAATGAAGATATAGTTGAGCGCACCTATGCAGAGTTTACCGATGGTGTAATGAATGTCCTCAATGAGTACAATTTCAAGCAGTTTATGCTTGCCATTAAGTCGGCTGGATTCATTTCATCAAGACTCGTCAATTCGAATATGGCACTTGACTTTGCCTATACCATCTATCTGCTATTAAAGGAATCAGGCGATGTGGCAGTTGAAGACATTAAGCGTTATGTGCAAAAGTGGTATGTGCTTTCAGTCCTCACGGGAAGATATAGCAGCTCTCCAGAAACGGCCTTTGCAAAAGACATTCGAAGAATACGGGAGTCTGGTGTGTTGGCAATTCTGAAGGAAATAGAGGATGCACAATTGTCTGATAACTTTTGGGATGTGGCACTGGTACAGAATCTCACTTATACTTCTACCAACAATCCCACCTATCTCGTGTTCCTTGCTGCCCAAATTTTCTTTAATGACACATCATTCCTGTCAAACAATGTGCCAGTCCGAGAACTGATAGCTTTGGGTGGTGACGTTCATCACATTTTCCCTAAGCAATACCTAATGGACTTTCATTTCGACAAAACGCTCTATAATCAAGAGGCAAACTTTGTGTTTCTTGACCGTCCTGTCAATATTTCTATTGGCAAAAAAGCACCTAATGTATATTTAAAAGAAGCCAAGGAACGTTGTATGAATACATCTTCTGAACAAACTGGGCTGATTAACGATATAGACAAGTTCTATGCAAATCTGGAAACCAACTGCGTACCTGTCGAAACGATAGAGATGGACTTTAATTCTTATGATGATTTCCTTGATAAGCGCCGGAAAATGATGGCAGCAAAAATAAAGAAGTATTATTATAGTTTGTAGTCATAGAAAGTAAATAGGCATCATTATGAAAGATAATAATATATTAGCAAATGCTATTTGTGAATTTGTAAAGAGATCAGAGAAAAAAGGATTGGTAGAGATTCCTCTGCCAACAGGATTCGGCAAAACTCATGCGGTCATGCAAGCAATGTCGGTGATGGCGGATAGAGAGACAGGTTCATTCTCTGATGTAAAAAGGATTATCTTTACTACTACGCTCAAGAAAAATCTGCCTGTAGAGAAATTGAGGGACTATTATAAGGGAGATTTTGATAAAGAAGTCCTTTTGCTTAAATCAAATGTGGACTCTCTCATTGACTTTCATGTTGATGGTGGTCTGTCTAAGATTCCAGAGAAGTTCAAGGATGATGCGTTTTACAAAATGGTTAAACGGCTTGATCATCTTAAGACGTTACAAGCCAAGAAAGAGAAGTCGTCCGACGATTTTGAGTTTATCCAAGAACTGAAAGAGCATGCCAATGAAGATGAACAAGTCTTCAGAAAACATATTCGAAGTATCCTGCGGGAAATCTTCAGAACCTCTGTTGAACAAAAAAAAGCGATAAAAAAGAGGTCGGAATTTCAATGGATAGGGGAATTATATCCTTACATTTTTATAGACGATAAGAAGGTCATCTTTATGTCTATGAGGAAGTTACTATCTGGTCTTTCACCATTGGCAGGATCTGGCAATAGCTTGTTGACCGAAGAGTTCCTGAATGGTTCTATTCTATTCATTGATGAATATGATGCCACAAAGAAAGATGTGAAGGATGAAATCATTGAAGAACAACTTAGAGAGCGTTTGGATTTAATCCGAGTTTTCAGGAGTGTGCACAGTGCTTTGCATTCTGAACGTTTCTCCAATGACTTGCTGGATGTCCTTCATGAAGATGAGCATAATCTCCAGAACTTTTACAATAGTATCGTTACTCATGCCAATGAATTGTATGAAAGATTTCATTTGGGTCTGTCATATCGGCAGGAGGATGGCTTGGTTGACAGAAAAAAGAATTTTCTCTTTTATGATTCCCAGTTTCAGACTATACTCGAAAAGGGTAAATATACCATTTTCGCTCAAGAGGATAAGGCTCGTCATCGGATGAGCATTATCAAAGGCGAAAGCAGTTCTTCCATAGATGGAAACGTGGCGATACAAGATTTGTTACGCAAAGTGGATGCGTTTATGAAACGCTTCTCATATTTCATATGGCGATGGGCAAACGCATATATGATTAAGGAAAATAGCAGGCGAATGGAGCTTAATGCCAAAGATGGTATTGAGTTGGACATGATGACGATAGACAATGCTGCCTACTCGATTATAGATAAGTTTCTCTCAAATCAACAGGAGAAGAGAATCATATTCAGTTACTATTCAAAAATGAATATGCAGGCAATGCGGGATGGACAACGTTTGCCATATTCCTATTTTGCCAACGGTTTTACCATGTTTGAATTGGAGGACAATGATGCGAACAACGACGACACGATGATGAGCATGGTAAAGATAAAAGATACTCCTGAGAGTATCATGGCATTTATTGCAGAAAATGCGTTGGTATTTGCTATATCTGCAACAGCCGCCATACCATCTGCAACAGGGAACTATTGCCGTGACTATCTGAAGGAGGT